>Ga0209087_1000852_pt1 | contig 18688 bp, 36 predicted proteins | sample S_130805_EF_Meta_FD_187321 | JGI IMG/M metagenome (GOLD analysis project Ga0209087, IMG submission 187321) | Freshwater microbial communities from Lake Simoncouche, Canada to study carbon cycling - S_130805_EF_MetaG (SPAdes) (version 2) | ecosystem: Environmental > Aquatic > Freshwater > Lake ... | reverse complement strand
AAACTATTAAGTATTCGCAGAGGCTTGGGGATGTGCTTCGTTGCCTGCCAGCCGCCAAGCATCTAGCCGACCAAGGCCACGAAGTTTTCTTTGATTGCCTCGCCCAATACCACGGAGTTTTTGAACTGACTAGCTATGTGAAGGCTGGACATAGGCAAGGCGATATAATTGATTTAGAGGTTTGGCCGAACCAGTACGAGGCTTATAGGAAAAGCAAAAGAAGCTGGACTGACTTTGTGTATAGTCACCCAGAAATTAAGGACGCAGACAAGACCAACATTGTCCTAGATAAGCTAGACGACAAACCCGCCGAGGGACTTCCAGAGTCTTACAACCTAGTCGCCCCATTTGGCTTATCTCAAGGCTATTATCGAAACCCGCTAGAGTTAATTGTGAGAGCTAGGCAAACGATGGGTAAAGACAACTTCTTTGTCCTATGTCCAGATGAGATTAAGATTCAAGGGTTAAGCACATACACCGCCCCATCGGTTGAGCAGATGGCGAAGGCAATTCGAGGGGCTACGGACTTTTGGGCAATCAATAGCACCCCAATCATCCTTGCTTCAGCAACTAGGAGAGACAAGCAAACTGGCTTCTTTCCGCAGAAAGATGAGTGGGAAACAGACAACATTTTCAGCTTTGAAGGTATGACAACTATGGATTGACATAGGAGGTGATTTTATGGCGGGGACAATCGACACCTCTTACTTCCGAACTGATCTGCAATTTATGATTGCCGATATGTTCCAAACAGTTACCGGACTTGCCTCCTCCGCAGTTTCCGCATCAGTCACAGACCTAACAACCGCTAGTGAGCTTGAGATAGGCGGGGAGGTGTTCAGAGTCACCCAGTCTGTCGTTGTCTTGGCTTCAGCAATCTCTGCCCCCACGATTGGTTCACTCTGCACCGTGAGTGGAGTGGAACGCATGATCGGAGGATTTTCGCAAAGCACCGATGGCCTTTCCTTTACCATCGAACTTGCGGAAATTACTACCTAATGGCCTCGATAGAGAGGGAGGTGGAGAACGCCCTCCTTAATGTTGTCTCCGGCATTACTGGCGTGAACTTTTTTACCAGCGAGAGGGGGACGGCTCGCACGATGCCCAGCGTCACGGTTCAAGCTAGCATAAGCGGGGAGGAGCTTGTGCCTTTCTCTGGTGTGTTCAAAACCCCTGCCTCCATTACTTATATAGCAAGGGCAGACACAACCGCACGAACTGCCTTCGATGCCAAGTTTTACGACATCCTAGAACAACTCTATCGCTCGCCAGACCTTGCTAGTTATTTAACCACCAATTCAAACATCACCTTCTATGTGGCGAAGGTGACTGGGGACAACCCTGCCGTGATTGGGCAGAATAGAACTTGGTCTAGGGCTATGACCCTAGACATCACGGCAACGGCAAAGAAATGAGCAACAGCGTTCAAATCAATGTTGAGGACGCACTAGAGGATTTGCTTGTCGGAATCTCTGGTCTGAATGTCTATAAGACAAACCGAGTGGGGGCAAAGCTATTCCCATCGGCTACAATCTCCGCATCGGTAGGGGGGCAGTTGCTTGGCAACTATACTGGGGTTTATGAAGTTTCTGTCACAATCGACTACTCGGACACGGCGGCCAAGGTTAGCCAACAGGCTTTTGACGCTGAATACTGCCTTATCTTCGAGGCTTTCTATTCTGAAACACCCCCCCTATTTACAAAGATTCAAAACAACATTTCTGGAACAAGAGTTTATACGGCACGAATTACTGGGCAAAGCCCAACCATAAAGACGGCAAAAAGGGCTTGGCAAAGGGGCTTGAAAATGAGCCTTATTTGCACCCCGCAATAATCACTCTGCTTCTTTAATCACTTAACACCCAATATAATTATGCCTCTCCTGCTCCTCGCCCTACTCCTCTCCTCTTGCTCGCCCAAGCAGACGGATAACACAGGACTGCCACGATATTCTGATATGTCGGCGGCCTCTGAAGCAGGGCAAACGCCAAGCAAGTAGAGTCGGTATGATGCACCAATATACTTATGAGGATTTTATGTCCTCGCTCAAATGGCTTGAGGCCGAGGGCTACATAGAAAAGTTCTACGACTCCAATAACGAGTTATGCGTCCGAATCTGCGAAGGAGCAGAGGATTGTGAAGTATGAGTGCCGATCAAGTTGCAGATTTGAGGGAGAGGCTCGCAAGAATCGAGGAGAGGCAAGTAGGGTTGATTTCAATTTTAGAGCGTCACACCAGCGAAATAGCCCAATGGACAGCGAAGATCAACGGAAAGGTGGACACCCTAGAGAGGGAGTCGCACACCATCAAAACTAAGCTATGGTTGGTTGCGCTAGTGTCTGGGGCGGTCTTTTCTACAATCTGGGAACTGATTAAAGTGCGGGTGTTCCCACGATAATTTGACACAAGCAAAGGAGATTATGAAAAACACACTTTCTAACGAGGTTTCAATCTAATGGCCGCCGTCACGATTGGCACGGCAGGGCTTTCTTTTGGTTTGGTTGCGGAAGCTGGCATCGGACTGGTTCAGAGCTTTTCAGAGGCTCGTAATGTAGAGAAGAACGAAGTGCGGAATAACGCTGGCGACATCGTTGCCATCGGATATTATAACGCCACGACCTCCTATTCACTCTCGGTTGCTATTACTGGTGCTTACAATGTGACCGCAGGGGCGGCACTTGCGGCCTTGGCGAATGCAACTACCCTCGGCACAACTCGCATCGACTCCATCACGCTGAACAAGTCGAACGATGCGTTTGTGACCCTTGATATCTCGGCGACCGGCTATCCGAATGTAAGTTAAAGAGGTTCTAAACCTCTTAATGAAATCCTAAACTTATGACCGAAGCATACTGGGGAACGACTAATATAAAAGTGGCGAGTGCCGTTGCTTCCTTTGGGGCAAAGCCAAGACAACTCGACCCGGTAACGAGAACAATCAAAGAGGACGGAAGCACCCAAGCTACCTTCTGGTTCGAGGCTGGGGCAGGGGCAGAGGCAAGGGCAGAAATGGAACGCCCTTGGTCAGAAATGAAGAGCGACCCAGAAAGCCCTATTAGGTATGTTAGGGCGGCACTAGAGAATAGAGAGACTTTTCTCGGATTGCTCAAGAGATCAGTCGCTTTAAGGGTCGTGCAAACAAAGGGCGGGCAAACTCTACTCATCTCAGAAAACGCAACCTCGGAGCAAAGAAGGGCAATCCTAAAACACTTATGAGCATATCCCTCGATGAAGAACTAAACTCGGCATTTATATCCCCAGACAAAGAATATATGGGTGAAAAACTTGCCCCTTACACGGAAGGCTCAAGGTTGCTCCTTTTGCAAGTAAGGGATGACAACGACTCCTCGATCTACTTTATCTGGTCTTTCATCTATATGCACATCCAAATTGCGAAGGGCAGGAAAGAGGCGATCAAACTGGCTTGGAATCGGGACTTGTTTCGTGAGAAGATTATGGATTTCATTGAGGGCAAGACAGAAGCAGATAGAGATGCGGCTACTCAAATCGTCTCTAACATCTTAGACGAAGCTCAGAAAGGCAAGGTAGAGGCCATCCCATCCCCCCACCAAGCCGAACTGGGAAACGCCTAACGCCAGCGGGAACAGCTAGCTTTGTGTTCTCGTTGGCAGAAAAAACAGGATGGAGCGTGGACTATATCTTATGGGAGTTACCACTAGCCCTTATGACACAAGCGAGCCACGCCTATCTATGGATGAATGGGGTGAAGTGCCGCAGGGTTGGGGGTGTAGGGGGGGAAGAATTAGTGAACCTAGAAAAACTTCTAGGGCTAACTTAACATAAAGAAAAATATAATGGCAACAGTATTTAAGCTCGATGTTAGGGAATTTAATAAAACCCTTGATCGATATTTAGACCTTTCTCGAAAAGAAAGATATAACGAGCTTAACCGGAGAGCGGCCAACATTTGTGCTAGGGCGGCTAATCTGACCCCAAGAGCAACAGCCGACAAAATATCCGATGACATGAAGGCAACAGAGACCATTGTAGCTTCTTATATAAAGACAACAAAGCGCAGGGGCGAATATGTTGCTTTAAGTAAGGGGGGTAAGACTACGCAGGGCAAGTCGACCGTGAACTATATCGGGGGAGCAGAAGCCCTTGCAATCGCAAATTGGCGATTAAAAAGGGGAAAGGCAATGGGCTTCTATAAAAACTTCCCTGCCAAGAGTTTTGCTGGGCCGGGTAGAGGTAAGCGTGGAGGAACTGCCAGCCAGTTTTATAGTAAGTTTATTAAAAGAGCGAGGTCGTCTGCTGGATATATTGCCGCTGGCTGGCTTCCTGCGTTCAATCACTTTAGTAAAATTGCCATAGGCAAAACAGTTAAGTTCGACAAGGTTCTTTCAAAATTTTTCCCTGCTCTTACTGGTAGTGCTGGCCTCGGTTTCGGCATAGAGGCGATACAAGCCTCTGGCGATATTGTGAAGGCTATTTTTGCAAACGCCGCCGCAGGAGCTAACAAAATAGGCCAGTTAGCCTTGCAAGATGCCGTCAAAGAAGAGGAGGAAGATATGAAAAAGTATATCCTCCCCAGAGAAAAGGCTCTTGCTGACAAGGCGATAAGGTAATATGGGAGTTGTTTTACTCAAAGGAGAGATCGAGATTGATGGACGCAAGGCCACAGCGGGGTTGCGTGGAGTTCAAAAGGAGGCAACAAAGACCGCCAGCACATTTAAGCAATCCAATCAATCCGCTGAAAGGCTAGGCAAGAGCCTTTTGTCGCTTGGCCTAAACGCAGGAAGTGCTGGAAAATCTCTCGGCGCATTGTCAAGACTTGGAGTAGGGGGCATACTTGGTGCGGCGGCACTAGGCTCAATCAACAAATTTGGGGAGGCTGTAAAACAAGCATCGAGCGATTACTATTCCTCGCAAAAAGAATTGGCATCAGCCTTTGAAACATCCTTTAAGGCCACGAGCGTAGAGCAAGCTAGGGCGGGAGTAGAAAAGACAGAGGCTTCGATTGAGGCTTTGCGTGGGAAAATAACTCAACTTGGGGCGATGGCTGGTGTATTAAAGACCATTGAGAAGTTCTCTGGAATCAGCCTTGGGGTAGGGGATACAGAAAGGGCATTGGCGCAAGCCCAAACACAACTCGTGTTTCAAGAGGAAATAGTTAAACAAAAGCAAGAGGAGCTGAGGATTACGGAAGCAATAGAAGAATCTTCAAGGCAATTAGTTAATCAATCAAAAATAAATCAAGAGAATCTAAAGATTGCTGGGGAACTTGCCGGGGAACAAGACGCTAGCGTAAAAATAGCTAAAGAAGCCGTTAAACAAGCAAACGCCCTGTACGATGAAAACTCGCAAATCTTGAATCTATTGATTGAAACGAACAGAGAAGAAAATAATAAAGATCAGATCAAGGCGAGGCAACTTAAAAAAGCCGAGCTAGAGTTTAATATCTTGAAGGGGAACAACAACCTTCTACTACAAGAGGCACAATTAAAGGAAAAGCAAGCCAAGCTATCTCAACAAGCAGGGGGCGGTACGCTTGGCGCAAGCAGGGCTGGGCAACAAGCACTTGATGTAGCAAGAAAACAAAGAGAACAACAACTCAAGACAGAGAATTTTAAGGTTGCCGAGAAAATTGCTCCGACCCAGAGGGACAGAGAAAAGCTAGCCGCCCAACAAGCCGCAGGGGAAAGGCCGTCTTTAGGCGAGCAGATTCGTGGAGGGTTAAGCGGGGTTGACCCGTCGCAACTTGCTAGGGAAGCGGCGGCAAGCAAGTTTGAGAAGGACAGGGTTTTCACAAGGGGGACTACTCCATCTGGAAAGCTGGGCGAGGAACAAAGCTCACTATTAGCAGAAACTCTGACAGCACTCAAGGCTCTAGTGGACTTAATGAAATCTGGAACGGTGGTCAAATAATATGGCAAGCGTAATTATCGGAAGCTCAATCGGGGCAACCATCACCTCAAAAGTATTGCAAAGGCAAAACTTTAATAAAGAACCTAATGGCCTAGAGACAATAATCGAGGCTTATGCCATTCAGACGGCAAACAGAGACACGGTTGTTCCAGAAAAGAACACCCTTCACTCTGCTTTCTCATCATCTACAAAGAAATACTCTCGAATGGTTGTTGAGTCTGTAACCACAGAGGAGCAGGATGGTGGAATCACTCAAATGCTTGTGACCTTTGTGGGTCTAACGACAGCGAGTGGATTGCCGCCAGCCATAGTGCGCCTAATTCCAACACCCGATGCGGGCATATTTGGCCCGCCCCTTGTTATCGAGGCAGAGTTTATGACTGACATAAATGAGTCACAATTTATTAAGGGCAATATCAGCGCAACTGCCGAAATCAAGTTGGGGAATATTTCTTTTGGTCAAGTTAATCAAATGCCAGCACAGATAAATGGAACACTAATGCCGTCAAATCCAAGAGAGCCGTTCACCAACAAACAACAAGGTCTTAGCTTAAACAATTATTTTGGCTATTGCACAGAATCATACGCTTGTGAACGAAGAGGGTTGTTTCTTGTTGCAAGAACTGTATATAAAGAGTTTGAATTAAACTTCTCATTTCAATAAGGTCTTATGAGAGAAAGCCAACTAATAGAGCTTCAAGGAACATCAATTCTCACGAAGTCTTTTTTCAATAAACTGATAAGAAGGATTGAGGCTACCAAGCCCCTAGCTGGCAACTTAATTACCATAGCAGAAAAAGATAATGGGTTTGAAGTTTCTATTGAAGGGTATAATCCTGTTACTCTGAATGTCTGCTCTGGTGGAGTAGAAACTGAAATTCTTGTGCTTGCCAAAGCGGTCTAGGAGTAATTGACACAAGAGGACACTTAAATGGCTCAATCCCTAGACATATATATTGATACAACGAGTGGCAACCTAGTAGCCGCAGGGTCGGCAAGGAATGGCACACTCCCAACCCTTACCCGCAACGACTCATACAATCTGCGTGTTCGCCTACAAGAGAGAGATCAAAGTGGCTTTTTGCGGGATTTAGATACAAGCGGTTCTTCAATTAAGTTGGGTATTGGCGGCATTGATAGCGACCCCACGGACGGACAATTTAAGCTAGTTCTCAATAGCGTAACATCCAATGCAATTTCATTTAACGCAACAACCACTCAACTTTATAACGCTATTTCCGCTATTGCTGGTTCTGGGGTTGGAGTCACAACCTATGGGAACGAGCAATTTGCCTATATTATCACCTCTGCAACAGCAAACACCGCCATGTCGTTTGGGGGTTCTGCTTTTACACTTTTCCCAACTAGCTCCGTTCTTGTAAGCACACGAAGATTCCCTTCCGCATTGGTTTCCGCACAGCAAGTCATTCGCTTGGTTCGCAACCCAGCCGTGTTTGCAAATACATTTGTTGCTACGCCTACGGCTGGCGTGATTTCGCTAACTCTTGTTCAGGAAGGTTCTACCACGCAAAACGAAATCTACGATCTGTCAATCGGGCCGGACGCAGAGGGCGGGTCTGTGGTGTTGAATTTTGGCTCGAACTCAACCACAGCTATCGCAATAGGCTCGAGTGCGACCATCTTTCAAGAAGCCCTCACATCCATCACCACTATTAGTAATGGCAATATAAGCGTGGATCAAGGCAACAATGCTGGCAACTATTCGATTTCTTTTGTCCGTAACCTTGGCCTTAAAAATATCACAACCGCCCTAACACTTGATGCAAGCGGGGTTATCTTTGGAAACTTTTTGCAGACTACTGTTACGATGGCCACGGCAGAGTTGGAAGAGCTATTTGCCGAATCTGGTGCAGATACAATTAGCCCAAAACTTGAAGTCGAACTAACCCAGAACGGAACGCCCAAGACGATTCTTCAAACTGATGTTACTGTTCGCAGGGATTTATTAACCAGCGGTTCTGCCGTTCCCGCCTTACAGTCCACCTATCTTACTTCTGCCGAAAGCTACGCCCTTTTTGTCGAGGATAGCAATACCAATGTCGATGCAACCAATCGCAAACTTTACAACTCTAGTAGCCAAGTATTCTTAGATTGGCAGAGTAATACTATCGGACTTGGAGCAACAGTTCTTGATCTATCGGGAACAGCCGTAACGATCACAGACGGATACAACCTTGGAGTTGGCACAACTACTGGAACAAAGATTGGCGTTAGCACGAGTTCAAAGATTGCCTTTTATGGCTCAACTGCCATCACTCAACCCGCAAATATCAATGTTGTTTCTGGGTTAATCAATGTTGGTTTAATTGCAAATGGTGCAACCTATGGAGTCCTCCCTCAAAGCGTCGACACGCTGACTCTCCTTACTTCTGTTACCTTTGGAACGGTGGCGGCAAACGATCAACATTATCGTGATGTCGTGGTGACTGGCGCGGCGATAAACGACATTGTTTTGATTGGCCTACCATCAGCAGTTTCAGCGGGGGCAGTCATTCAAGGCGTAGCATATAAAGCAAATACCGTCTGTCTCTCTTGCACAAATGCAGACTCAAGCTCGCTTGCTATTAACACCGCCACCTACCGAATCACCGTCATCGGTTATTAGGGCGGGGCATGGTGGCACTAGGAAATATGCCAATGCAGTCACGGATGGAGATCGATAATAGTGGCCCACCATCTTAAAAAATGTGGATGCAGTTGTGGTGAGAGCATATGCGGTACTCCTTGCCTTACTGCACAGACCTTGACCATAGAAGGAGAGGTAACAGGAGTCGGGGGGGGGTTTGGTGGCGGTCCGGATAATGATGACGGAAGTAGTTGCTCTTACACGCGGGATACTGCATATGAATTTTATTACAACTTGTCCTTTGATCTTTCCTTTAGTTGGGCTTTTTCTGGCACTGGTATTACTCCGGGCGCAATCATCCCGACTCAATATGGGCAAACATTTGTGGGGCTAGGGTCGGTGATCTACGACGGCAATTATGGCCCGATGGTTTGTAACTGTCTGGGATCGATAAATTACCAAGATACAAATATATTGTGCGAGGATGGACAGACAATCACGCAAGGAACTAACCTAATCGACAGCTTGGAGGATTACGAACAAAATTTTTGTAGCTATACGACTCCCTCTGGAAGCCCGGGCAATAGGACGCTCTCCTATTTTTGTACAGAAATTAGGAACGCAGACTCCGATGTCGTTCTGGAAAGCGGTCCGTATCAGCCGTGTGTCCCAGACTTTGTGATCTATTATTCGGGGGGTAGAAATTCTATAAGTACTGCACCGCTCAATACCACATCCCCATTCGTGGTAGGTATTGTTTATGTTGATTCCTCGCCAGCCGCTAAACTTATAGGGGGCGGTTTTGATATGTCACAAATCGGATTAACTCAGCAGAATATCTCCGGCTCGCTAATAGCCAAATTGTCTCGTGTTGCGATTCCGTGTCCGAATCTTCCCCCAGAAGAAGGATAAGAATATGATGACCAAAGAAGAAATTAGAGAGAATATTAGACTGGCTAAAATAGCGGTGGCCTCCGGGCCTAGCATATTGACGAAAATTAAGGCGGCAGGTTCTTCGGGGGTGAAATGGGCTGGGTCTGGATTTAAGAGAGTACAGCAACATATCTACGAGAGTCGTCTTGCCATCTGTCGTGAGTGTAATTTCTGGGAAGAGAGGGGAAATCTAGGAATGGGAAAGTGTTTGAAGTGTGGGTGTGGACGAGGCAAACATTGGCTTCCTCATGAAAAATGCCCTATCGACAAGTGGGGCAAAGAACCCTTGACACCCCCAGCTTCAGTATGAACACACTCCTATCCTTCATTCAATCCCAAGACATTTTTGCTTGGGTTGGTGCGTTGGTTGCCCTTCTTTCTGCCGTGATAGCAGTTGCCTCTTTGATTCCCGGTGACGAGCCGGAGAACACGCTCCAAAAGATTGTCGATTTTCTCTCGAAGTTTTCACGGAAATAACAATGTGGGAGGCCATTCTCGCCTCGCTTGCTGGTGTAATCGGAATCATCGCTTGGTGGACAAAGAACAGAGCCAAGACTCGCAAGGAAAGAGACGATGAAGAGATTGCTTATAACCGCCGCTTGCGAGATGCGGAAGTGGATAGCTGGATTCATCGTCGCTAGCTTTCTTTGTGGGTGCGTAACAACCCGCCCTTACGACATTGGGCAAGTCCCGAACCAAGATTCAATTACGGACTTCATTATGCGGTGGGACAAGCTCGACCGAACCAAGGCAACCCCAGAAGAATACCGAGAGCTTTTTGGGCAATCGCTCAAAACGATATCTCGACTCGTGGAGGAGAATGAACGACTCCGAAAGAGGCTCGACCAATGACGATTCGGGAGGCCGTGGAAAGGTCAAGAGGCCACATAGAAAAGTGTGAGCCTAGTTTCGGGAAGAGGGTGGGGGCTTGGTACTCGGAGCTGATGAGCAAAAAGATTCCAGTTTTGATCTACTGCTCGGTGCGTACTGCTCAAGAGCAGGAGGAGCTATACGCCAAAGGCCGCACGAAAGCTGGGGTCAAAGTCACAAACGCTCGTGGAATACCCCCACAATCGCTCCACATTGACTTAGGCAAGGGTTCTCACGCCATTGACTATGTTCCCCTTGCTCGCACCCCTAGCGGTGATCTGGTGGCTTCTTGGGATGATGACCAAGGCTATTCAATCACACGCAAGATTGCGGAGAAGCACGGCCTCCGAGGATTAGATTGGGAACAGCCCCATCTTGAGGATGCAAACATTTCTGGATGGCGGGAACTTGTCTCGCCACAAAAGCAACAAGTGAACAAGCAGAAGATTTCCCTAGTCAACAAGCGTCCGTGGTCTAGTCGTTAATGGATGACATCAGAGCAGGGCGTGGAGAAAACAGAAGAGAAAGTTTTTACAAAGAAGCACGATCTCCATCTTACTACTTTGCAAATGGCGGCGGTCGAATCGATGGAGAGGAAATATAAAAAGGGAGTCGTAGAAAATTGTGGGACGAAATTATGGGAGATGCCAACCGCTCGCTTGGTTGAAGAATCCATAGCCGAAGCAACAGATCAAATGGTATATCTCCTCACCCTTCGACAGCAAATGCATATTGTGATGGAGCTTGCAAGGGACGGATGCACAGACGAGACATTGACAAATCCCAGAGCAAGAGAGTGTTGTAATTTAATTTACACAACTTTAACTGGTCAATCTAAACCTCAATTATGAAGCCAATTAAGTTCGTCGCTTGTGGAGACATTCACGGCGATGAACAAGACGCTCCCTCGGTGAAAGCCCTGCTCGCTTTTACCAAGGAATACAAACCCGACCTAGTGGTTTGCATCGGAGACCTCTGGGACTTTCGAGCCATTCGCAAGGGGGCTGGTGATGAGGAGCAAGCATCCAGTCTGCAAAAGGATTGGGACTGCGGGGAGGAGTTCTTGCGGGAGTTCTTTAAGTTTGGGGATGAGAGAATCTTTTTAAGGGGCAACCACGATGAACGCATTTTTGATATGGCTCGCAACAGCCGAAGCGGTCTGGCTCGTGACTACGCCAACGACGGAATAGAGAACATCGAAGCGATAATGAAGGAGACGAAGGCAAGAATGTTTCCCTATGATTCAGTCGGGGGAATCTACAAGTGCGGCGGGCTTTCATTCGTCCACGGCTACGGCCACGCAATGCACTCTGCCAAACAACACGCAGACGCTTATGGGGATGTTATCTTTGGGCATACCCACGCTATCGACTATTTCCGTAGCGTCTCCATCGACCCTCGGACTGGCTACAATATCGGATGCCTATGCAACAAGACCCCAGAATATAATCGAGGCCAACTCCGCAGACTCCGATGGCAACACGGCTGGGCGTTCGGAGCAATCTACCCAGACAAGACACACGAGGTTTTTCAGGCACGGCAGAGGGGCAACAAGTTTTATTTACCTACCGACATAAAAGCATTTTGATATGAAACCACGAAATCCTTGGCAGAAACTTTTGCAACAGCACATCTTCAATCGCTACGCACCACCACGGCCAGAGGGATTTTATACTCGGCCAGAAATTGCAAAACTATGGGGCTTGAAATTGAACACGACCTCAAGACTCATCAAGGATATGATGAAAAACAAAAAACTAGAAATGCGGAAGCACCCATTCATCATCACTACAAAATCAAAACCAGCCCTACGGCAACTGCAAATCTACAAAATACTACCCACAAAGCCCCCTCACAAGTAGCGTGTTTATAGATACTTACAAACTATCTTTAAAAAAGATTCAACCGACCCTTGACAAGTTGTGGGGGTATGATAGAGTGTGGGTATGAAAACAAAAACAGACAACTACCCGATGAAAAGAAAATTCAAAAAATCCCCCAAAGGCTACCCCATAGATTGGTCTGGGAAAAGCGGAATCTATTTATATTCCGAATGGCTTGTCTATTCGGGTTACGAGGGCGGTGGAGCTTGGATTCACACCTATCGTGATGTCGAAGGCGAGAAGGCTCTTAATGCCTATTGGAACGCCAAAGCTGATCGTGAAGAGATTGAGTTTAGCCGCAAGATGGGAATTGTCTCGTAACCAAGAAAGGAACAACCAAATGACTAAAATCCTAATAGCCTATATCATCGGACTAATCGTAGGTGCTGGCTCAACCCTTTTCATAGTTGAGCAACTCCTAAAATAAGTCTTGCCATAACCTCACGAAATCCCCACAAAAAAACAATGACATCCTTCCCACTACCAGCAAGGCCAGTAGCTTCAGCAGTTCCAGCCTCCCATAAAGAGTTTGCTAAACGCACATCCATCGAGGGCAAGTTGAACGGATGGTGTGGCTGGTTCGACCAAGAAACCAAACAAGGCTACAATCGCCACGGCAAGTTTGCCTCAAATCATAATTTGATGGCCGAGCGAATCCTTGGTGCTGGAATCAAGTCTAGGTTTGTTCATTGTGAAATTATGGGACAACGAACCAAGACTGGCAAAGGAACTATCGTAGTGATGGATGCGTTCGACCCCGCCAACCCCAAGCCCTACGCAGAACGGATGAAGGAGATCGAGCACTTGGAAGCCGTCACCTTTGATATCTCAAACAACAAGCTCCTCCGCTTTGTCCGTCTCGCCCACCATAAGATCAATGCAATCTGGGAAGAGATGAACTTCCAAAACAATAAGGCGGGGGAAGTTATCTGGGAAGGCTTCGTGATGAAGGCTCTGGATGATGGCAAGTATCCTTATATTACCAACCCAAACTACTGCTCGCCCTCGTGGCAGAAACATAGGATACGCTGGTGATCTTCGGCCTCGTAGTCTTCATCGGGCTTTTCATCCTCCAAGGGCTACGGCTTTTGGGCAAGCACATCGACCAGCAGAACTATGAACGCAAGAAGTTTTATTTATTCGTGGCCGCCGAGTTGGACAAGATGGACAAGATCGTTGCCGAGGGCAACCAGCCAAAAGAACCGAAGCAACCAGAGCTAGTCCTTCCTAGCAAGAACTGGGTTGGGCGTAACTAAATGAAGCTCTCCCCATCAGCCAAGTTCGAGATTCTTTGGAAGAGTCTGGGCGGGTGGGGGCTGATAAGGGAATACAAGTTTGCCGATGGCAGAAGGTTTCGTTTTGATTACTATCACATCGACGGCGTAGCCATTGAATTGGAGGGCGGGGTGTGGGTGCGTGGCAGGCATACCAGACCCTCCGGATTCCTCAACGATATGGAAAAATACAACCTTGCCGCATCGATGGGCATCCTAGTTTTCCGAATACCCTCTCACGATATCTCTGCCAAGTGGCTTTCCCCGATAATAAAAACCATAAAAGAAAGGACAACCAAATGAGTGAAGAAATGCCTACATTCTGGCATCAAGAACCAGCCAAGAAAAAATTACCAAATGAAACTACTGATGAATGGGTAGTGAGAGTGTTTGGAGCGTTCCCCGATACAGAGTTCGACAGCCGGAATGACTTTAGATTTTTGAACTTACCCAAGACACAGAAAGAAAACGCCGAAGGCTTTGGCGTATTCGATGACGGACAGAAGAAAAAATAAACCAAGAAAGAACCAACAAATGAATGACCAACTAGCAGTACACAATGGCAACGGAGTCTCAAACCACATTCGCCAAGCGACTGATGTGGCGGGGGCTTGTCGTGCCATCGTAAAGGAAACTTGCCAACGCATCGGCCAGAAAGATTATGTTCGAGTTGAGGGCTGGCAAGCCATCGCAGTCGCTCACGGATGCGTAGCAAGCGCAAGAGATGTTGAGCGTCTCGAAGATGGCTATCGTTGCATCGGTGAGGTAAAGAGGATGGACAACGGACAAGTCATATCTCAAGCCGAGGGGTTCTTGGGTGATGACGAAAAGATGTGGTTCGAGCGTCCGACCTATGCAAAAAGGGCTATGGTTCAAACCAGAGCAATTAGCAGGGCTTGTCGTTCGGCATTCGCACATATCGTCGTGCTAATAGATTCTAAATTGAGTACGACACCGGCAGAGGAGATTCCTGCTGGCGGGTTCGAGGATATAAATACAGACAAATACGAACCAGCACCCAAGGCCGAACCAGCCAAGATCAGCAAGGCAGACTTAGCAGATATCACAGCAAAGCTCAACTCCCCCAACAAAACCAACGGCACAGAGCCTAGGGATATGGAATTGAAGTTTGGTAAGTACAAGGGTTCGACCCTTCGGCAGATCGCCGCCTTCGGTGATAAGGGCTTGGACTACTTGGACTGGTTGAGCAAACAAGAACTCAAACCCGGCAAGGACGGCCAGCCATATAAGAATGACATCATACGCAACGAAATCATCCAAGAGATTATTTTGGAAAGCGAGGCGTTAAGTAAAGGAACACCCGATGAAATCCCATTCTGAACTTATCCAAGACATCCTTAACGATGTGAGGAGTAAGGCCGCCGATCTTGAAAGAGAACGATGTGCCGATCTAGTTCAACAACTGGCAGACGGAACGGAGGACGCAGTCATCACCGGAATCTTAAACGAGGTGGTGGTCGCAATAAGGAGGCTCGCAGATGTCAGCCGTTGATGTTCGGATACCGGAAACCAAGTGGTCAATGCTGGAGTGGAATACAACCAAGGAGATACCAAATGAAAATAGCAGGGTTCTTATCTATAATGGAAAAGAAGTTATCGGCGGGAGATACTTACAAGGGGACTATGTTGCCCAGAATTGGGGTCAACAAACCGAAGTCGTACTTTGGGCAAAGTGGCCGACCGCACCCAAATGGTGATTTTCCTTTCATACATCGTGAATCATTTAGCGGTGTGGTTCGTAGTTGCGGTCTGCTCATACAGCGTATTCATTCTGGGGCTATATCTGCTAGGCCGATTGTTGGGCTGGTTAAAAGACTGGTGGGACAACTATGAGCGTTAAGAGACTAAAGCTCGTAGAGCAGTTCCATTCCGTTGTGTCCAAGAGGTTGAGGGATTTATTCAAAGACTTCGATCACGCAAAGCGGGAGTCTTACAAGGACATCATAAGCCACCTCGACTACTCACATCGAATCACTAAAGAGTTGTTGGAGCGAGCCAAGAAATACCAGAAGCGGGATGTGGAGAAGGCCAAGAAGTGAAGTTGCCGTGGATTAAATTCTATCCGGGTGACTGGCTTTCCGATGAGGCTTTGCGGTCTTGTTCGGTTGAGGCGAGAGGCTTGTGGGTGGATATGCTTTGTCTTATGGCAAAGTCTGAATCCCACGGCCATCTCCTCATCGGCGGCAAGCCAGCTAGAGCCGAACAGATAGCCCGAATCGTTGGACTATTACCCCAAAAGACTATGGAACTGATGGACGAGTTGAACGCCTCTGGTGTGTTCAGCTTCGACAAGGAAACCATAATCTCCCGCAGAATGGTCAAGGATGAGCGAGTTCGTAAGTCTGACGCTAGTAGGAAGATGCACCAGCGTCACGCAGATGTCCGTCCGATGTCCAGAGAATGTCCAGAGAATGTCACGGGGCAGAAGCTAGAAGCTCAGAGGCTAGAGACTAGAAAAGAGAGAGAGGGTTTGCGCCCCACGCACGCTCAATGGATTGCCTTTGCACAAGAGATTGGATGGAGGCTTACGGATGCGGAGTCGGCTTTTGATTACTACCAGAGCAACGGATGGAAGGTTGGTGGCAGGGCATCGGTTAAGGATTGGAGAGCGTGTGCCAGAAATTGTCAGCGTAGGAGCAACCAACAACCAATGAAAGGAAATCAACCAATGAAGAAACCAATCAAATCGGGGTGCGAATCCCCGCCAACATACAAAATTATGGGCTTTCAGACGCTTGAAGCGTGGGAAAAGGCGGGTTGTCCGTGAACGACCTTGTTTTAGCGGCCACAATCCACCGGGTGAAGTGTTGCGAGGACAAAATTGCCCAATTTGAACAACTCATAAGCACACTCACCGCCCAGATGGCTCATAATCGTTCAGAATTGGCCTCTAAAGGGCTTGCAAGCCTAGTTATGGGTACAACCACCCCCCTAGACATTCCAAGGGAGCTACGGCCAACCTTCGGCAAGTATAGGGCAAGGGGGAATCGTTCCCACAACACAGTTCAGAAACGATGGGGCATTTGGAAGGCTCAATATGAGTCTGGTCTAACAGTAAAGGAGATTGCGAACGCTTGGGGGTGTCACCATTCCTCAATCGTGAATGCAAAAAGCAAAAACTTCACGGCTCGGAAGTCTAGCGGGAGAGGAATCAAATGATCGCAATTTTAGAGGCCGAGCAGTTTGAGTTGCCCTTTATGCGAACCACGCACCCAGTCAAGACGGAAGGCCACGACCAGAACGCTCGAATCCTAGCCCATCTACAAACTGGGCGCACCCTCACGGCTCTTGAAGCCCTCGAATGGTTCAAGTGCTTCCGGTTGGCGAGTCGAATCTGCGACTTAAAAAAGGCGGGGCATCAGATTGAAAAGCGAACGGTTCAAACCAACAGCGGCAAGCGAGTGGCCGAGTATTATTTGCAGAAATGAACAACTTAAAACTACCCCTTGCCTCAAATCTGACTCAAAGTAGCTTGCATATTCGATGAACGAACCCTTCACATCCTCAGAGGCAAAGGCCAAGGGCATTTTATCCGACCGCTACCCCGGCAAGGAGATGTCGAAACTCTACGCAGAGAATCGAAACCAAGCGACCATCGATATGTTGAGGGATGCCGTGTTCACTTTGATTACTAACGAGATTCCCACTTGCACCATCGCCCAAGTTCTACGCAAAACCCACGGAGCAATCCAGTATCACCTCCGCTGTCTTGAGGGTGACGGCAAACTAAAGAGACGGAACAAGCGATGCCATTGGCGGGAGGCCGTTGAAGCGTGAACAAGAAAATCAATAAGATGGAGGCCAAGGCAATCGAGGCACAGATCGACAAGCTCAAGGCCACGATTGACACGGCAGAAGGCAAAAGAACCAAGGGAGACGAATCCCCATCGAGACGCTACCGCCACTTGTGCGAGCAACTCCACTTTCTAACGATGAAAAAAGCCATCCTCATCCTAGCCATCGCCCTACTTGGTTCGGTGCAGGGGGCAAACATAATGATCGACCCGCCGAAGCCTCCACCCAAGAAAACCATCAAGGCCAGAATCACGGCCTACTGGCTTGGCGAGGACGAGTTCGGCTATAAAAGCTCAACAGGAAAACGGTTAGTCTCTGGCAAGTCTTGTGCGGTTGACCCCAGACTTATCCCATACGGCACAAAGCTAGTCATCGAAGGCAAGACCTACCACGCCCACGATACCGGCACGGCAGTCATATCCCGAAAGGCATCGGGCAAATCTAGGCTACCAGTCGTTGACCTTTTCTACGCATCGGAACGGCAAGCAAGGCGGGAATTGGCAAGGGTGGGACGGACGGCAGTTGTGGAAATCCAGTAAATGAACCACCTCGGCCAAGACCCAGCGGATTCAATCTTGGCTAGTTACACGCCAGATATGGCAGAGCATATCGACACCCTGCAAGATCGGGTCAAGGAACGGCTAGCAAAAATGAAGGCGATGAACCCCAGCATCGACCTCGACCAGCTTGCGAAACTCACGGCAGAAGTGGTGGAGCAGACCATAAAGCACGAAGGGGACAGCCAAATGTTGAGGCATCGGCGGGACGACACCTTAGATGAATCCTTGCTAGCCCTAGCCACGAACCGAAGCCCCGACTCGCTGACCTCCATCGCAAAGCGTTACATCAACCCAAGCACCGGAAAGCCCTACACTAGAGCGGCCATCTCAGCACGGCTTACGGAGCTATCACAACGGACTGGGCTAGTGCTACGCATCCAACGCTCCGAAAGGGTGCGCCAAATCTACAAGGAGCGAGCCTTGAGGGTGCATAAAAAGAGGCGGGAAGAATGCCCCAAATGGAACTCGGAAGCGTGGGCAAAGGGCATAAAACCACGAGGAAAAAAACGGTGAGGGCAGGCTCAAAAGTGATATGTGTGGATGACCGATTCCCCACCGAGATTATCCTTTTCTACAACCACCTACCAATCAAGGACAAGGTGTATGTGGTGAGGGGGATGGGGGTAGGGGTAGGGCTGAACGGCCAAGAGGGGGAGGTTGTGGTCTACCTTGAGGGGCTAAAGAACCCATGCTCGACTACCCCACCGCACCCGGAGCGAGGCTTTCACGCCGACAGATTTCGAGAGATTGAACCACCCGCAGAAGTCGAGGCCGAGGAGTTGGCCGAGGCTCACGCATAACCCAAAAAGGACATCCCAAAATGAGCGAAAAGCAAATAGGCATGGAGCTACAACGCACGGTCAAGGCACTAGAAAA
>Ga0209087_1000851_pt1 | contig 18718 bp, 22 predicted proteins | sample S_130805_EF_Meta_FD_187321 | JGI IMG/M metagenome (GOLD analysis project Ga0209087, IMG submission 187321) | Freshwater microbial communities from Lake Simoncouche, Canada to study carbon cycling - S_130805_EF_MetaG (SPAdes) (version 2) | ecosystem: Environmental > Aquatic > Freshwater > Lake ... | reverse complement strand
TTATAGATATTAACGGAACTATTATCCTTGGCTTTAACCGTGAACAGATTGATCTTGCGCTTAGGTCCAAGTAGACCCCACAATTAGTGTTACTCATTTACATTTCTACACTATATGTGTAGCATGTAAGTAGTATTAAACGACTGCGAGGTACGAAAATGCACGATTCAAAGATCGAATGTAACACTGCCTTTCAGCCGTATGAACCCTCACTTCCGCAACCAGACTATCCTCAAATACCTGAACTAATTAAGTTACAAGAACGTGAACTTTTCGGCGCACCTGGAATCGGAGTATTTGATCCGGTAGCCTCTACCAGACAATCTCGTCTGGATGGCCTTTTAGGAGTTCTTGGAAATTTCGAAGAGTATAAAGATTTTAACGATATGCCTCATGATAAATTTCAAAAGCTTAAAACTAGGCTGAATGACAAAAAAAAGGTAGATGGCCAGTCAAAGACAATTGGCGAAATACTTGATGGGGGCCATGACGTTTTAAGAGCTATATACATAAATAAGGTCCTGGATAACGATCCGCTTGCTCAAACTCTCTACGAGATCCAAAACCATGAGCCACCACTTAGAGAAAAAGCATACGAGGAACTAGTAGTTGATTCACTGGTCGTGTTTGCGAAAGATTCTCTAGAGGCAATCATCAAACAGACCTTAAAAAAACTATAAATTAGCGGATTTAATAAGTTATACTACGACGCATGAGCTTTGAAGATTACAAAACAAAAGAGTCCGTTGTCATTGTCTATACTGGCGAGAGCAAGGGTAAGACAAGCGCCAGCCTTGGACTATTAGTCCGTGCATTAGGTAACCGTTGGAACGTAGCCTTTATTCAATTTATAAAATACTGGGGTGTTGGAGAACATGTCTTTATTCGCGACATTATGCCGTTATACAAAGACCAGATCCATTTTCATAAAGGCGGTAAAGGATTTTATAAAGCAGGGGACTTAAGCCCACAGCACATTTCAGAAGATCAGCACAAACAAGCCGCTCAAGAAACATACGACGAAGCACTGCGTGCAGCAACCAGTGGAAACTACGACCTTGTTATATGCGATGAGATAAACAATGCCGTTCATGACGGACTACTTAGCGAAGCACAGCTAAGGAAACTTATTACCAGCCGTCACAAAAAAACCAGCCTATGCATGACTGGTCGTGATTTTCCTGAAAAACTACTACCGCTAGTAGACATTGCGACTAATATGACAAAGATTAAACACCACTTTGACGATAAGTTCCTGGCCAATCCAGGCATTGATTATTAGTAATGACACCTAAAAAACCTACTCTTTACCTCATGCTCGGCTATCCTGGCGCAGGAAAGACTACAGCTGCAAAACTCATAGCCAAGCAAAAAAATGCCTTGCATATATGGGCCGATGAACATCGCCGAACACATTATCCGGAACCGCATTACAGCGAAGAAGAGAACCAAAAACTCTATCTCAAATTAAACAGTCAGGCAGAGATGGCCCTTAAGTCTGATCAAAGTGTTGTCTACGACACTGCCTTTAACCATTACGCCGACAGAAAAAAACTACGCTCAATAGCTAAAGAAGCAGGGGCCGATACCATAATAATTTGGGTACAGACTCCGCTAGATATATCTAAGCATCGGGCATTAAATGCCGATCTACACACAGAAACTCGTATTCTTGGAAGCATGACAGGCCAAAATTTTGGAAGACTTTCTGACAAGCTAGAAGAGCCTAAGGAATCTGAAAATACTATTACTCTCGATGGTACTAAGCTCAGTACGCAGTATATTGATAAGAAGTTAGCTTAACCAGCTGTCTTGCTTGCCTAAAGCTGTTACAAAAGCATCCAGTGGCCACATGATAAAACTAGCGAGATAAAATAAACCGATGACTGGCCAACCGATCGCATACATTAAGAATCTTTTTAAGCCATAGTAATCGGGCGAAATTGTTTTAAAAGAACCTAGCTGACGATGATAACTCCGTGTTTTATTTCGAAGCCCTGAATAATACATGAGCTTTGGGAAATAGTGCTGTGCTTGGCTATAGCTAGTAAAGAACATAGTCTTACTATTAATAAGCTTTTGGCCATGAGCTAACAGTAGCAGGGAGATATCTTGATCCTCATGAACAACAGTTGCATCCTTGCAGACTTCATTTTTAATTTCCTGCCAAGACTTTGCTCGAACTGCCATATTGGCTCCCCATAGGACTGGTACGCCATAAAAAACGTGAGACCATACAAAATATAATCGACTCCAAATTAAAGTCATCGGCCAGCGTATTCTTGGTAATAATAAGCTGTAGCTGGGTCCAGTAGCGCCGGCTATAGTTTTATCATTGAATATAGCCTTAACATTTTTTACCCACTGAGGATTGATCATACTATCGGCATCAATACGTCCAAGTATATCGCTCTTTGCAACAGAAAAACCAAGGTCTCGAGCAAATATCAGACCCTGCTTTTTTTCGTGAACTACACGAACAAACGGATAAGAACGAGCGATTGCCACTGAGTTATCTTTAGAGTTATTATCAACAACAATTACCTCATCAGGCATTTCATCTTGAGCTGCTATAGCGTCAAGGCAAAAATTTAATCGATGCGCCTCATTATAAACTGGTATAATGATTGAAAGTGTTAATGCTTTTTTCATAAGGAAGCTGTATAAATAATAGCAAATGACAAAGAAATCCAAAGTACAAAAAGAATCAAAGAAATCTCTTGCCGAAGAACGCAAGCTAATTAATAGTCGCTGGGCCACAAAAGAAAAACGATTCTATACCCGTTGGGCTAACCATCTTCGCCTCGAAAAACCACGCTATTGGCTCAAAGAAAGATCTTTCTTTCAGAAGTTCATGCTTCTATTTTTGTCTGTTCTAATATTTTTGGTTGGCTGCATGTACGGTATCGCTCAATGGTACATAGCGAGCACTAAATCTCAAGAGTTTAAATTTGGTGCTACTTTCATACCAAGCTATGCCCGTTACTTCGGATTAGAGCCTAAGGATACGCTCCAGGCAATGATAGATGAGCTCGGGATTCGGCACTATCGTTTCGTAAGTTATTGGGATGAGATAGAAAAGACGCCTGGAGTTTACGATTTTAAAGAACTTGATTGGCAATTTGAAAAAGCCCGAGCTTCTAATTCCACCGTTACTCTAGCAATTGGCCTGAGACAACCGAGATGGCCGGAATGTCATATGCCAACATGGGCATCTTCTCAGCCTAAGGATGTCTGGTATCCACAACTTAAAACTTTCATGACCAAAGTTATTGAGAGATATAAAGATGTACCATTCCTAGAAAGTTACCAACTCGAAAATGAGTTCTTCTTAGATGTCTTTGGAATATGCCCTGACTTCAGTAGAGATAGACTAATAGATGAATATAACTTAGTGAAATCACTTGATCCTAACCGAACTCTCATTATTAGCCGTAGTAATAATGCATTAGGGTTACCAATAGGCAAACCACGTCCGGATAAATTTGCTATATCAGTGTATAAGAGGGTATGGGATAGAACTGTCACGAAGCGCTACTTTGAATATCCGTTTCCGGCTTGGTTCTATGGATTCCTGGCAGGTGCAGGCAAGATTTTAACTGGCAAGGACATGATAATCCATGAGCTCCAAGCAGAGCCTTGGGGCCCCGATGTAGGCATACCGGAAATGAGCATAGAGGAACAGAACAAGTCATTGAATGCACGGCGTCTCACTGATCGTATTGCATACGGCAAGGCGACTGGCATGAGAGAAGTAGACCTTTGGGGCGTGGAAATGTGGTATTGGCGTAAGGTTAAACTCAACGATCCAAGTCTCTGGGAAGCAGGGAAGAAAGCTATAGACGACCAACAGTGTCGGGCATGCTACGAGTAGACACTCCACCGATACTCTCTTTTGCGGTACAATAGCTACATTGTGAAGAAGAAAAATACACAACCAAAGCTAATTTCCAATCGACGCGCTCGTCATGACTATGATATCGACGATACACTTCTTGTTGGCATGCAGCTTACTGGAGCCGAGACTAAAGCACTGCGCCACGGGCACGGACAGCTTCGTGGTGCCTATATTACGGTAAAAGACGACGAACTATACTTACTTAATGCTACTATCTCAAGCTTGCCCGGAGTATCGATTCCTGAAGCAGAACAGACCAGAACACGAAAGCTCCTTGCAAAGCGCAGTGAAATTAATAAACTTATCGCTCTTAAACAACAGGGCAACGCAATAGTACCGCTAGCAATACTAACTGGTAATCGCTACATAAAACTACGTATTGCAGCTGGAAGAGGAAAGAAACAGTACGATAAACGCCAAACGCTCAAAGCTAGAGATCAAAACAGAGAAGCTAACGCAGCAATTAAAGATAAGGTTCGGTCTTAAGCCAAGATAAAATAGTTAAAATTGCTCGAGAGTATTCAAGTCAATTCACTACTAAGATACTTTTTAAGCAAAGAAAAGGGATCAACGTCTTCAATTGATTTTAGGTATTCTTTCCACTCTTTATCGTCTAGCTCAGCAAGGCTTTTATTTGGGAAGGTTGGATGGCCATAAACATACAATAAATCCGTCCACCCGTGGAGATTCGTACCTTTTGGTTTATTAGTTATAAATCCAACCTCGTTGGCAACTAGTACTTTATCCTTTTTACCATCATAGTAAGCGACCGCGTATGAAAAGATAGCTCTTCGATCTTTTTCGTTTGCCATAAGCTTTATAAGTCCCTTATAGCTAAAACTATCTAGCAGTAATTTTACAAATGGCCCTGGGAAGCCATTAAGTGCTGGTATAAAAAAGCCTCTATCATCGACAATGATTTTTTTATCTGGAAATGCTTTTTTTGCTTGAGCTAGTTTATATTTTGCGACAGCTTCTATACTTAATTCACGCCCCTCATCAAAGTCGTAAATCTGTTGCTTCAGAGTAATGCCGATTGAGCCCAACTGTTTTTTAAGACTCTCATATTTCTTTTTATTTGATGTAATAAAATATATATCTTGCGCCTGTTTCATCTAATAACCTCCTTAATAATAAGTATATCCTCGCCCCAAATACCCCTTACTTTACGTCTAAGGTATAAGTAATATATTTTTAATGTAGAGTCGTAGACTTTATTATCAATATCAGGGTTATTCACTTTAACTCCATACATTAAGATAAATATCATATTGAATACGAATATGCAATTCTATAAAGTTAACTGCAATTGGCCAGCACAAAAAGAAGTTAATTGGCAAATGAAAACTAAAGACCAAGTTTTTCCAAAACAAGCCCCAATCTGGCTTGAAATGTTTGACCTTGTTTAGTGGGCTGTTTTTAGATATAATTTGACAGTTGTAGAACAATATTCGGGAGTAGCTCAATGGTGGAGCAAGAAGCTGTTAACTTCGAGGTTGCCGGTTCGAGTCCGGCCTCCCGAGCCAAGCTGGAATAGATGAAGTCAGAACTGTGAAAAAGGTTCTGACTTTTTATATACCCAGAGTGGAATTGAAACCAAAAATTCAGAATATTACTTGTTGAGCATTTAAGTCTTGATAGATATTGTTTTATTTCCATTTATCTGTTATAATTAGTTTCTTATGTCAGAGATTAATTCAGGACAACAGGAAGCTGTAATCCAGCTTTCACTATTAGATCGTACTAGAAGAGTAACTGCAATTGCAATAGCAGGTATATTATCTATTTCTTCTCCTGTTATTTTAGAACAAGCAGGAGAATGGGAAGAGACCACAACTGTAGAATACGTTATTCCAGGCGGAACAAGCCTTGAAACTTTTCCGACCTCTAAAACTGAAATTAGAGACGAAACCGGAAGAGAAATTCCGCGCGATGAATTAAATAGTTACCTTAAATATAACGTAACTGAAAAAGACGAAAAAAAAGAATTTGTTAATGCGATAGAAGAAATCGTTCTGCCTGATAGCAAAGTTCGCGTTACTCGTGATGGTGATGACGTTTTAATCCAGACGGGTGATTTTGCGGATCATCCTGAGCTTAAACCTAGAGATAAACAAGCTCAAACCTTAGAAATTGGCATAGATGGTGAGTTAGTACACGGAGAAGGACAAGGATCACGAAGAACTATAACACCCGAAATCGTAGTAAAAGAAGATGTCACGGAGGAGCATAGTTTAACTGTCCCAGTATACTTTTACCCGGAAGCTGTTATGCCTGAAAAACCAGAAATTGTATCGGAAGGGGAAGAGGGCGATAATGATCCAGATCCACTTACACCTGAAGACAATGATCCTCAGACTAAACCCGAACCAATTAACCAACCAACCGAACCTAAAACAGAAGAGGAAGCTGCAACTGAAGAACCGGAGCCAACTCCACCCAAGGAACCCGCAGGCGGTAAACCAGAAAAACCAGGTAAAAGTGGTAACGGGAGCACAGGCGAACCGGAGCCAACTCCACCCAAGGAACCCGCAGGCGGTAAACCAGAAAAACCAGGTAAAGGTGCTAACGGGAGCATGGATAATACTCAAAGTGAAAACAGAGTACGAACAGTTGAGGAAATACTTGATGAGCATATAAGTCAAACTACTAAGCCCAGAGGCGCAAACGTACGAGCCACAAGTGTAAAAACAGGTTCAGGTGGAAGAGGCCAAAGATCTTTCAACTTTTCGCCAAAGTTTCCAAGAATCAGAGGGCTACTAGTCCCGATTATAGCCGGTTCAATTATTGGCGGTGGACTTTTTGCATTGCGAGAGTCAGAGTTTGAATCAGTTGAAGACTGCGCACTAGGCACACCAGAGCAGCCGCTAAATATTGAAAAAGAGTCTGGTGAATGGTTACCTAGTTTTTCACAACCAGACTGCCCAGAACCAATAGGGCACGAAGTACGTGTTACTTTTGAGGGATTTAGCAACGGATATGGAATTGGATCGCTAAGTGAAGACGGTGATATCAGTGAAGTTATTAGTGTTCCAAAGTCTGCTATGCCAGGCTTTATTATAGATCGCTACGCTGGAGATAAGTTCACTAGTCAAGTTCGGGGCTTAATGAATGAAGTCGACCAAGCAAGGGAACAAATAGCAGAGCAGACCGGCCGACAATACAAACCCTTCAACTAAATAGATAATTTTTAACATAAAATGCCTCAATTTGAAGCATAAAGCTGATAAAAGAATGGGAATGGTTAAACGGTAAGTATAAATTGGTAGTTGATGTGATTCATATCACGAGATCACTTACATTAAACCTGTAATGGCTGCCTTACTATATAACCATAAGAATTGCATTAAATTTTTACATGCCCTATTCTAAGCTTGGTAATCAATAAATAAAAGGGGTATATATGGATAACAAACCAAAAACAATTGTTGATGTTGCTGTTGGCAACCCAGATTTTTCAACACTAGTAACAGCTATCAAAGCTGCAGGACTTGTCGAAACACTTTCTGGCGAAGGCCCCTTCACGGTATTTGCACCAACTAACGCAGCCTTTGCAAAGCTTCCCGAAGGAACTGTCGAATCATTGCTCGCAGACATCCCAGAACTTAAGAAGGTATTAACTTACCACGTGGTCGCTGGAAAAGTCATGGCTGCAGACGTTATGGGGCTGAAAAGTGCCGCTACAGTTCAAGGCAATGATGTAACAGTCGCAGTTGTTGACGGAAGCGTCAAGTTGAACAACACCGCAACTGTGACTGCAACTGACATTGAAGCAAGTAACGGTGTCATCCACGTGATTGACTCTGTTCTTCTTCCTGCCTAGTACAAGCACAAGGTTAAGCATATAGAAGCGCCGTTATTACGGCGCTTCTATATTTTTCAAACTTAAACATTATATTGAAAAGCATGTATTATTAAACTAATGTTTTGGTACAAAGAAAGTATTGAAGAAGTATTTACTACGCTTGCTGCGTCTCAAGATGGATTAAGTACATCTGAAGCAGCTAATCGCATTATTAAATACGGAGAAAATAAGCTAGAGTTTCGCTCTAAGCCGATTTGGAAAATAATATTAGAACCATTTTCCAATATTTTTGTAATTGTCTTGCTCGTGGCTATGATAATTAGCCTGCTAAGTAACGTGATTGTAGATGCCACAATTATTAGTTCGATTATACTAATTAATGCAATTATTTTTTACACACAGCATTACACTACATCTCGTGTATTACGAAACCTTAAAAATCAAAATATTCAAAAAAATACAGTATTGCGAAATGGGGCCTTTGTTAAGATTAGTTCAATACTACTGGTACCTGGAGATATTATTCAGCTTCAGGAGGGAGAACGCGTTCCAGCAGATGCTCGAATCATCAAAGCTGAGGCCCTAGAGGTTAATGAATCATCCCTTACTGGAGAGTCCATACCGGTATATAAAAGACCTGGTCAGTTTGAAGATAATAAAGCAATATATGAACGCACAAATATGATGTTCCAGGGAACTTATATCGTTGCTGGGACTGCAAAAGCTATAATTGTCGCAACAGCTAATAGTACTGAGTTCGGTAAAATTGCAGCTCTTTCGGTTCAAGAAAAATCAAAAAGTCCACTTGAGGAAAAAGTTAACACGCTGATCAGTTTAATAATTAAAGTTATTGGTGTTATTGCAGTCATAGTTTTTACACTTGAAGTAATAAGAGGTATTCCATCAGATGAAGCTCTACGTTTTGCCCTATCACTAACAGTGTCAGCCGTACCAGAAGGACTACCAGTTGCACTAACTGTAATCATTGTTCTAGGTATGCGCCGACTTGCTCGCAAAAAAGCACTTGTTAGAAACTTTCAGGCAATAGAAGACATTGGACTTGTGACCACAATTGCTACAGATAAAACAGGGACCCTAACAAAAAATCATTTATCAATTGCCGAATACTGGTCACATAATCAATCAATTAAACTTGAGGAAATTGTTGGCAAAACAATTGATATGACCCAATCCCACCATGACCCGCTTGATATAGCAATATCCGAAGCATTTAAATATAGCTCTGATGTTTCAAAATACTATCCATTTGATATGAGTTTACGTATGAGCGGAGCATACGTTGCTGATGAAAAATGTATTTATATCAAAGGAGCCCCAGAGCACATACTTAAAAATTCTAATGTGTCTGATACTGATAGGACTAAAGCTGAATCAAAAATGCACGAGCTTGCAGCAGAAGGCTACAGGGTTATCGCAATAGCTCGATATAAAACTACTGTAGCCCCTGATTCACTGAAAAAAATACCCAAGAATCATACAGAGTTTCTTGGGTTCATTAGTCTTGCAGATGAACTCAGAAGTGAAGCTGCTCCCGCTGTGCGCTTAGCTCATGAAGCTGGTATAAAGGTACTGCTCATATCAGGAGACCACTACGAAACTGCATACAACATTGCCAAAAAAGTAGGTATCGCCCAGCACCCGGATCAAGTAGTCTCTGGTGAAAATCTTTCAAAAGACCATCGGGTTCTTGCTCAGACCGTAGCAAAAAAAACGGTCTTTGCTCGTATTTTACCTGAAGATAAATTCAGAATATTACAAGCCTTAAAGCAGACTGAAATTACTGCAATGACAGGCGACGGTGTTAATGATGTCCCAGCAATTAACAATGCCCATGTTGGTATTGCAATGGGTTCAGGAAGTGATATTGCCCGTGATGCTAGCGGTATAGTATTACTTAATGATAACTTTGCGACAATTGTTACTGCTATAGCTGAAAGTAGAAAAATTTTCGGTAATATCAAAAAAATGCTTTTCTATCTCTTATCTACTTCGCTTGGGGAGGTCATGACAATGATTGGTGCGCTACTTTTTGGTCTACCGTTGCCTGTAACTGCAATACAGATTTTATGGGTTAACCTTGTGACAGATACAGCAATGGTTATTCCACTTGGCTTGGAACCTGAAGAACAAGATATTATGCAGCGTCCTCCAAGAAGACCAAAAGACCCTATACTTCAAAAAATTCTCATTACACGTATGTTAGCTGTTGCTAGCGCTGTAGCAGCTGTAACATTGATTACCGTCTACATACTCTCAAATCGGGGCTACTCAAAGGAATACATTCAAACAATTACATTTACTGCAATCATAGCAGCTCAGTGGATGAATGCCTTTAACGCTCGCAGTGAGTCACAATCATCATTAAAACGATTAGCCGTATTTAATCCGGGAATGTTAATTGGTTTAGCGATAGGCTTTAGCTTGCAGATGCTCGTACTTTTTGGTCCATTAGGAAGCTACTTCAATATTCAAAAAGTTCCATTAATGTCTCTTCTGATACCGTCAATTATAATGGTATTCGTAGTGTTTAGCGTATCAGAGATACATAAGCTAATAACAAATAAAACTAAAGAAATAAAAACAGCACCCAGTAATCTATACGTAAATTAAATTTAATATTAAGTCTTAACTGTCTGTCTATGGGGACATCCAGACCAGCAACACGGCCTTCTCTTACCGGCTAGAAGTTCAGTAACCGTACGCTGGATATGATTGATCCTAGTTTCAGGCCTCTTATTAGTAACTACCCAACAAATCCATTCATTGCGAGCCAGAGGAGTTAGATCTTGCCATCTTTCAACCGCTGATTCATCTTTTTTGAGTTCACTAAGTAAATCGTCGGGAATTGTATGTACGACACCTCCTGAGATAGATATTATTTTCATACTATACATAGTACTCTTTTAGTTCAAACTCTTCACGTAATATAGTACATACATATTTGAAACTAAGCTTAATACTATTAACTAGTGGTCAGTAATTTAAGATATAGACTATAGAGATAAATTAAGTTATCATAAGCGTATTGTAAGAGAAAAAAAAGATGCCAAAACAAATAGATAACGAAAAAAAATCCGGAAACGATAAACTACCGATGAGTACGGTTAAAAAAGCTGCGATAGCTGTTCTTGCTGGAGCTGCCGTTGTAGGCGGTGTATTCGCTACAAAAAAACCCTCATTTGAAATACCTATAGTTGCGGATTCTACTACTGAATATGAAGCTCAAGGGCCTGAAGTTAAAATCGAAGGATTAGAGATAGGCGACACAGTTAAATACTTGCCAAAGACTATAGAAATTGACCTAGGTAAGGGTAATTTAAGGAGTGGACCCGCAGTTCAAAACGATAATACTAACGGTGAGGATAATACAGTAATCCTGGAAGGTGTAGAAGATGGCAAAGTTACATTACAGAATCCAATAAAATACGACTCTGTCATCAACGGTGTCTCTAATCCTAACGGTCGAATATTTGAGTCTACAGTGGACGGCAAGACAATATTCGTATTTGTTGACGCCGTAGCTGCGGTCGGAGGCATAACAGATGCTGAAACTGGTGAGCAAATTTCTATTGATCCAACTCAAATTGTTGAAGCACCTATTACTTCAATACGTGAAGACGGAGTTATAGTCCAGGACCCAGCCACTAACAAGCCCGTTACTATTGCAGCAACCTATACCGAACAAAGCTAAGGTCTTAAAAAAACCTCTCCATGGAGAGGTTTTTTATAATATAGATTAAATCTATGTAGTACTATTTCTTATCGAAATACGCGTCTGCTTTAGATGTGTGAAGCAAGAAGAGAACAAGTCCACCAAATGTTGCACCCATAACTGAAGTAGCTAGTTGACTTCCACTGAGTACGATTGCGCCCCAGATACCAAATGCAAGGTTACCGGCAGCAAAGATGCTATATAGTAAACGTACACCTTTTGAGCCGTTATATAGCGCATTAGCTAGAAGAAGCTGGATAACTCCTACGATTAGAACCATGACAGCAATACTAGTTAGCTCTGTGCGTGTGTAGTCTGTTTTAATTTGATATGCAAGACTGTTTCGCTCAAGCAATGTAAATATTGATGTAGCAATAGAACTTAGTCCTGATAGCGCACCTAGTGCAGCTACAGTGACGATTGATGATGGTACTTTATTAGCCATATTATTATTGATCCTATATTAATTATTAATAACTATATAATACACCGCTTAAACTGAAACATGTACTATTAATTTCGTGAAGCGAATAGCATGCGCAGAATTGAGATATATAGCCAGATTAGCGTAACCATTAGTCCAAATGCTGCGAACCATTCAAACTCTTTTGGTAGCTCTTTTTTAGCTCCTTCATCAATGAAGTTAAAGTCTAGTAGTAAGTTGAATGCTGCTATTAAAACTATGACTCCTGCTATAACAACTCCAGATGTGCCGATCGTAAGTGAAGCATAAATACTTGGACTAAATATACCAATTATCCAGGTAAGAATATAAAACACTAATACACCTACTGTAGCTATCATAATAACTGAGCGTAATTTTTCAGTTACTTTAATCAATCCGGACTTATATAGAAATAGCATTGCCATTGTGACACCTATCGTCAACATTACTGCTTGTACGACAATACCCTGATACTGATCGTTAAATAAGTATGAAATGCCACCGAGCACTATACCTTCAAGAGCTGCGTACACAGTAGTTAACGTAGGGTTAGGTCCCTTGAAGATTATTACCAAACCAATAATGAAGGCTAGAATCATTGAACCAATTACTAAACCAGCTCCGGAAGCAGGGTTACTGCTTGTTATACCCCAAGATATAACTCCAAAAGCCATTAATACTGACAATACAAAAGATGTCTTTTGCAGTGAACCGTTGACTGTCATTGTTCCATTAGACTTAACGTTCTCTCTAACCCTAGCAATATTTGCTTTCGAAAATACAGGATTTGAAGATGCCATGAATGTACTCCTTATTAATTACTTATTATTATAGCAAAATACTTAGCCAAGTATTAGTAATTTACAGGTATCAACACCCTGATTCTAACTAAGCAGCATTCACGTCACGTTTATTGAAGAGGTACAGTCCACCAAAAGTAGATATTATAGCTATAGAAACAAAGACGATAAATGCTGCAACTGAAAGTTGACCATTCGCTAAAGATCTATCTGGTGAGTAGTAATAAAAAAGAGAGGTGTACTTGAGTTTGTCTAGTGAGTCTACTAGACCAGATAATATTTTTACGACGTACATTGCAAGTAAAATACCGCCAACCGTAAAATAAACAGTGCTTTTTTCAGAAGCAATACTTGAAATGATTAATCCCATACAATATATCGCCCACATAAAAACTGCGCATAGTATAGTGGTCTTTAATACATTTGGGGTACTTACTGACAGATTCATTATGCGTGCAAGAGGAATTAGTGACATTACAGAAAAGCTGGTAAATAAAATGATAGAGATTAATGCACTAAAGTATTTGGCCAGGAACATGCGAGTCCTTCCGATTGGTAGGCTTAGCATGAACGACATAGTACCTTTATCAACCTCTCCTGCAATAGCAGCACCGGCAGTTGCAAGACCAAAGAACATCGCCATAAGGGGCCAAACAAAGCTAAAGTGTTCAACAGATACAAAGCCCTCAATCGTAGTTAATCGTAACTGCTCAATATTAAATGCTTCAAGTAATGCCTTTGGATATGAGCTCAACAGCTCATCAAATTTTGCAGATTGATCCTGGAAAGAAGGGAATATCGAAACATATAGGGCGAGAAAAAGTAACGCTGCGATGCTATATGCAATCAAAGACCAGCGGCGTTGATAAAGCTCTTTCCAGACAGTTGATATGAAAACCTTACTCATTTGTAGAACCTCATGAACATATCCTCTAGACTTACATGGGTTACGTCTAGATCGGTTAAAGTATGTTTTGATACAGCCTTCAAGAACTCGTTAAAATCCCCACGCACATGAGCAACCAGTTCAAGGCCTTCAGCTTTTTTAATATCTACATTAGATGCTTCAAACTTTTTAAAATCAACTTGCTGACTAAATAGAACCCTTATTTCATGCACATGCATTTTACGCAGACTTAACATAGTCTCACTTGCCACAAGATGACCTTCACGGATTATTCCAACCCGGTCACAAATTTTTTGCACTTCGCCTAAGTTATGCGAAGACATAAAGACACTACCACCAGCTTCTCTAAAATCAGATAATAGTCCGTAAATATTATCCTGCAGTAATGGGTCTAGACCTCGTGTTGGTTCGTCAAGAATTAGAAGCTTAGGCTTATGCATCAGAGCAAGGATAAGTGAAAGCTTCTGCTTATTTCCTGATGACAGGTGACGGTATTTAGTATTAATATCAAGCTCGAAGCGACGTGCAAGATCTAGAGCATCAGATTTTATACCACGCACTTGTTCTACGTACTTAAAGTGACGCCTTGCAGTCCAACTAGGGTAGAACGTGTTATCTGCAGACAAAAATCCAATATCCTTTAGTGAAGTAGGTACTCCTTGGCTGTTATCTCGTCCGAAAATACTTACCGACCCGTCAGTGGGGCGAATGAAATCAAGGATCATCCTAATCATAGTAGTCTTGCCAGCACCGTTAGGACCCAAAAATCCATATATTTCACCAGCCTGAAGCTCTACAGAAACGTTTTTAACTGCAGTTTTTTTACCAAAAGTTTTCGATACTTTATTAATGCTTAATACAGTATTCATAATTAATATTGTAACCTCCGTTTCGAAAATGCTAAAGTATATTTTTATAACAGATTGAATAAGGCATAGTAATAATTGACTATTAATATAAAACATTATAGAATATACAAAATGGAAAATTTACCTCCTCTGCAGTAGCAAGCCCACCTTAAGTTTCACGATAATCTTTAATCCCTGATACAATACGCTTATGGCTCGATTACTCGCGAATAAGCACCACGATATAGATCCAGTATGGCACGTACAGATCTTGGTTGTTGCTGCAGTTATTATGCAGTTCATTCTACCTCAGACCTTTTCTGCTGAACCACGTCAATTAATTGCAATCATCTCATTTTTGCTTGTTATAGCTTTATCCTTTACTACACCAAAAGCAGCAGTTTTTCAATCAATCGGACGCAGGATAAATGTAATCGTACTTGTAGCTCTCTTAGGGGTGGCCAACATCTACTCACTTTACAGAGTGGCTAATCAGCTACTAGAGAGTAAAATATCTAACGGTCGTGACCTTGCACTTACGGCGTTAAATATATTTCTAACTAACATTGTGGTCTTTGCTTTACTATACTGGGAGATAGACGGCGGGGGCCCCGGTAAACGTAAAATTGCAAAAAATCACGAACGAGATTTTCTATTCCCACAGCACAACCTAACTGACACTGAATCAAAAAGATGGATCCCAACATTTGTTGATTACTTTTATGTATCCTCCACCAATGCGATGGCCTTTAGCCCAACTGATGCAATGCCTCTTAGTAGAAGAATAAAGATGCTTATGTTGACTCAGTCTATAGTTTCTCTTACCACTATCGCTCTTATAATAAGTCGCGCTGTTAATATTTTGCGCATCACCTAAAGAAAGAGGACCAAAATCATGGCAAAAGACCACTCATCTCATATGCACCCAGAGCCAACAACATTTCCTGATACTAGCTACAGGAAGTGGATTCCACTGACAGTCGTATTTATATATATTTTTGGTTTAACGGCAATATCTACAAAACTAAACTCAGCCCCAATATATTCAGTATTCTCGTATCTTATGGGCTACTTCTTTATAGTGTTTTCTCTTTTTAAAATGATCGATATCTCTGCATTTGCAATTGGTTACCAGGATTACGACATTATAGCTAAACGGTTTAAGGCCTGGAGTTACATCTATCCATTCATTGAATTAAGCCTTGGAGTTATGTATCTCCTAGTAATCAACAACCCCGCACTCCACATTATCACAATAATAATGTCATTCATTATTTGCTTGAGTGTGCTCATAAAATTAGCTAAGCATGAAAAATTTCAGTGTTTATGCTTAGGAACGGTCCTGAAAGTTCCACTGACTATCGTGAGCTTGGTTGAATATGCGGCCATGGGCATTATGGCTGCTGTAATGTTGCTTGGTATCCTAAACTAGTCCTGAATAGCATCTATTAAGGCGATAGCCTCGTGAAGGTCTGATTCAGTTAATTGTATGCCATCAAAGGGAGGGAAGACTGCATTTAGAAAATCTCGAAGTTCTATCTTTTTATTGTATGAAAGTGACTGGAGTTCATCGATTATTTCTTTCTGCTGTTCATTTGATGAGAGGCTGTAAATGCGATCGAATGTTTCTATTAATTCAATTGAGTTAGGAAATTTTTCAATTGGTTTAACATCGACTCGCTGATTTGTGATATCAAGAAGGGCACTCTGTACAATATAGCTTTCATCGATCTGAAAGGCGTTAACGCAGTACTCAGTATCAATTGAAAAGGTTCCGTAGTCTTTGTTCTCAACACGTTCATTCTTTATTACAAAGAATTCAATAGATCCGTCCTGGGCATTTGTATTAGGCATGAAGCCTACAGTAACTTTCCCAATATCGTCGTGCCTTATGTTTTCAAAGGTTTTTATATAAGGAGCATCCTCAGTAGTATAGCCGTCTTTAAATGCTCGACTCGTTACACTTTCTACAAATGAAACACACGTCTCAAAAGAAGCTTCCTCTATTTCAGGTTGAGTTGGTTCAAATTCCATTTAAGTACATTTATACTACAATTAAACTCTTTAAACACAACCAATATATTAAAATGGGGGCTTTGTCGTGTAAAATATATACATGGAAACAACCAACCCCACAATACAACCAGGAACGCCATCTGACGAAGACGCCCGAATTATTAAAGAAATGCAACAACAAATGAACCCTACCAATAAAGATATTGATAAGGATTTTCAGGAGGCATACGAAAGAAGAATTGCCTTAAGTCAGGCACAGGAAAATAACCCGAAGCCTCCAGAGCCAGCCCAGGATGATCCATCCGCCCCAAACCAAGAACCTAAACCCCAATAAAAACGCTCATGCTATAATACCTGCAAATGGTAGCACCCAAAAAGCAAGCAAAAAAGAAGCATCATCCCATAGTACTCAAATTTGAGCACTTCATTATAGGGTCAGTCATAGCCTTGATTGCAATTATAGTTCTTTTACTAACCGGTACTACATATTCAAAGATATCTGAATACAGGCGGCAGCAGGGTATCCAGCCATTCTATGACACTACTGCATTCTCGGAATATGGAAAGCCTGGTGAAGCCCTAAGAACGGAAGAGTTAGATATACCACTAAGCAACGGAAAAGCTCAAAGGATCCTTTATCGGTCTCAAAAATCAGATGGATCCCCAACAATATCCTCAGGAATGGTATTCATTCCAAACACTGCAAGCGATACACCGCGACCGGTTGTTGCCTGGGCACACGGCACAGTAGGAATGGGCAGAGAATGTGCACCGTCACGTACAACAAATCCAATCAGTGCAATATCGTTCGTAGATCAGATGTTGGCCAGGGGATGGATAGTCGTTGCCACTGACTATGCAGGACTTGGTACTGCTGGAATACAGGCTTACTTGGTTGGAGGAGATGAATCACGAGATGTTATAAATAGCGTCAGAGCAGCACGAGAAATACCGCAGTCCAATGCAAGCACCAACTATGCCGTTTGGGGCCATTCTCAAGGTGGTCATTCAGCACTCTTCACGGCACAGACTGCAACAACCTATGCTCCCGAACTAAGTCTTGTAGGTACCGTCGCCTCAGCTCCCGCTTCGGAAATACCTGAATTACTTAATGATTCGAGTAATTTATTAAACTGGGTAATAGGATCCCAAGTGCTTGTATCCTGGCCAGCAAACTTTCCTGAACTAACCACTGAGTCAGTTACAACAAAAGTAGGGAACAATAACTACAAAAAGATAGCTAACCAATGTATTACCAACGAGCTATTTGAGGCTATCGCTCGTAACGAAGTCAGGCAAGAAATGTTTAAAACAAACCCTATAAATGATCCTGCATGGAAAAGTGTTGCCGAGGCCCAGACTGCCCCTATACTACAGCCCGGCCAACCATTACTAGTAGCTGAGAGCCTGAGCGATAAAATAATATCTCCAAACGTTACAGCACTCTATATCCAAAATGCATGTAACGCGAAGTCTAATGTTGCGACTATCTGGATTAATAATGTTACTCATATGAAAATACCTTCAGTTATTGCTCCGCAAACTATTGACTGGATAGCAGATCGCTTCGCTGGCAGACCTAATGTATCTTCTTGTGACCAGCAGCTACCAATTACTCCAGCTAAAAATTTAAATTAGACTAAACGACAATTTTATTCGGAATATTACGAGAGAGTAGTAGCGCCAGAATAGAAACTACTGCTAGTGCGAATAGTGACTCCCTAAGAGCTGTTACTTGAGAATTGGCATAGGCGTTGGTAGCTTCGGTTACTTCAGCCGGGGATAGTCCTTGCTTAGTGGCATATGTTTGTAGTTCACTGACTGGAACTATTGCAACGCCAACTGTACTCTGGGACTGGACATACTGTTTAATTTGAGGTTGCAATGAACTACTCTGAACTTGAGATATAAAAGTAGTAGTGAGAACTGCGACCATGACTGATCCAATTAATGCCGTACCAAAGGATGAACCTAAGTTCTGAAAAACTCCTTGGACGCCACCAACTTCACTAGTGTCCTGGCTATCTACGGATGACATAGTGACGTTACCTACCTGAGAGGCAAGTAGTCCAATAGCCGCACCACCTATAAACATTCCTACTGCAAAGAAGATGTTTTTCAGGGTAACATCTATTGAACCTAGCAGTGTTACAACTCCAACAATAAGCAGAACCTGGCCGATACGTATAATTCGTTTTGGTGAATGTGCATTGGCCAGGCGAGCTCCAACCATTGAGAATATGACTAGACCCATCGACATAGGCAA
>Ga0209087_1000850_pt1 | contig 18727 bp, 16 predicted proteins | sample S_130805_EF_Meta_FD_187321 | JGI IMG/M metagenome (GOLD analysis project Ga0209087, IMG submission 187321) | Freshwater microbial communities from Lake Simoncouche, Canada to study carbon cycling - S_130805_EF_MetaG (SPAdes) (version 2) | ecosystem: Environmental > Aquatic > Freshwater > Lake ... | reverse complement strand
TTTTTAAGTACATTTATTAATAAAATTCCAATTAATTTCTATTCAATTATTAAAATTATTTCAGCTTTTTTAATTTTATCTTCTATTTATTATTATAAAGAATTTATTCTTAAAAATTTTAATAAAATAATAAATTTATTTTTAATTCTTTTTTTCTTAATTTTAACAGTTTCTAATATTATAAATTTTTTTTATGGAAGCTTTACAATAAATTGTTTTTATGGTTGTTTTAATGTTAACAGATTTTTATATTTAGAAAATTCACATTTAGCATACATTAGTTCTTTAATTATCTTTTATTATATTCATAATTTGTCAAATAAAGAGAATATTAAATATTTCCCTTTTTTTTTATTTTTTTTAATTTCTTTAATTAAAAATCAATCAACCACTTTATTGGTATCTAATATTTTAATTGCTATTTTTTTTTTAATTTTTTTTTCAAAAAAATTAGATAAATTTAAAGCTATTTCCTTTTTATGTATATTTGTTGTTTCAACGATATTTATATTTAATTCTTTTCATAAAGAAAAAGTAGACGATTTTGTAAATATTTTTTCAGAAAATAAAGATCAAGAAAATTCAACATTTATATTATCCACACCTAAGACCTCGCATGTAAAAAATTTGTCATCAGACGTTTACTTTTTTAATTTCAAAATAGCACTTAATTCATTAGTTGATAGACCTTTTGGTTGGGGCTTATTTAATTATCAATATGCTCATCAAAAGTATTCTAAAATTACCAAAAGTTATCTTGAGGGATCAAGTTGGCTTAACAGTGATGATGGTGCAAATATTTTGTTCAAATCCATTGTTGAACTTGGTTTTTTTAGTTTGATCCTTTGGGTCCCATTCTTATTTTTTTTGTTTAATAGAAAAATTGATTTTCATTATAAACTTTTAATTGCGCCTCCGGTAATTACGCAAGTATTAATTAGGGGCTCAGGATTTTTTAATGGTGGTTTTGTAGTTTTTATAATTCTATATTTTTATTTATTGTTAAAAAAAAACTAGCAATATTTTATCTTTTTGTAAGCTGAAGATGTTAAAAACATTTTTTTATATATTCTATTGTATCTAGCGTTTAAATTCTTTATAGGAAAATCTTTCTTAATAAATTTTTCCATTTTCCCAACTAAATCATATTCATTTTTAGGATCACTAATTAATCCTAACTTATTTTTTTTTATTATTTCAGATATCTCTTGAGATGGATTTATATCAGCTAGTACAGGCAAATTAGATTCTAAATAGGAATAAAATTTTCCTGGAAAATTATTAAAAAGAATTTTTTGATCTAAAGATATAATGCCCACATTAAATCTTGAAATATATTTTGTAAATTTATCCTCATTTATGGTGTCTGCAAAATAAACTTTTTCTCTATTAATAAGCTCTTTCAATCTAAATTTTAAAAATTCTAATTTTGTGCCATTACCGATAAAATATATTTGAAAAATTAAATTTTTATTATGCAATATATTAATGGCTTTAATTATTCTTTCCCAGTTCTGAGCAGGACCTATTGTTCCAGCGAAAACAAATTTACAAATTTTATCTTTTTTTATTTTTAGCTTAATAAATTTTTTTGTTAACCAGTTATAAATTATAATAATTTTTTTTTTTTTATTGTATTTTTTTAATATTTTCTGATCATATTTAGATTGTGTAGCTATTATATCTGTATTTTTGTATTGAATTTTAGAAATCATTTTAGCTATCCATATTAGTGGATTTAGGATTTGCCACCTATTTTTTTGAATATACCAATCAGGGAATATATCTCTTATTATTAAAAGAATTTTACATTTATAAATTATTTTTAGATTATGAAAAATTAATCCAAAAAAAATAGAAGGAGAAAATACAATAATTTTATCAATTTTTATTTTTTCTTTTCTTAGTAAAAAAAGAAATTTAAACGGTAAAATTAATTCTTTTAATCCTCTGATTAAAAAATTTTTTTACTTAATTCCTTTTATTTCAATTGGAATATATTTAATATTTTTTATGTTTAAATTTTTATTATTTTTAATTTTTTTATTTTTTGGAAAAATTAAAACAGCCTGATCATTTTGATTGCTTATTTCTTTTAAAAGATCATAAATATGTCTTGATATAGATTTATTCTCGGGATAAAAACAATCGCTGATTATCAGGTATCTCATTGAAAAAAAAAACAATTATCACAGTTTCTGGCATCAGGCCAGATTTTATAAGGATGTCCAAGCTATTTATTGAGCTTGATAGAAAATTTAATCATATCTTAATCCATACCGGTCAGCACTATGACAAAATTCTCTCAGACGTTTTTTTTGAAGAGCTTAATATTAGAAAACCAGATTATAATCTTCGAATTGGCTCACATAATAATAAGCATTATCAGCAAATATCTTTTCTGGCAGTAAGATTTATTAAGTTATTAAAGTTAAAAAAAATTAACCCGGATTTAATTATTTTTTTAGGCGATTCCAATTCTGTAGCTCTATCATTTTTTTTAAAAAAAGAAGGTTACAAAATAGGACACATAGAAGCAGGCATGAGATCTTACGACAAAAGAATGTTTGAAGAAATTAATAGAACCATTTGTGATCATTGTAGCGATTTTTTATTTGTCTATCACAAAGACTATAAAAAAAATTTAGAGTTAGAAAATATTAGAAAAAACGTGTACGTGGTCGGTAATACTATTGTTGAGCCGTATAAATTTTTATCTAATAAAATAAAAATCAATAAAGTAAAAAAATTTATATTAGTTGATATTCATAGACCAGAGAATTTTTTACATTCTAAAAGATTAATAAATCTATTTAAATATTTAAATATTTGTAAAAATATATTTAAGTGCGAGATAATATTCTTAAAATTCAAGAGAACTATGAAAGAACTAAAAAAAATAAAAACAAATATTAAGTTTGTTAATTTTATAGAACTTCAAAGCTATAAAAATTTTATTAGGCTTCAAAAGGAATCTTTTTTTATCATTTCTGATTCAGGCACAGCCCAAGAAGAACCTGCCTTATTCTTCAAGCCCGTGATAGTCCCTAGAGATTTTAGTGAAAGACCACAGTCTTATAATAATAATTGTTCTTTTAAATTAAATATAAATAATACTAATTTGAGTTGGAAAAAATCTATTCAATGGATTAAAAATCATAAAAATGGCAAGATTAGAATGAATAATAATTGGCTAGGCAAAGGCGATACTTCAAAAAGAATTATAAATATACTTAAACAAATTTTATGAAAATATTAATTGTAGGAGGAGCAGGTTATGTTGGTGGGGTAGTTACAGATTTATTAATAAAAAATAAATATAATGTAACTGTTTATGATTCTTTGCTTTACGAGGATCAATATATGAAAGATTGCCCATTTATATTAGGAGACGTTAGAGATGAAAGTAAACTTAAAGGTTTGTTAAGTAAATTTGATATCGTGGTTTGGATTGCGGCATTAGTTGGGGATGGTGCTTGCAATATAGATCCTAAATTAACCAATGAGATTAATTTTAAATCAGTTGAATTTTTAAGTCAGAATTTCAATGGAAGAATAGTTTTTTTTTCAACTTGCTCTGTTTATGGAGCTCAAAATCAATTATTAAATGAAAATTCTTCTGTTAATCCTCTTTCATTATACGCATCAACAAAATTAAAGGCAGAAAATGCATTAAAAAATAAAAATGCTATTATATTTCGTCTTGGTACTTTGTTTGGTCTTTCTGATAAATTTGCAAGATTAAGAATGGATTTGGTTGTCAATACTCTCACAGCAAAAGCGTTTATAGAAAATAAAATAAATGTATTTGGGGGAGAACAGTATAGGCCATTATTACATGTCAGAGATGCCGCTAAGGCAATTCATGAGTCTATATCATCAAAAGAAGTGGGAATATTTAATTTATCCTTAGATAATTTTAAAATAATTGATATTGCAAATGCTATAAAAGATCACTTTCCAAGTTTAGAAATATTAATTGAAGATATACCATTTCAGGATACTAGAAATTATAGAGTGGATAATTCAAAAAGCTTAAATTTACTAAATTTTAAAGCTGATATTTTATTATTAGATGGTATTAAAGAAATTAAAAAACTTTTAATGGAAACAAGAATTAAAGATATTAATAATCCTAGGTATACCAATCAAAAATATCTACAAATATTTAAACCGTAATGATTAAAAAACCAAATAAAATTCCGGGAGACAAAATTTTTGATAATAGAGGATCATTGTCATTTGTTAATAGTTTTGGATTTAATGGAGTAAAAAGGTTTTATTTAATACAAAATCATCAAAAAAACTTTATTAGAGCTTGGCATGCACATAAAAAAGAAGAAAAATATTTTTTTTGTGTTGAGGGGTCTTGCCAAATTTCTTGTGTCGCAGTTAATAACTTCAAAAATCCAAACAAAAGCTCAAAAATTTATAGTTGGGTTCTAAGCGATCAAAAGCCAGAAATTATCTTTATTCCCAAAGGTTATGCTAATGGTTCTATGAATTTTTCGATAAATACAAAAATTTTAGTTTTTTCATCTTCAACATTGCAACAAAGCGCATCTGATGATTATAGATATCCATTTGATTATTGGAATCCGTGGTCAATAATTAAAAGATGAAAAAAATATTAATTTTTGGCAGCACCGGGATGCTAGGGTCAGAAGTTCTAAAAGTTTTTGCAAAAGAGAAAAATTTTATTATTACAGCAACATATAAAAAAAAAAGTTCATTAAATATATTAAAAAAAAATTCTAACTTATTTTTAAAAAAAAAAATTAAATTAATAAAATTTGATGCAACAAATTATAACAATAATAGTTTAAAAAAATGCCTTAGCAACAACCAATATATTGTAAACTGCATTGGCGTCATAAAGCCACATATAGATGAGAAGAATAAAAAATCTAAAAATGCATTGTTGGTAAACTCAATTTTTCCTCACAATCTTAACGAAGTAAATAATTCGCATAAAAAAGCCACGATTTATCAGATTGCAACAGATTGTGTCTTTAGTGGGAGCAAAGGCCGTTATTTAGAGAATTCAGAGCATGACCCGCTCGATATTTATGGAAAAACCAAAAGTCTAGGCGAAGTAAATGATAAGAATTTTTTTAATCTTAGATGTTCAATTATTGGAAATGAAATAAAAAATTATAAATCATTACTCGAGTGGTTTAAGATCCAAAAAAATGGAACGCATATAAACGGATTTTCTAATCATTTATGGAATGGTTTAACAACAAATGTTTTTGCTAAACTTATCAAAACTATTATTATCGAAAATATTTCAATTCCAAATTCTCTTCATATTGTTCCCAGAAATAAAGTTTCCAAATTTCAATTATTGAGACTATTTAAAAAAAAGATGAATAGGAATGATATTTTTATAAAAAGAGTAAAAGCAAATATGCCCATTAACAGAACTATTGACACAATTTTTAAAAATAAGAACTTGCAAATCTGGAAAAAATCAGATTTTAAGAAACAATTAAGTATTTCAGAAATTGTTATTAATACGTTATAAAAAAATTTATAAAGTTATATTAATAATAATTATATTAATAACTATATTAATATTTGATTTTATAATTAGTAATTTTTTAAATTACTCAAGTAAAAAATCTTCTCAAACACATAAAGATTGGTATAAAGAACTATATCAATGGAGATATTCACTTTAACAAAATTGGGAATGAGATGATTTCTGATGCTATAATTTATTATTTGTAAAATAAATAGAATTTATTATGAAGATTAATTATTTAAAATTTTTATACATCGCAATCATTATTATACTTTTTATTATTATTTCGTATTTAACCTTTAAATTATCTTTAATATTTTACACTCAATCAATAATACACACTGAATATTTTATACTACTAATTTTGTTTTTTTTAGTAACTCCTTTTTTTATCATTTTTTTTAATAATATAAATTTTATAATATTAGTTATTTCTACTGTAGGTGCATTATATTTTTGCGAAATTTACATTTTTATCAAGAAAGAAGATATTTTATATCTCCAAAATCAAGTGAGTGGAAACGATGTGTTTCTTGAATTAAAAAAAAAAAATCCTAACAAAAATATAAGTAAATGGATCGGTGCATCTTTCGTGTATCAAAATCAAGATTTTAATTCTGATTTTTTACCATTAGGATCAATATCAAATTCTCAAGTAGTTTGGTGCAATGAACAAGGTTATTGGGTTACTTTTAATAGCGACAGATTTGGCTTTAATAATATTTTTTATGACGATAGTAAGAAATATGATTTTTTAATTATCGGCGACAGTTTTGCTGAGGGTGCTTGTCTTGAGCAGAATCAGAACCTTCAATCTAATTTGAGCTTAAAAGGATTAAATGGAGTTAGCCTTGGAAAAGGAGGCAATTCTTCTTTGCTAAATTATGCGAATTTTAAAGAATATCATGATTTCTTTAAACCAAAGTATGTACTTTGGATGCATTATGAAAATGATATTGGTGGAATCGTACAAGAGATGAGAAGTAAAATTTTAAGAAAATATTTAAATGAAGATAATTTTAAACAAAATCTTGTTTCAAGACAGAATGAAATCGATGAGTATTTAAAATCTTTTTTTAAAAAAAAAAATAATTCTCTACACGATATAGTTAATGAAGATCAAAATATAATTTATACAATATCCAAAATATTAAAATTTTTTAATACTAGAGAAGCAATTAAAACAAATTTATATACTATTGATAATTATAACTATGAATTATTCAAATTAATAATGGAGAAGGCCCGCGATACAGCTAATACAAATAATTCACAACTTATATTTTTTTACGCTCCAGCTTATGAAGAGATCTACAAAGTAAAAAGATACGGCAATATGGAACTAGAAAGAAAAAAAATATTAAAAATATTAGACAATCTAAATATTAAATATTTTGATTTAACAGATGAAATATTTGTTGACCGTAATATAAATTATTATCCTAATCTACCAGATAAAGATTATGCATTTCACTATAATTCAAATACTTATAAATTAATTTCTGATTTTATCTATTCAAAAATTGTTAAATAAATTATTTACTCTTGCTATATAAAAAAAATATTGATGGTCTTAGGGCAATAGCCGTTGTCAGCGTTATATTTTATCATGCTACTCTAGATATTTTTGGTATCAGATTATTTCCTGGCGGGTATTTAGGAGTAGATATATTTTTTGTTATATCGGGGTATTTAATTACAGCAATAATTTTCAATGAATTGTATGAAAAGAATATTTTTTCATTAATTAATTTTTTTGATAGAAGAATTAGAAGAATATTTCCAGCGCTATTATTAGCAATTATTATATTTTTATTACCTTCTTTTTATTATTTAATTTCATTTGCTTTTGTAAGTGACGTTAAATCCATAAATAGTATTTTTACTTTTAGCACCAATTATTACTATAGTTACATAAATCAATTATATGGAGCTGAATCATCCTTAGAGAAACCATTTCTTCATACATGGTCAATCGCACTTGAATTTCAATTTTATGCATTTATTTCGATATTCTTTTTATTAGCTTACAAATATTTTAAGAAAATTTATCTATATGTATTAATATTATTTTTTTTAATTAGTTTAGTATTTTGTCAAATTAATAGTGATATTAATCCAGTTTCTAACTTCTACTTACCCTATGGCAGATTTTGGGAATTTATCGCAGGTTGTTTTGTATATTTTTTGCAAAAAAAAATTAATGAGGATAAAAAAAATATTTTTACATTTATTTTACCTCTGGTAAATTTATTTTTAATTATATTTTGTTTTTTTTATTTTAATAATAATACTATTCATCCTTCAATTATAACCTTAATTTTAATTATAAATGTCTCTCTATTAATTATATTTTCCCATCATAATTTTTTTATAGAAAACATTCTAACTTCAAAGTTATTTACAAAAATTGGATTGTTGTCATATTCTTTGTATATTTTTCATTACCCGCTATTTGCATTTGCTCGAATTATTTTTGATAAAAATGAGAATGAAATTATTCTTATAATTGTAAAGATTTTTTTACCAATATTTTTATATTTTATTTCATTGATAAGTTATCATTATATCGAAAAAACGTTCCGAAATAAAAAAATTGTACCAGCAAAAGTATTCTATTCATTTTTTTTATTAGTGATCATTTTTATTTTATCTATAAATTTTTATATTATAAAAAATAAAGGTTTCGAAAAAAATTGGTCAGTAGAAAGTTATTATTTTGATAAAAATTATTATGATTCAAAAGTGAATGATTTAAAAAAAGAAATATTACACAAAATAGATTTTGAGCAATTAAAAAAATCTAATTCTAAAAAAGTTTTAGTATTTGGAAATTCACATGGAGCTGATCTTTATTATACTTTTAGTTTAAAAAAAAGTTTATCAAAAAAATATATTTTTAATTATATACCGAGACAGATCAGTTGTCTTTCTGTTCTTGTTAGTCTTGATAATAGCGATTACTGCTCTAAAGATGAAAATGAATTGAACAATTATACAAAGGAAGAATATCGTAAGATAATTAAGGATATAGATATTATTGTAATATCTTCTAGATTTTATAGTGAAGATATTGATCAATTAGATAATAATTTAAAAAATTTAAGAAAATATTTTAAAAAGAAAATTATTATTACAACTAATACCCCCCAATTTCAAGGTGTGAATAGATATGGACAACCAGGATGGACTTATGCCGATATTTTTATTTTTAATAACAAACGGTATCCCAACAAATTTGAATTGAAACAAATGGAGGAGCAATATTATTTAAACTCTCAAGGTAATAATTTTAAAATTCCGTTTATTAATGAAAAAATAAAAGAGATTGCCAATCAGAACAATGTTGAAGTATTAGATTTGTACGATTTACTTTGTAATAACGCTCTTAAGGAGTGCAAATATCTAACCGATGATAATAAATTAATTTATAGAGATTATGGCCATTTTACAATTGATGGCATGAATTTATTGGCAGAATTGATATTTAAAAAAAAACAAAATTTGTTTAATCTTTGAGATTTGGTTGCGGGGCTTGGATTTGAACCAAGGACCTTCAGGTTATGAGCCTGACGAGCTACCAGACTGCTCCACCCCGCGATGTTATTTTAGTTTGTTATATATTTAAAAAAACTTAAGTAAAAGTAAATAAATTATTTAATACTTAATAATTTTATGTATTAGATCGATGTTTCAAATCACTCGATATAATTTTTACTAAAGATATTATTTTGAAATATAAATTAAATTATTAAAAAAAGTCTTTTTGATTGTTATTTTCCCTGGATCTTCAGAGGTACATGGCGATTTACTATACATGCATAAACTATATGGATAAGGTTTGTAATATAACAATTCGTTTTCATTATTATAAATAGGTATGTTTAAGTTTTTCTCATTTTTATCCGTAAAAGAATTTTTTTTCGGCCAAGGATAGTCTATGTATTTTAAATTAAAATTAAGATAAATTCTTGTAAAGTCTTTTATAAAGACTGTAAAAAATCCTAAGAAAACAATAATCATTATAGTTTTATTCTCAATTTTATAAAGTCCACCTTTTTTTTTAAAAAATAAAGTTAAAAAATAAGCACATATTATTAGCAAGTATATATAAGGCGCCCCATATCTAAAAGTTGGGAATTTAAAGAACCAGTAAACAGAAGAAATAGAGCAGATTGTAAATAAATATATAATTTTCCTTTTCGTATTACCATCTAAAATAATTCTTTCTCTAATCTTGCTTAAAGTGAAAAATATAATCAATGTAACCAAAGGTAAGATGCCCCAAAAAACAGTTTTAATATGATTATGAGACCAAATATAAGTCCATTTAAAATTTGATATATATTCTTTTTCAGTAGTCGATTGATCTTTTCTATTAGGATAATCTTTTGCCCAAGCTTCATTCGAGGCAGATACATCAATTGGATTTCCTTGTTTACTATGAAAACTAGACCATTCAAGATTCTTAAAACAAGTAAATTGTATAGGATATATTGCGCATGAACTTATAAAAATGTTTTTTAAAGTCCATAAAAACATTACAAGAAAACCAATAATTAATAGTCTTTTGTTAGAATTAACTATTTTTGGATTTCTAATTAAAAAATAAATAGGTAAAAAAAGAATAAATACAAAAAATGGTTTAATTAAAAAAGTATATATCGAAAACAAGAAAATCTTTGGATTTAAAAAATTGTTTTTTTTATTAGTTTCTTCTTTAAAGAAATACAAAATAGTTAAAAAGAAAAACATGTGCCCTGGTTTATCATTTCCATATTTTGCATAATTATTCATAGAATAAATAATTGTGAATAAAAGAAAAAATAATAAAATTTTATAAAATTGATTGTTACTTTTTTTTAACTCAGAATAAAAATAACAAATTATAAGTGAAAAAATTATTGATAAAGGAATAAGTATTCCGTTTTCCTTAAATATTACGTTGTTAAAAATTGCAGATAAGTATTGTAATATTGAAGTATGACCAAATCTAAAGTGTAGATTGGATAAACCAAATGACAATTTATAGTCATTAAGAATATTGATAAAAGGTAAGTGATATAATCCTCCATCAGGTCTATTAGAGTGAGTTAATATTAAAGTTAAAAATGATATTATTCCTAATATAAAAGAGTGTTTAATTTTTTTTTTTGTAAGTTTAAAAAAAAAAGTTAATGGAAATAAAATTATAATTAAATTTAAGATATTATCTAATTTGAAAAAAAAGTTTAATATTAGAGCGTATACAGAAATTGCAAAAATACCCAACAATCCCAATTCATAATTACTTACATTTGTAACGTCATGATTAAGAATTTTTCTGTAAAAAAAATCTCCATGAACTATAAATATGTACGATGTTAATATACAATATATTATTATTATTAAGTAATTTTCCATATCAACAATGAATTTATGAAATTGTCAGTTATTATACCTTGTTATAATGAGAAAAAAACTATTAAAAAAATAATTGATAAAATTTTTCTACAAAAAATTAATTTAGAAATTATTTTAGTAGATGATGGTTCAAATGATGGAACTGTTAATGTAATTAAAAATTATAAAAAAAATAGTCGAATTAAAAAAATTTTTCATTTAAAAAATAAAGGAAAAGGCGCAGCAATTAAATCTGCTCTAAGTTTAATTTCTGGAGACTTAGTGTTAATACAGGATGCTGATTTAGAATATAATCCGAAAGACTACAATAAAATTTTAGATAAATTTAAAGAAAATAAAAATATTAAAGCTGTCTATGGTTCGCGCGCTCTAAATAAAAATAATTACCAAGGTAAAATGACTTTAATGAGAGTTATACGAATAATAGGGAATAAAATATTAACTTTATTTTCAAATTTTATTAACTCACAACATTTAACAGACGCTCATACTTGTTATAAGTCATTCAGAAGAGAAACTTTTAAAAAATTAGTTTTAAAAGAAGATGGCTTTTCATTTTGTGCAGAAGTTAATGCAAAATTATCTAGAATGAATGTTAATATAAAGGAAGTACCCATAAGTTATAAGGGTAGAACTGTTGCAAACGGTAAAAAAATAAGATTCAAAGATTTTTTCTTAGCAATAAAAGCAACTATTATATATCGTTTTTTTTATTAAAATTATTTAGAATATAATTGTTATGCAATTTCATATATGTAATAAATAATATTTTATGAATAAAAATTTTTCTATTACCAAAAGTAATAATATAATATTCGGAATAGTATTCTTTCTTTTTTTTCTTGTGATTGGTTTCTATTCATCAATTGCTGGGGGAAAATCAAACATAAGACTTTGGTCTATTTTTATATCTTTGCTATTTTTGATTATAACAATTATTAAACCTAACTTATTTACATTACCAAACAGACTTTGGATTCAATTAGGAATTTTATTTGGAAAGTTTATGTCTCCGATTATTATGTTTTTGGTTTTTTTTGTTGTTGTCACAACCACAGGAATTCTTATTAGAATTTTTGGAAAAGATGTTATGGGCTTAAAAAAAAGAACTAACAACAAAGTTAATTCTTATTGGATCAACAGAGAAGATAAACTTCAAAACATGAGAGAACAATTTTAATGATTGAATTTTTTAAAGAATTTTTTAATTTCTTAAAAGTTAGAAAGAAATTTTGGCTACTTCCAATATTAATAGTTCTTGTTTTATTTGGTGCGTTATTAGTAGCTACGCAGGGAACAGCAATAGCGCCATTTATTTATACAATATTCTAAAAATACTAGAAAACCAGTTTTTTTGAATATTTTAAATTTCAATACATACTATTATTAATATAAAATAATCGAGAAATGAATTTTTTAAAAGAATTTAAAATCATTGATGGTATTTATTCATTTAACATAACTTCAGATACCACTAATTTAGTAAAAGATTTTTATTTTGATAAACCTTTTCCTAGTTATTCGTCAGAAGATGACAAATATTCTATTTTAAAAAAAGGAAATGAGAATTATTTAGCCAAAAGTGTAAAAAATAAAATTGGAAATTCAAAATTTATCTTGGAAGTAGGTTCGGGTACATGTCAACTTTCATCATATCTGGCCATAGGAACTAATAATAATATTTTTGCTTTAGATGGTGCCTATAATTCATTGCTTTTAGGAAAAAAATTTGCAAATCAAAACAATATTAACAATATTCATTTTATAAATGCAGATTTATTTGACGATATATTTCCAAATGCCATTTTTGATTTTATATGGTGCAACGGTGTACTTCATCATACAAAAGATCCTTATACTGGTTTTATTAATTTAGTTAAAAAATTAAAAAAAGATGGAATTGTACTAGTCGGTCTTTACAATCGATTTGGACGAATTCGTACAATTGTTAGAAAATATTTTTATAAAATTTTTGGAAAAAAGTTTCTTTTTATTTTAGATCCTTATTTAAGAAAATTGCAAAAAGATTATCATAAAAATATAGAAAAGATAAATGCATGGATAAATGATCAGTATGAACACCCTGTGGAATCTTTGCATACATATGGAGAATGTATTAAATGGTTTGATAACAATGGAATAGAATATATAAGCTCAATTCCGAATCTAAATTCAAATTTTGATTTATTTAAAAAATCAGAAGTCCCAAATGTTTTTGAAAGATTTTTATTACAATTATTTATGCCTTTCACTAGTTACGGAGGAGAGGGTGGTCTATTTATAATGATAGGTAAAAAAAAATAAAATGACTATTATAGGAAAAAAATTCGACTTTTTTTTTATAAAATTTCCCATATTATTTCCAATAATATATTTTTTAATTTTATATAATTTCCCTTTATTAGAAAATTTTTTAATTATAATAACAATTCTTTTATTGGCGGAACCTCATTTTGGTGCCACTTGGCCTTTTTTTATTAATAAAATTAATCAAGAATATATTTCAAACAACAATTTTTTTTTGATTAAACTTCCCATAATTATTATAATTTTATGTTTTTTAGGTTTTTTTTTAGTTAAAAATTTATTTTTACTAATATTTTTCGGATTTAATATTTATCATGTCACAAGACAAAGTTTTGGTATTGCTAAATTATATTCCAATAATTCTGCAGAGTTAAAAAATATTGAATTTATTATATATTTTTGGAATATTATTTTCTTTTTTGTGGGTTTTTTAAGATTTTATTATCCATTGATAACCGCTGAGCATGTAAATATACTTAATATTCTTATTATATTAATTTTATTTCTTAATTTTATTTATTATTTAATAAAATTTAAATTTACACAAAACTTTTTAATTTTGTTTACGGGTGTAATAATCTTTTATCCCATATGCTTTGTTAACAACCCAGTTCATGCAATTTTAATGGGGGTTACTATGCATTATTCGCAATATTTAGTATTTACTTATAAAATTGCAAAAAATAGAGAATTAGAAATCGATAAAAACAAAAAAAATCTTTATTTTATTTTTGTTACTATTTTTTATTCTATATTGATGACAACTCTTTCTTTGTCTGGTGCAAGTAATTCCGAGTTAATAAAAAATTTAATTGTTATTCCAATTACAGCTCAAATCTTACATTTTTATTTAGATTCTAGATTGTGGAAATTTAGTGATAGTCATAATAGATCAGCAGTTTTGTATTATTTAAAAAAATAATTAACCGTGAATAAAAATATTTCCGTTTTAGGTATTTCAGCTTTTTATCATGATAGCGCAGCAGCTTTAATTGTTAATGGTGAAATTATCGCTGCAGCACAAGAAGAAAGGTTTACAAGAGTTAAGCATGATTTTTCATATCCAAAGAATGCTATTTTGTACGTTTTAAATGAAGCAAATTTAAAGTTAAGTGAAGTAGACCACGTAGTTTTTTATGAAAAGCCATTTTTAAAATTTGAAAGATTATTAGAGACATATGTGCGATTTTCTCCAAATGGATTCCTATCTTTTTCCAAATCTATGCCTATTTGGTTGAATGAAAAGTTATTTCAAAAAAAAATGCTTTTTGAATCATTGAAACAACAAGATAATAATTTTAGCGACATAAAAAAAATAAATTTTTCAGAACATCACCTAAGTCATGCGGCAAGTGCTTTTTTTTCAAGTCCTTATGAGGAAGCAATTATTTTAACATTAGATGGTGTTGGCGAATGGGCAACAACAACTGTATCTGTAGGAAAAAATAATAAAATTAATATTTTGAAAGAAATACATTTTCCACATTCATTGGGTCTTTTGTATTCAGCTTTTACTTATTTTTTAGGATTTAAAGTTAACAGCGGAGAATATAAAGTGATGGGTCTTGCCCCATATGGAGAACCTAAGTACAAAAATATTATTTTAGATAAATTAATTGATGTTAAAGAAGATGGCTCTTTTAGATTAAATATGGATTACTTTAACTACGCAACTGGTCTTACAATGACCAATAATAAGTTTGCAAAAATATTTAATATTGAAAGGCGCGAGCCAGAAAATAAATTATTACAAATTCACATGGATATTGCAGCCTCAATTCAAGCTGCTACTGAAGAGATTGTTTTAAGAATTGCAAGATTTCTATCTAAGGAATTTAAGTTACCAAATTTATGTATGGCTGGAGGCGTTGCTTTAAATTGTGTTGCAAATGGTAAAATTTTAAAAGAAGGTTTGTTTAAAAATATCTGGATCCAACCAGCTTCTGGTGATGCTGGAGGAGCACTAGGAGCCGCTCAAGCTTTTTATTACCAAGAATTAGAAAATAAACGAAAAATTTTAAAAACTGATTCAATGAAAGGATCTTATTTAGGACCACAATTTACAGATGATCAAGTTGAAAATGAACTTAAGAGCTGTGGGGCGAATTATAAAAAACTAACTTCAGAGCAAATTATAAAAGATACTGCAAAAGCATTGTCCGAAGAAAAAGCTGTTGGTTGGTTTCAAGGTAGAATGGAATTTGGCCCAAGATCTTTAGGGAATAGATCTATTATCGCAGATTCAAGATCAGAAAAAATGCAAAAAAATCTAAATTTGAAAGTTAAATATAGAGAAAGCTTTCGTCCATTTGCTCCTGCTGTTTTGTTTGAAAAAGTCTCGGAATGGTTTGAGATAAATTCTGAAAGTCCTTATATGCTACTAGTGGCTGATGTTAAAAAATCAAAGCAACTTCAAATGACAGACGAACAAAAGAGATTATTTGGCATAGATAAATTAAATATAAAAAGATCTAGTATTCCATCTGTAACTCACGTTGATTATTCAGCTAGAATACAAACAGTTCATAAAGAAACCAATCCATTGTTTCATAAATTAATAGAAGAATTTGAAAAAATTACTAAATATCCAGTTCTAGTTAATACTTCTTTTAACGTAAGGGGGGAGCCTATAGTTTGTTCTGCAACAGATGCCTTTAATTGTTTTATGGGAACAGATCTAGATGTCTTGGTTTGTAATAATTTTATTCTATATAAAGATAATCAAAAAAACGATCTGTTTAAAGATTATAAAAATAAATACGAACTAGATTAGGGTTGTATTCTATTTTATTTTAATCATAAAAATCTTTTCTAAATTTATTGTAACCTGTTGAGAGATTTGAATTCGAACAAGGCGGAGTATAGATCTGGAAGATCTTCGGACCCTTCATGCCTTCCAATATAGGTTTTAGTTTGCATTATTTTGTAATTATCCACTTTTACTAACTTTTAATGAGATAGTTCAAAATTTAATAATATTTACAAAAGAACACTATTTATGTATAAAAAATCGCCTGGTGATTATTGCAAAGGAGTAACACCCGATCCCATTCCGAACTCGGCAGTTAAGCCCTTTAGCGCCAATGGTACTTTGTCTTAAGGCACGGAAGAGTAGGTCGTTGCCAGGCTTTATAAAACCTCGTTAAAGATTTTAATGAAAAATATCTTAGTGGTTACTGGAGGGGCTGGATTTATAGGCTCCAATCTTATTGAAGAATTAATTAGATTTAAAAAATATAAGGTTCTAAGTATAGATAATTATTCTTCAGGATCTTTTAAAAATCATATCAAAAATTCAAGAGTAAGATACTTGAATGGGCATACTAAAAATATTTCAGCTACTTTAAAAAAATACAAAGGTAAAATTCATACAATCTTTCATTTCGGTGAGTTTTCGAGAATTTTTCAAAGTTTTAATAAATTTGAAGAATGTTTTTCATCTAATATTGAAGGAAGCTTGCAGTTATTTAACTTTGCGTTAGAGAATAAGATTAAAGTAGTTTATTCAGCGACATCAGCCAGTTTAGGAAATACTGGAAAAGATATGAATCTATCTCCCTATGCTTTTACTAAAGCAAAAAATTTAGAATTTTTAGAGAATTTAAAAAAATGGTTTAATTTCAAGTATGAAATAATTTATTTTTATAATGTTTATGGGCCAAGACAGATATCAACAGGAAATATGGCAACAGTAGTAGGTATTTTTGAAGAATGTTTTAAGAAGAAGAAACCTTTGCCTGTTGTTAAGCCCGGTTCACAAACAAGAATGTTTACCCATGTCAAAGATACAGTGAATGCATGTCTTGCTGCGTGGAAAAAAAATCAAAATAAACATTACAGCGTAGCAGGCAATAAATCTTATAGCATTATAAAGCTTGCAAAATTATTCAGAAGCAAAATTAAATATTTACCCCCAAGAAAGGGCGAACGTTTTTCTTCCGCTTTAACTAAAATGAATCTTAATAATAAGATTATAAGATTAAAAGCAAAAACTAGGCTTAAAGATTATGTGGGTGGTTTTTTAAGAAAAACTACTTAACTCTTCTTTACAAATGTAAATTTACTATATATTTAACATTGTATGAAAGTTGTAAGCTCACTAAAGTCTTTAAAAAAAAGAGATATTAATTGTAAAGTAGTTAGAAGAAGAGGAAAACTTTACGTTATTAATAAAAAAAATCCAAAGTTTAAAGCAAGACAGGGATAGTCCGTTTTATGGATATCAATTCTCAAAAGGAAACTTGGTCTAATTTTAAAAAATTAACAGTTTATATTTCTGTTTTTATAATACTTGTTTTGGTTTTGATGGCTATTTTTTTGATTTAAAATTTAAAACTTAGTATCTAGCTTTTAATTTTTTAAATTTTTTAACTCTTCTTGTATTTTCGTCTTTCTCTCTCTTCTTTCTTTCAGATGGTTTTTCAAAGTGACTTTTAATTTTTAATAATCGAAATACACCTTCTCTTTGTAATTTTTTTTTAAGCGCTCTAAGAGCTTGCTCTAAATTGTCATTTTTAACTTCTATTTTAATATTTGCTTTCCTCCAAAAAAGTGAGACGATTTAGCATTTTTGGTGTTATATTGTCTATATTTTTATGAAGCTTTTTAAGCACAGACCAACAGAGGGTTATCAAACAAAAACAAGTATTATTAATAGAAGAAAAGCAATTTTAACTACCGCTAAATATACTTTTTTTGGTTTAATTGGTCTTAGACTCTTGTGGCTGCAGGTATTCCAAAGAAATAAATATTCAATTTTATCCGATCGAAATCGTTTTAAAGAATGGAAAATTGCAGCAGAAAGAGGATTAATATTAGATCGTTTTAATAATAAGATAGCAGAAAATCGTCAACTTTATAGGATCGCTTTAATTAAAGGAGATGTTACCGATCTTGAGTTTGTTCTTGTAACACTAAATAAGTTTTTGCGATTAGATAATGAAACAATTGAAAAGACAAAAGCAGATTTTATAAAACTTAGAAAATTTCAACCCTATGTAATTAATAAAAATTTAACATGGGCTGAGTTTTCAAAAATAAATAGCAATCTTTTTATCTTAAATGGCGTTCAACCATTTATTTCGATGGAAAGACATTATAATTTTCCTTATGAATTTGCTCATGTATTAGGTTATGTTGGTGTTCCTAATGAAAATGACCTACAAAATCAAAAAGATGATCTTTTTAGAACTCCAGGAATTAAAATTGGTAAACTTGGAATTGAAAAAATATTAAACAGAGAGCTTATTGGCACTCCAGGCTTTACTCGTTTTGAAGTGAACGCAGCAGGAAGAGCAGTCAGAACAGTTGAGTTTGTAGATGGAGTGAGTGGGAGTGCTTTAAAAACTTCCCTTGATCTTGAGCTTCAAAAATTAACATATCAAAGATTAGGTCGATATGCTGGGTCTGCAATTGCAATGGATATTAAAACAGGAGAGGTTTTGGCATGTGTTTCAACACCTTCATTTGACACAAATAAATTTGCTTTTG
>Ga0209087_1000847_pt1 | contig 18817 bp, 16 predicted proteins | sample S_130805_EF_Meta_FD_187321 | JGI IMG/M metagenome (GOLD analysis project Ga0209087, IMG submission 187321) | Freshwater microbial communities from Lake Simoncouche, Canada to study carbon cycling - S_130805_EF_MetaG (SPAdes) (version 2) | ecosystem: Environmental > Aquatic > Freshwater > Lake ... | reverse complement strand
TTCATATTTATTCCATTGCTTACATGTCACACGATCTAGATCGCCGCAGATTTTTTGCTTACCTAAACCTGTTTATAGCCGCAATGCTGTTGTTAGTTCTTGGGGACTCATATTTAAATCTTTACGTGGGCTGGGAAGGTGTTGGCCTTGCTTCCTATTTACTTATTGGTTTTTGGAACCAAAAACCTGCATATGCAACAGCTGCAAAAAAAGCATTTGTGGCAAACCGAGTTGGTGATGTTGGTTTATCACTAGCAATAATGATTGCGTTTGCAACCTTTGGTGATGTTTCATTTGCTGGGATTAAAGAACATGCAGAACATGCATCTTCAACACAGCTAACTGCAATTGGCTTGATGTTGCTGCTAGCTGCTTGTGGCAAGTCTGCACAATTCCCACTGCAATCATGGCTTGGAGATGCAATGGCCGGCCCAACTCCTGTCTCTGCTCTTATCCACGCCGCAACAATGGTTACTGCTGGAGTTTATTTAATTACGAGGTCAAACTTTATTTTTGATGAAGCACCAATTGCACAATTAATGGTTCTTATTGTTGGTGGAGTTACCTTGTTATTTGGCGCAATCATTGGCACAGCCAAAGATGATATTAAAAAGGCTCTTGCTGCTTCGACAATGTCACAAATTGGTTACATGATTCTGGCTACTGGATTAGGTCCTATTGGTTATGCATTTGCAATTATGCATTTACTTACTCACGGTTTCTTTAAGGCAAGCATGTTCCTTGGTGCAGGTTCTGTAATGCATGGCATGAAAGATGAAGTAAATATGAGAAAGTATGGTGGCATTGGAAAGTTCATGCCGATTACCGCGCTTACATTTGGTCTTGGATATTTAGCAATTATTGGCGTCCCACCTTTTGCTGGTTTTTATTCAAAAGATAAAATTATTGAAACAGCATTTAATGAAGGTGGTATTAAAGGTATAGCACTTGGTCTTGCAACATTACTTGGTGCAATGATCACTGCTTTCTATATGACCAGAGTTGTGATCTTGACCTTCTTCGGAAATGAAAGATGGGGTCATAAAGATGAACCACATGAGAGTCCAGCATTAATGCTGATCCCAATCGGTTTGCTCTCAATAGGCTCTATTGCTTCTGGATTTATTTTATCTAAGGGCGAGGCCTTAGTTCATTGGTTAGAACCAGTTGTTAATCCGCTTAAAGAGCATCACGAAGAATTTTTACCACCAATAGTTGTATCAATAATGACTTTAACAGTTGTGGCGATAGGAATATTAATAGCTGTATCAAAATACCGTGGCGACCAATTAGCACAAGCACCAGAAAAAGTTTCTGTACTTACTAAAGCTGCTAGACGTGATTTATTTCAAGATGATTTTAATGAGTCAGTATTCATGCGTCCGGGCCAATCACTTGTTCGGAACATTTTAAATATTGATTACTTATTAATAGATGGCTTAGTGCGAGCAGTTGGAAGTGTTTCTCTAACCGCTGGTAGTCGACTAAGGTCACTTCAAAATGGTTATGTTAGAAGTTACGCACTGTTCATGATTATTGGCGCCCTGGCACTTATTGCTGCAATCTGGGTAGTGACCGCATGAATCTATTAACGATAGTTGGCGTACTGCCACTTATAAGTGCGGCACTAATTGCATTTATACCAAGTAAGAACGCAGAGTTAATTAAGCGGGCTGCATTTGCTGCCACATTACTAGTAGCAATAGCTTCTATATTTTTAGCAACAGGATTTGATAAGAGTGTTACTGGAATGCAATATGTTCAAAGTAATACTTGGATAGCAGCTTTCAATATTAATTTTGCAGTAGGCATTGATGGAATTTCATTGGTACTTATTTTATTATCTACAATCTTGGTGCCAATAGTGATTTTAGCGACCTGGCATGAGTCAGATTTTGGTAGATGGAGCTCAAAGAGTTTTTATATTCTGATCTTAGTTTTAGAAACTTTAATGATTGGTGTATTTGCTGCTACTGATTTATTTTTATTCTACGTTTTCTTCGAAGCAATGTTGATTCCAATTTACTTCCTAATCGGTGGGTATGGAACAGGTAATAAATCTGCAGCAGCAGTTAAGTTCCTTTTGTATAGCTTATTTGGTGGTTTGTTAATGCTCGCCTCAGTTATTGGAATTTATGTTATTGCCGGAAATCAGATCGGTGCTACCTTTGATTTAACACAACTTGCAACACTTGAAATTGATAGCAATACTCAAAATCTCTTGTTCCTCGGCTTTTTTATTGCCTTTGCAATTAAGGCACCACTTTGGCCATTTCACACCTGGCTGCCAGATGCAGCAAAAGCTGCTACACCAGGAACATCAGTTTTATTATTAGGGGTTTTAGACAAAGTTGGAACATACGGAATGATCCGGTTTTGTATTGCATTATTTCCAGATGCAAGTAAAACCTTTACGCCACTAATTATTACACTAGCGGTTATATCAATAATTTATGGAGCATTCATGGCAATTGGTCAAAAAGATATTAAAGGTTTGATTGCTTTCACATCTATTTCTCACTTTGGATTTATAACAATGGGAATTTTTGCCATGACAACACAGGGTATGTCTGGTGCAAATTTATACATGGTTAACCATGGGTTTTCTACAGCAGCACTATTTTTAGTTGCCGGCTGGATGATGATGCGCAGAGGCTCCTCAACGATTGCTGATTTTGGTGGATTACAAAGAGTGACTCCTGTGATGGCATGGACATTCTTTATAGCTGGAATGTCAGGTTTAGCACTTCCTGGCTTATCTAGCTTTGTTAGTGAATTCTTAGTATTAGTTGGTACCTATACCCGATATCCAGTCGCAGCAGTAATCGGAACTCTAGGAATTGTTCTAGCTGCACTTTATATATTGATACCGATCCAAAAGACACTACATGGTCCAACAACTAGCGGTAATGAAAATCTAAAGGATTTAAGTTTGCGAGAAAAGATCGCTATAGCTCCAGTTGTTTTAATAATTGTTGTGATGGGTTTTTATCCAAAACCAGTGCTAGATATTATTAACCCGACTGCAGAAAAAGTTGTTGTAAATGCAGGGTTTACTGATCCAGTAGCAAAGATGGGTAAATAATGTTAACCGCGCCATCACTTATTTATTCACTTATTGCTCCAATGTTGATAGTTCTTGGTGGGGCATTAATCGGAGTTTTAGTTGAAGCATTTTTAGGTAAAGCTCACCGTGCTGCAGTTCAGATCACAATAAGTATCGGAACGCTTCTGCTTGCGCTACAACAATTATGGCAAATTAGAAATTTATCCTCAACTACTGCAGCGGTAAATTCAGTAACAATTGATAAGGCCGGAATATTTTTACAAGCCACCGTAGTTGTACTTGCACTAGTTGCCGTCTTATTAATTGCCGATCAGGACAATTTTGTTGCACAAGCATCAGCTGTGCCAGGCTCAAATGAAGAAAAAAATTCGCTACAAGAGAAGAGTCAGCAGACTGAAATTTTCCCACTCTTCTTATTTGCTGTTGCTGGCATGATGTTGTTTCCAGTTGCCGCAGACCTAATTACATTATTTGTTGCTCTAGAAGTATTTTCTTTGCCGCTTTATTTGTTAGCTGGCTTATCAAGGCGCAGGCGACTGTTATCGCAAGAATCTGCACTTAAGTATTTCTTACTTGGCGCTTATTCTTCAGCATTTTTCTTATTTGGCGCAGCCTTCTTATATGGATACTCCGGAACAATTTCACTATCTGGAATTAGCGCAGCCGCAGGTAGTGCCAACAACATCTTTTTACTAATCGGTATGGTTTTCGTTTCAGTTGGCTTGTTATTTAAGATTGGCGCAGTTCCATTCCACTCTTGGACACCTGATGTTTACCAAGGAGCACCAACACCAATCACTGGGTTTATGGCAGCAGCAACTAAAGTCGCAGCATTTGGCGCACTACTTAGAATCTTTTATATTGGATTTGCAGAAGAGCAAACACTTTGGCGCCCTTTAATTACTGTTATTGCAATTATTACAATGTTATTTGGCTCATTGGTAGCGATAGCCCAACGTGATGTCAAACGCATGTTGGCTTACTCATCTATTGCTCATGCTGGTTTCTTGCTATCCGGTGTTGTTGCATTAAATAAAGATGGATTAGCGGCGTCTCTGTTTTATTTATTTGCGTATGGCTTAACCACAATAGCTGCGTTTGGAGTTATTACTCTCGTTAGAGACTCAGCCGGTGAAGTAACTGATCTAAATCGATGGACAGGACTTGGCAAGAAATCACCATTAGTTGCAGCTGCATTCTCATTCATCCTATTAAGTTTTGCAGGTATTCCATTAACTTCAGGATTTATTGGAAAGTTTGCAATATTTTCTGCAGCGTATAAGTCTGGGAATATCTCACTAGTGGTTGTGGGCGTACTTTCAAGTGCGATTGCAGCTTTCTTCTATATTAGAGTGATTATTATGATGTTCTTTACTGACCCAGTAAATGATTCAGTGTCAGTAGTCATTCCATCAGTTAAAAGCCGAATTTCAATTATTGCTGCGACAGTAATTTCAATTATTTTAGGAGTAATGCCTTCACTACTACTTAACGCAGCTACAACCTATGCCAATTTTATTAAATAATGAATCAAATCGGAATTCCTAACTTAGATAAAGCTTTAGAGACATCATTACTTGCCGATATGGCAAGGGTAGAAGAATTGATGCGCTCACATATAAAGGGTGATTACCCATTAGTTATTGAAACATCAAGACACTTAGTTGAGGCTGGTGGAAAAAGGCTTAGACCACTACTGACTTTATTAGCTGCACAGTTCGGCGATCCAAGTAATTACGACATCATTAAGGCTGCAGTTTGTTGTGAACTTACTCATCTTGCAACGCTTTATCACGATGATGTGATGGATGACGCCGTGCTAAGGCGGGGAGTAATTAGCGCAAATAAGAAATGGGATAACGCGGTTGCAATTTTGACAGGTGATTACTTATTCTCAAAAGTCTCAGATATGTTGGCTGATATAGGCCCTGAAGCAGTTAAGTTACAAGCGAAAACTTTTGAACGTTTAGTTATCGGACAGATAAAAGAAACACAAGGAAAGAGCGAAGGACTTACTCAGATTGAGCATTATATGAAAGTTGTTGCAGATAAAACTGGTTCATTAATCGCAACTAGTGCAAGATTTGGCGCATTACTTTCTGGTGCAAGTGCGCAAACTGTTGAGTCATTAACTAAATTTGGTGAGAAAATCGGTGTAGCTTTTCAAGTTGCTGATGATCTCCTTGATATCTCAAGTGATGAAACAGCCTCCGGTAAAACGCCTGGGACTGATTTAAAAGAGGGTGTACCAACACTTGTAACTCTTTATGTAATCGCTGCAAATAATCCAGCTGATAAAGACTTAATTGCAAAGTTAAAGGGGCCTATTTCCGAAAATGATCTTTCAGGAGTGATAAATCAATTACGCTCCCATAAAGCTCTAACAGATGTAAAAGATTACCTTGCTAAAGTTGCAAAAGAAGCCAATGATTTACTTGTTGATTTGCCAGAAGGTTCTGCAAAGGAAGCTTTAAAAAGTCTCACCTTTGCGCTGGTTAATCGATCTTCCTGACTTAACCAAATCAGTACCTAAGAAAGTAAGCGCGATCCAAATAAATATAAATCCGATGATTTTTGCAATTGGTAGTGGCTCATGAAAGACAACAATTCCAACTAAAAACATAATGCTCGGAGTTATATATTGAAGTAATCCAGTTACCGTGAGTGGCAATCTTGTAGTTGCGGCGTTAAACATAAGCAGTGGAATAACGGTGAAAATGCCAGCAGAAAATAGCGCAAGTGAAAATCCTATATCTTTACCAAATTCAGCCTCATTTTTATTTAATAAATAAATTAAAAAAACAAAGTTAGGGATAAACGCAACCAATGTTTCAACCGAAAGTGTTTCAAGAGCGCCAGCATTAAGCTGTTTTTTTACTAAACTATAAGAACCCCAACTAACTGCAAGGCCAAGGGCAATTAGAGGAATATGGCCGTAGGCAACTGTCAAGATAACCACTCCAACAGTTGCAAGTAATACCGAAATTATTTGTAATTTGCGCAGTTTTTCCTTTAAAACTAAAACACCGAAAGTTACTGCCACTAGCGGAGTTATGTAGTAACCAAGCGCTGCTTCCACTACGCGATCTACCGAGACTGCCCAAATATAAATTCCCCAATTAGTCGAAAGCAGTAAAGAGGTTAGGGCAAGCAATGAGAATGTTCTTGGATTTTTTATTAACGCAAATGTTGAACGTAATTGTTTCTGATAAGCGAGAAAAAGTAGGCAGAAAAATAAAGACCAGATGGCGCGGTGGGCAAGAATTTCAAATGCCGAAGCACGGTCAAGCCACCTCCAATAAATTGGCAGTAATCCCCAAATTGCGTATGCACCAATGCCATAAGCAACTCCTGACCCACTACGGTTCAATTTAGCCTTTCCTATTTAGCATTAGCGATAATTTGTAAATTGAACAGCAAAATCCCAAGCTTCTTTTTTAACCTGTGCAATTGCAGTTTGTAAATCATCTCTACTCTTACTTGAAACCCTTAATTCTTCTCCCTGAATTTGGGTCTTAATTGATTTTGGTCCACTATCTTTTAAAAACTTAGCAATTTTTTTAGCATTCTCAGTACTTATACCCTCTTTAAATTCACAATTAATTCGATAAGTTTTTCCACTCAAAGCCGGTTCACCTGCATCTAAGTGCTTGAGCGAAACATTACGTTTAATTAATTTATCCTTTAAAACATCTAATGCTGCCTTCACTCGCTCTTCTGTATCAGCTTCAAGCAATATCTTAAGGCCAGTTTTTTCAATTTTTGCTCCAGTATTTTTAAAGTCAAATCGGGTTGCTATTTCTCGGTCACATTGATTAAAGGCATTATCTAACTCCATTTGATCAATTTTTGAGACGATATCGAAACTACTGTCGGCCATGTATATACTTTACTAGTTAAATCGAATGGAGCGCATGTGAGCCAGGTTAAGGTGAAACGACGTATACCTAGCCCTAAAGACCTTGCCCAATTATTAAGGTTTAGAAAAGTAATTCTAAGTCCTCGTAAACGCAGATTGACTAGAGCGCTAACAATTTATGATTTAAGAGATATCGCAAAAAAAAGAACGCCACAAGCACCGTTTGATTACACCGATGGCGGGGCAGATACTGAATCAAGTTTGAGCAGAGCCAGGCTTGCTTATGAAAAAATTGAGTTTCAACCAAAAATATTACTTGATGTTAAAGATGTTGATATTTCTGTAAATATGCTTGGTAAGAATATTAAGATGCCGTTAGGTATTGCACCAACTGGCTTTACCAGAATGATGCAGACTGAGGGAGAGTATGCCGGGGCATGTGCCGCAAGTGATGCTGGAATTCCATACACACTCTCAACAATGGGAACTAGATCAATTGAGGATGTTGCAAAAGCTGCACCCAATGGTAGAAATTGGTTTCAACTTTATATGTGGAAAGATCGTGACCGGAGCATGGCTCTAGTTGATCGAGCAAAAGCAGCAGGTTTTGACACCTTAGTTCTAACAGTTGACGTTCCAGTTGCTGGAGCAAGATTGCGTGATGTTCGAAACGGTATGACAATTCCGCCCTCTTTAACATCTAAAACAATACTGAATGCAATCCCAAGACCTGCTTGGTGGATTAACTTTTTAACTACTGATCCACTTAAGTTTGCATCATTGGATTCTTGGAATGGCACAGTGGCAGAACTTCTAGACTCAATGTTTGACCCAACAGTCACATATGAAGATTTAAAGTGGATTAGGGGTCAATGGCAAGGAAACTTGGTGGTTAAAGGAATTCAAAATGTTGATGATGCAGTTAAATCAGTTGAAGCTGGAGCTAATGCAATAATTCTCTCTAACCATGGCGGTCGGCAATTAGATAGGGCGCCAGTCCCATTCCATTTACTACCAGAGGTTGTTAAAGCTATAGGTAACAAAGCAGAGGTTCATGTTGATACTGGAATTATGCATGGCCAAGATGTTGTGGCCTCCCTTGCTGCGGGCGCAAAATTTACTTGGATTGGAAGAGCTTATTTGTATGGCTTAATGGCAGGTGGTAAGCCTGGGGTTGATAGAACATTAGAAATTATGCGTACCCAAATAATTAGAACAATGAAATTACTTGGTGCGCGTACAGTCTCAGAATTAAATCCAGATCATGTGAGATTTATTGCCCGCTATAGCGATAAATAATTTGCTTTTGGTAAAACACTACTTAGGCTTTAGACTTCACCGCGCCTAACAATCCTTGGCGGGTTGCCCGAGCGGCCAATGGGAGGGGACTGTAAATCCCCCGGCTCTGCCTTCGAAGGTTCAAATCCTTCACCCGCCACCAATTGTTAAAATTTGGCGCCTAGGCCAAGATTTTTATATTAATTAAAAGCACTTCTTTTGGTATTAAAGATTTAATTTTGCAAGTGCCTTTTTTACCTGTTCTGTAACTACCTTTTCTTCACCTTTTTGTAATCCATCAGCACTAAGCCAAATAGTATTACGAAAGTTGTGTACTACTTCAACAATCGGATCAAGTTCTTGTAATGCCGCAACAGCTTCTAAAGCAATATCGCTTGAAAAGTGAATAGCAACGCGAGGTATTGGCTGACCAGCTTCATTAAGATCTTCTTTTAGTACTTTAATTTTTGGAATAATTGATAGCTCATTTACCCACGCATTGATAACTCTTTCCCAGCCATCAAACTCTGCTGCATGATCAAGATTTACATATTGCTCAACTGCAGTAACTATGCCTGCAATTTCTTCTTTACCTACTTTAAAGGCTCGGGCAAGACGTTGGAATGGAGCACCATTGGTTCGTACCGCCTCAATCCACGCAGACTTACCTAAAATTAGCCCGGTCGATGCTGGTCCTTTTAAAGTTTTACCTCCACTGAAAATAACTAAATCTGCTCCACACTCTTTAGTAAAATGCCAAAGGTTTGACAGGGGAGGAAGTTGCGCAGCAGCATCAACCACCACTGGTACTTTATATTTAAGCGCAATACTTACAACATTTTCAAGAGAGAGAGTAGGTGTTGCAAGATGGGCTCCAGCAACATAAAAAATAGCAGTCGTTTTGCTGTTGATCGCTGACTCTAATTCGTATTCAAATGTTTGAATAGCATTGCCAACAGTGACAATAGTTGAGCCAGCTAAACGAATTGCTGGATCATAAGGAATACGGTGTCCGGTTTGGATAATGACTTCTGATGGTCCTGCCGTTCCATCAATGATTCGTTGGATTTCGTTAATATCACCTTTTGTTCTGAAGGCTAAGATTGATAAGGCAATTGCGGCGCCAGCGCCAGTAGTTATGTAAGCACCTTCGTTTTTTGTTAGCTTTGCAATCTTTTTACCAGCCTTGAGCTGTAGATCATGCATTGAAATAAAAGACTTGGAAGCATCGTTCATTGCAGCAGTGACATCCGCACTCATGATTGATCCGCCGAGAGCTGTGTAGTAGGCCGCAGCGTTAATGCGCTTAGATACTCCAAGTGATTCGTAAAAAGCCATTTTGCTCCTAAATTACTTTGAGTGATATTGGGTTGTAATAAATTTCCTAGAACCTAGTGTTTTTCAAAAATGCGGTTAACCTTTCGCTAGAAGCATTCTTGAAGATTTCATCAGGCGTACCTTGCTCCCCAATTACTCCATCATTCATGAAAATTACTTTTTTAGATACTTCGTACGCAAATCGCATTTCATGAGTCACGATTAGCATTGTCATACCTTCTACAGCCAAAGATTTGATTACATCGAGAACCTCATTAATTAATTCAGGATCAAGAGCCGAGGTCACCTCATCAAAAAGCATCAATTTTGGATTCATTGCAATAGCTCGGGCAATTGCCACGCGTTGTTGTTGACCACCTGAAAGTTGACCAGGGAAAGAAGTTCCTCTGTCTGGCAATCCCACTCGTTCTAGCCAATGTTGAGCAATTTCAGCAGATTCTGTCTTTGATTTTTTTTGAACTTTGCGTAAAGCAAGCATGATATTTTCTGCAGCCGATAAGTGGGGAAAAAGATTAAAAGATTGAAAAACCATGCCAGTTAATGCTCTGTCTTGAGTAACTTGCTTGTTATTTACTTTTGAGCGCTTTCCTTTTGAATTTGAATATCCGATTTCACGGCCATCAATTTTAATAACGCCCTCTTGAAATTCTTCTAGAAGGTTGACGCAGCGAAGCAAAGTAGTCTTACCAGATCCACTTGAGCCAATGATGGAGATAACATCGCCTCCATCTAAATCCAAATCAACACCGTTTAGAACCTTATGGTCCCCATACGCCTTGTGAAGCTTTGATATTTCTAGAACACGTTCAGCCATTTTTCTCCCTCATTTGATTGCTACCTTTTTTTCAACATATTTTCCACCACGCTCGATTGAGAAACAAATTAGAAAATAGATCAATCCGGCCATGGCGTAGAACTGCATAGTTAGGAAGTTACGCCCAATTATTTGCTGCATGACTAATGTAAGTTCTACGACCCCAATTAAGGAGACCAAAGTCGATCCCTTAACAGTTTCAACTGCGGTATTTACCCAAGTTGGAAGAACTTGTCGAAGTGCTTGTGGTAGAGATACAAAAACGAATGTCTGAAAAAAACCTAGCCCAACAGCTTTTGCGGCCTCAGTCTGACCTTTTGGGATGTTTTGAAGTCCACCACGCAACATTTCGGCGATCTGGGCCGAACTGAAGATGGCAAGTGATGTGATTCCAGCCTGCAAGGCAGTGAAGTTGATTTTGATCACGGGTAGTACAAAATAAATTGTAAGGATTAATACCAGAACAGGTACTCCTCTGATGACATCTACATAAAACCGTGCGAGAAATCTAGTGAACATATTTCCGTATGTAAGCGCCAAACCTACAAACATTCCGAGTATGGTTCCAATCACAATTGCTGTAAATGAAACGAAAACACACATGTATATTCCACGAAAGATCATCATTTTACTTATCCAAAGTTCATTAAAGAAACCAGTGCTCATGAGTTCTCTATTCCTATTTCGGGATTGCCACACGACGCTCAACACGTCGCAATAAGAAGGCGATAAGGAAGCAAGCAACTACATAAAACACGGTAGCAGTTGACCATGCTTCAATCGTACGGAAAGTCTCTAGATTGATTTTTCGAATATGAAATGTTAACTCAGGTACAGATATGATCGCAGCCACTGATGCATCTTTAAATAATGAAATGTAGGTGCTGCTTAAAGCTGGCATTGTAGATCTAATTAAAATCGGTATTTTAATAAAGACGATAATTTGCAAATTTGACATACCAATTGCCATGCCTGCTTCGCCAACCCCTTTAGGTATGGCAAGAATTCCTCCCCTGAAAACTTCAGCAACATATGCCCCGGCATAGATGGTCAGGGCAAAAATAAATGAAGGAATTTCACTAAAAACAAATCCAGCATCAGGTAAGCCAAAATAAATAAATAGAACAATTATTAAGAGCGGTACATTACGAATTACTGCTACGTATGTACTAGACAAAATACGGAATATTTTTCGTTCTGAAACAAGAGCAAAGGCTACTACTAGACCAATCAAACTTCCCAGTGCTACTGAAAAAAGCGTCATGTAAAGATCTATTCCTAATGCATGGAATAGGGTGCCTAAACTGCGCCAAACCACTGAGTAATCGATGTAGTAATCCAAAGTAGTAGCCTTTCTCTTTTTATTTCTTAACGGTTATCTCTAGCGAGGGAAACCGATTTTTGGTGGAGGTAGCGTTACGCCGAACCACTTCTTAAATGAAGCTGCATATGCCTCAAAATCAACACCGCTCATTGCTTCATTTAGAACTTGGTTTACGAAGTTAAGCCATACCTGATCTCCTTGCTTAACAGCACAGGAGTAGGTCTGTGGCAACCAGCCATAGCCTGAATCCACATATTTTGTTGGATTGTTAGCAACTAGCCAAGCAATTGCAGATTGGTCAGCTGCAGCTGCATCAGCACGTCCAGCATCAACAGCTGTGTAGATTAATGCAGTTTCTGCATACTGCAGCACCTTTGCTTTTGGCAAAGCCGCCTTTACATATGCATCAGCAGTCACGTTTTGCAAAATTGAGATTCTTGCAGCAGTGCCAGCCTTTAGAAGATCAGCGTAATTTTTATATTTTCCGCCCTTTTTCAAAAGCAATCCGACACCTTCACGATAGTAAGGATTTGTGAATGCAACCTGTTGAGCACGAGTTGCGGTCACAGTCATAAATTGACATGTTATGTCAACCTTTTCTGAAACTACGTTTGGAATTCGCGTATCAGAAGCTTGTTGAACAAACTCCACTTTAGTTTCATCATTAAAAAGTCCCTTAGCTATGGCTTTTGCAATATCGATATCCATTCCAACAAGCTTTCCTGATGTATCAAGGAAATGGAAAGGAGGGTTACCGCTACCGGTACCCACGATAAGTTTTCCACGAGATAAGATTTTTCCAAGAGTTCCTTCAGCTGCATTTGCGCTTGGAACGCTAACTACGGTTGAAACTAATAGCGATGCTACCGCTACTGTCATGGTAACTAAATGACGTTTTTTCATTTACTACCCTTCCATATCTTTTTTGCCAACGCCTAGTACGTTGCGGTGAAATTCTTGTAGAGGTCCAAGGCTAAGTCAATACATTTTCTATATCTATTTTGTGTCTATTCTGTTGCCTTTCGCTGGCCACTTACAATCAAATTCACCGCATTAAACTTGTTTTTACTAGAACAATTTCGAACCAACTTTACTTTTTTACTGGTGAGTAGCCTATCTATTACTACCACTAATGCGATATCGTCACCAGGGCTTTACTTTTAGATAGATTGGATTAGCATGCCGCACGAATCAAAAGTTTTTGTCGAGACTTGGGGTACTACTCCAGTTAACAAAGGTCGAGTTTTTGCAGCGGTCTTTGCTCACTCAGACGACCTAGCTATATTTGCTGGGGGAACGGCAATGAAGTTAATTTCTGAAGGTTACAAAGGTTATTTCATAAAAACTACCAATGATGAAATGGATTCTTATGAATTGTCCTTTGCTGAAACTATCTTTCGTATTGCAAAAGAGACTCAAGATGTTACCGATTACCTGAAATTAGAAAAACTTTACAGTCTTGATTATAAAAACCACTATTTAGAACACTCTCAACTTACCGAAATACGTCATCGCTTAATTACTCTGTTTAGATTCTTAAAGATTGATACAGTTATAACTTTTGATCCGTGGGGTCATTACGAAGAAAACCCCGATCACTATATAACTGCACATGCAGTAGAAACTGCATCTTGGACTGCTGGGCGACAACTTGATTTACCAGAACTTAAAGACATGGGACTAATGCCAAAATTTGTCACTCGAAAGTATTTGGTGGCACGTGGTCCTCAATTGGTAAATAGAGTAGTAGATATTACTCCGGTAATTGATAAGAAACTTAAGTGTATAAAACTTCACGTGACCCCAGTGGATAACATGTACCGTACTTACAAAGACCTACATCCAGATGTAAAAATTACTGAAGATGAATTTATTAAAGGTGAATTTTTGCAAAAAGCAGACCCCGCCTATGGCGTTGACTATGTTGAAAAATTTCACTACATCGATGAAAATGATTCCTTTTCTTTCTTAAGAAATCAAGAAAAATACTCTTAGAATTCGACCGAGGGTAAACAGATGAAATTCGAGCAATCACACCGAGAAGTCACTGAAGGCTCGGCATATGTGGCTGGTGGAGTAAATAGTGGTTATCGAACTGGTTCCAAACCTCACCCATTAGTTTTTACCTCTGCGCACGGTTGTGAGCTTGTGGACGTGGACGGAAATAATCTTATTGACTATGTGCTTGGTATGGGCCCAATGATTTTAGGGCATAGCCCACAAGAAGTAATTGATGCTGCAAAGAAACAATTAGATATTTCATTACTAGTTGCGGGCCAAACTCTCATTGAATATGAAGCTGCAAAACTTTTAACCCAGATGGTTCCAAGCGCAAAAAAAGTTCGCTTCGCTTCCTCCGGCTCAGAGGCGGTACAAGTCGCATACCGAGTTGCACGTGCTGCGACAGGTCGTTGGAAGATCATTAAATTCGAGGGACATTACCACGGCTGGTTTGATAACGTGCTTGTCAGTGTTGCCCCTGATATTTCACTTGCAGGTGAGGTACTGAATCCAAATGCACTACCAGGAACCCAAGGCCAAGAAATGAGCGACAACATTGTGGTCTTGCCTTGGAACAACGCGGAAGTTATTGAAGAGCAACTCAAGACCGGCCATATTGCTGGCATCATTATGGAGCCGATAATGTTTAACACAAGTGGAGTTCTTCCGCTACCTGGTTATTTAGAACGAGTGCGTGAATTGGCAACAAAATATGGGACGGTATTAATTTTTGATGAGGTGATTACAGGATTTCGCGTTAGTGAAGGTGGAGCTCAAAAAGTGTCAGGAGTTACTCCTGATCTAACAATATTAGGTAAGGCACTTGCAAATGGTTTTGGCGTTGCAGCAATTGTCGGTAACGAGGATTATATGAATTTAATAGCAACTGGAAAAGTCATGCATGCAGGAACTTACAACACTCAGTCAGTCTCAATGGCAGCCACACTCGCTACCCTAAAAATACTCAACAGCCAAATTCCATATGACATCATAAATAAATCTGGCGGATACTTAATGAAAGAACTTTCTAAAGAGTTTTCTTCATCAGGAATTGAGCATGAAATCGTTGGTTATCCTGGTGTCTTTAATGTGCGTTTTGATTCTAAAGGTCCAACTGAATATCGATCAGCACTTAAGGCTAACCGTGAACGGTATGCAAATTTTGCTTTTGCTTTACTACAAAAAGGAATAAGAATTTTACCAAGAGGTACTTGGTTTCTTTCAAGCGCCCATACCGTTCGAGATTTAGATAAAACATTGAGTGCGGTGCGGGATGTATTGAAGTCAGGAATCTAATTAGATTAGTAATTTCATAAACTGCCATAATAATTATCCACTAACAATCCTTGGCGGGTTGCCCGAGCGGCCAATGGGAGGGGACTGTAAATCCCCCGGCTCTGCCTTCGAAGGTTCAAATCCTTCACCCGCCACCACTAAGGACTCACTCAGACCACTAATTATTAATTCGAATTATAAATCGAAAAAGCATTTATTGCTCAGGAAATTACTTACCTACAATAAACTTTAGAAAATCTCTGAGGTTTCCTGTTCTTCGAAAGTTTTTGATAAAAAACAATGCTCTTACTAGAGGAGCCCAGAAACCAAAAACACGATTAAAGACTCTAGCCCGTGCCTGCATTGTGGCTTGGTTATATGAAGTTACCCCTGAGCTTTGAGATGGATGAGTGGCAATAGTAATTGGTAAAAACACTGCATTTCCACCGATCTTTAATAAATCAGTAATAAAAATATATTCATCTCCCAAGAATTTCTTTGTCCCAGCACCAAATTCTTCATCGAATTTAATTTGCTTTATTTTTGCACTACTTGCACGAACCATTATTTCAATAGTCCCGGCTTTTGCACAGTTAAATTTATTTAATTTGTAACTTCTGTTTCTATATTTTTTGCGCAAAATCCCGTTTGTATCAATGGACCGAGCAAGAATAAGATCAACACTTGGATTGGAAGCAAAATACTCTAAACATTGATTTATCCCGTGTTCCAAAAATACTGCGTCATCATCACCAAATACTAAAATTTCTGAATCACAGCTAGACAATACTAAATTTCGACTTTTTGTTACACCAACATCATTAGATTCTAAATACTTAACTTGTGAATTTTTAACCAACTGTATTTTCGTGGGATTTTGTACAGATACTAATACTTTGTGGGGAATTGTAAAGGAAGGATAAACTAAATTTTTTAAACGATCAGCAAGTACAGAATAACCGATCGTAAGCTGTGGTTCCTCATTCACTGTTAACACGTGCCCTAGCAAATCGCATTAAGGAAGTAGATAGCATCGAAAGACTTGAACTTTGCATCTTTAGTCCAAAAAATAAAACGATGGAATGGGCTGGACTTATAGATTGGCCAAAACTAAAATAAATAAGGATTCCAATTGATAGTAAAAAACTAGCTCCTGCAATCAGAACCCCAATCTCGCCAGACTTTATTCTTGCCATAACTTTTACTGAATTAGAAACATTTTTATTGTTTTTTGATGCTTTTGAAAAACTCTTCTGGATTTTAATTTGCTTTGAAAATAAATAACTTAGCAACTGTAGAACTATTGCTACTATGAAAAAATTTATCAGACCATAACTAACATTTAAATAGATAAAGAAAATAATTATTGCAATTAATTGCACTACTATTCCCAAAATCGTTGAAAGTTCGAAAGCTAGTGCCCACTGCCACGATTCTTCTTCATGTGATTTATCCTTCCTATCGCTCTTAAATGATTTGTCAAAAAGTTTTATTCTATAAATTCTTTGAAGATAGTGTCCAAATCGAGTCAAGGCTAGAAATAAGAAGAAAAAAACTAGCAAATATTTTGTTTTTGACTCATCCACACCATCTCTTTCTAGGATTAACCTTGTAAAAAAATGAGTCACAAGAAGTTCAGATACTGAGATAATACTTGCAAGAAGAATCAGGAACAAAAGAATAAATCGAGATTTAGTAGTAGTGAATAAACCCATTAGTGAAGAGACCATCTCATTGTATATTTTTTGCATAATCTATTTTACTTTATACCTTAATAAGCTTTCATTAATTGCGTTCTCTACTTCGATCTGTTTTACACTAGAAACCCGATTAGTGTGAAGAATTTTATCAATTTCAGACATCTTTAAATCAAAACCTACTAAAGAAGGTTCAACTATGGCCAGATCAGCACCTAGGCAGTAGTCAGAGTATTTAAGTCCTGTGCCAGAAATCTTTTCTTGAAATCCCTCAAATGTTACAAGAGCGCAAGGAATTCCGTAACTGTGACAAGTTATCATTACATGCAGCGAGCTTGTAATTACTTTCTCATATTCATTTAATTTATTTATAAAAGCAACTATATCTTGAGGAGATGAAATCAAGATTGATATTTCGTCAACATTGTCTTCAAGTTTTATGGGAATTTGAAGGTGAGCAAAATGGCGTACCAATAAGGTCCTGCCATTATGTTTTACTTTGTTTATTGGCAAAATTCTTGAAAGAACAATTGCTGGATCGCCAAAGTTTTTTATTCTAGGACCCCCAGATCTTGCAACTAATTCCCCCGTAATTGGTCCCCGCACTGAAACATAATCTGCTGATTTATTTAGTTCATAATCAAGTGAACTTATGCCAGTCCCGACAACTATTGAATTAGATTTTATAAATCTTCCAATTGAACCAATGCTAATAATATGCTTGCTAAAGCTTTTGGAGGTCGGATTTCTATATAAGATCTTTGAATCAGAATAATAATTAAAGATAAAGGGTGTTAGCCAGTCACCGTAGTTACCAGGGTAGGGAAATTGCCACCAAGCCATTCTTAGAACTTCTTTGCTTGGTTTTGAAGAATATGCCAAAAAGCTAGATGAAACTTTTATTGTAGATTGAATCAAATCATCCGAAGGTAGCGAATCATTAAGTCTTCTTGTAAATACTTCTGATTTATCAACATTCCCAGATTTTGTTGTTATAAGTAATTTTTTTGCCAATTTACTTGAAGTAGAAAAATGCTTCTTGCTGGTCAAAAATCCTGTTATTCCTAATTCATCAAGTCTTTTTCTCACTTTTTTTGAGAACTTTTGAGGAAGAATACTTTCAATTCTTTGAGCGATAGAGAGCAAATCCTTTTTTATATTGGCTCTAATTCCCTGCTTAAGCGGCTTATGCTGTGCAACTTTACGAATGTTTCCATCTACATTCCCACTTGACCCAAATTTAAAGAAGACTTGATGACCTTGCACGTTTGGAAAACCTTTTTCAATAGCGCAATTTGAAGGAATTATTTGGAAAGTAAGGTTATCTGAAGTAGATCTCCAAGCCTCTTCGAAAAAGTAGTCGTCAGTTGCTTCAATGCTAGATTTTTTTTCAAGATCAGCCGCTCTTCTAATCATTTCACGTGCCTGAGTTGAGGTATTAATTCCCCAAAAAGATGGTTCCCAAAATCGACCTTTAACTGAGTAACCAATTTCAATTGGAGAGCTAAATCCTCGTTGAAAACCTATAATATCTGCAGTTGAGTTTAAAATAAATTCTGGTATCGAAAAAAGTTCGCAATCTACATCAACCCAGAATACTTTTTTGTCAGGATATTTCTCACAGACACCTGCAATAAACCCAACTTTTCTTCGACAAATATCTGCCCAAGATTCACCTGTATTTTTTACTATTTCTGTTAACTCGTAATCTAGCCCAATTTTTTCGAGATTATTTTTAAGTTTATCAGCGCAAGTTTTATAGTATTGATCACCAGTATAAAAAGAACAAACAATGGCATTTGTATTTTTACTAGTACTAGTCATCATAGGACATAACTATATCTTGTCGCAGAAAATTTTGATTTATACTAATTTGAGCCTTATTTAGCCTTTGGTAATAATTATGAACGTATAATTCGTAATTATTTAAGTCGGGTTGTATCCTTAGGCAGCACTTCGCCCCCTTAGCTCAGTTGGTAGAGTGTTTCCATGGTAAGGAAAAGGTCAACGGTTCGATTCCGTTAGGGGGCTCGAATAACAAATAAATATTGAACGCAAAAAAAGTTTGGCGGGGTAGCTCAGCTTGGTAGAGCAAGCGGCTCATAATCGCTGTGTCGTGGGTTCAAATCCCGCCTCCGCTACAAGTAATAAAGATGTAAAGCAG
>Ga0209087_1000845_pt1 | contig 18824 bp, 20 predicted proteins | sample S_130805_EF_Meta_FD_187321 | JGI IMG/M metagenome (GOLD analysis project Ga0209087, IMG submission 187321) | Freshwater microbial communities from Lake Simoncouche, Canada to study carbon cycling - S_130805_EF_MetaG (SPAdes) (version 2) | ecosystem: Environmental > Aquatic > Freshwater > Lake ... | reverse complement strand
GCCCTGGTCGACTGGCTGGCCGCCGGCGCCGCCGCTCCGGCTCCCTACCCGGCCGGCTCCGGTTGGATCAACACGCCGTTGCCCGGAGGGTCTTGATCCTCGCTCCGATCGTCATCACCCCCATCAGCCCGCCATGGCGCCAGGGGTTCGGCGGCGATCCCGTCCACTTCCCGCAGGTAGCGGGCCAGCACCTCATCCTGGCCGTGGGTCACCAGCACCCTTCGGGCGCCGCACTCGCGCACGGTCCGCAGCAGTCCCTCCCAATCGGCGTGGTCACTGAGCACGAAGCCCCGCCCGGAGCCCCGCCGACGCCGCACCCCCCGCACGGCCATCCAGCCGCTGGCAAAGCCGGTTTGAGCGCCCTTGAGCCGATTCATCCAGCTGGTTCCAGCGGCCGAGGGCGGGGCCAGCACCAGCCGCCCCGCCAGGTTGGTGTTGCGATCCAGCTCGCCCAGGGGCCGGGTCGGGGGCAGCTCCACGCCTGCGCTGCGGTAGGGCTCGATCAGCGATTGCACCGCCCCGTGGAGAAGCACCTCTTCTTCCACCCCAAGCTGCCGCAGCTCCGCCAGCACCCGCTGGGCCTTGCCAAAGGCATAGCAGAAGAGCACCGAGGGTCGATCCGGAGCTCCCTTCCACCAGTCCAGCAATTCAGCCACCACCTCGCGGCCGCTTCGCCAGCGGTAGATCGGCAGGCCGAACGTGGCCTCGGTGATCAGCCCATCGGCCCGCACTGGCTCGAAGGGTTCGCAGCTGGGATCGGCCTGCCGTTTGTAATCGCCGCTCACCAGCCAGCTTTCACCACCAGCTTCCAGCCGGATCTGAGCCGAGCCGAGCACATGGCCGGCGGAGTGGAACGAGATCCGCGCATCCCCGAGCCGGAAGTCCTGTCCGTAGGCCAGGGAATGAAGCTGGATGCCGGCCCCGAGGCGCCGGCGCAGGATTCCCTCGCTGCTGCCGATCGCCCAGTAGGCACCGCTACCGGAGCGGGCATGGTCGGCATGCCCATGGGTGATCAGGGCCCTGGGCACGGGCCGCACAGGATCTATCCAGGCCTGAGCCGCCGGACAGTAAAGGCCCTCCGGGGTGAGCCGCAGCAGGCCATCGGGTGGCAGAACCATCGGTTGGCCCCTTAAAGCCGCGCCTCAGGCGCTCATGGCGAGCATGCGCTCGATCGGAGCGAGGGCCCGCAGCCGCAGCTCCTCATCCAGTTCGATGCGGGGTTCGAGGGTTGCCAGGCAGTGCCACAGTTTCTCCATCGTGTTCAGTCGCATGTAGGGGCAGGCGTTGCAGCTGCATCCGTCACTGCCGGGTACGGGATAGAACGATTTCTGGGGCACCCGCCGCTGCATCTGGTGCAGGATTCCCGGCTCGGTGAGCACGATGAAGGCCGGGGCCTCACTGCTCTGAGCCCGCTGGAGCAGCTTGCTGGTGGAGCCGATGAAGTCGGCCAGATCCAGCAGGTGCTGCTGGCATTCCGGATGGGCGATGACCTCGGCCTCGGGATGCTCGAGCTTGAGCTCCAGCAGCGCCTGCTCGCTGAAGGTTTCGTGCACGATGCAGCTGCCGGGCCAGAGGGTGAGCTCCCGGCCGCTCTGGCGGGCCACCCAACGGCCCAGGTTGGCATCGGGGGCGAACAGGATCGGTCGATCCTCAGGCAGCTGCTGCACCAGCTGAACCGCATTGCTGCTGGTGCAGATCAGGTCGCTCTGGGCCTTCACCGCCGCTGAGCAGTTGATGTAGCTCACCACGTAGTGATCAGGATGCCGGGCCCGAAAGGCGGCGAAATCCTCGGCGGGACAGGCATCGGCCAGGCTGCAGCCGGCCGCCAGGTCGGGCAGCACCACGATGCGGCCCGGATTGAGGATCTTGGCCGTCTCGGCCATGAAGTGAACGCCGCAGAACACGATCACATCGGCCTCGGTGCTGGCGGCGCGGCGGGCCAGCTCGAGCGAATCGCCGATCACATCGGCGATGTCTTGGATGGCGTCGTCCTGGTAGAAGTGGGCCAGGATCACGGCGTTCCGTTCCCGGCGCAGGGCCTCAATGGCTGCGGGGAGATCGGCAGGAGCAGGGGGAGCCAGCGTTGCGGCGGGGCGGGCCTGCGCAGCGAGGGGGGCCTGGGGCTGCAGGGAAGAAGTGACGCTCAACCGGGCCTCGGGTCGGGCAGGATGGGCCAAGCCTAAGGAGGGGCAGTCTTTGGGCGTGTTGCAGATCGCCATCGCGGGTGACCTCCATGACCAGTGGGATCACAGCGACCATGCCGTGCTGGATGTGATCCGCCCCGATGCCCTTCTGGTGGTGGGAGACATGAGCGATGGCAGGACCCGCATTCCGGGCCTGCTGCGGCAGCTCCGGTTGCCGCTTGCCTGTGTGCTGGGCAACCACGACACGGGTCGTGATTCCAGCGGTGGCTGCCTGCGTCATCAGCTCGAGCTGCTCGGGGATCTCCATTGCGGCTGGTCCCTGCGCACCCTCACCCCCCCCGGCCTGGCGGTGGTGGGCGGCCGCCCCGCCACCTCCGGGGGGGGGCACCAGCTCTCCCAGGCCGCCACGGCTGTTTTCGGCCCGGTGGATTTGGAGGACTCGGCCAGCCGCATCCAGCGGGCCGCCCTGGCCGCCGATCCGGCCCTCCCCCTGGTGCTGCTGGCCCATTGCGGTCCCACGGGCTTGGGCAGTGAGGCCCGAGACCCCTGCGGTCGTGACTGGAAGCGGCAGGCCTGTGATTGGGGGGACCATGACCTCGCCCTGGCCCTCGAACGCATCCGGGCGAAAAGAAGTGTTCCCCTGGTGGTCTTCGGCCACCTGCATCACACCTTGCGCCGCCAGCAGGGGGAGCGCATCACCTTCCTGCGGGACCGTCGTGGCACGGCCTATATCAATGCCGCCTGCGTTCCCCGCCACGGCGAGGACGAGCAGGGTCGGGCCCTGCGCCATTTCAGCTGGATCCACCTCGGCGACGAGGGGGTGGTGAGGGCCAGTCATCGCTGGTATGGCCTCGGGGGGGAGCTCCTTTATGAGGAGTTGCTCTGGTGCGCTGCGCCCCCGCAAGTCCCCCCTTCCCTCCCCTTGCAGCCCGTGCTGGAGCGATGCTGATCTACGCGGCCTTGAGCAGCCACGGCTACGGCCATGGTTCCCGCACGGCATCGGTGCTCACTGAGCTGGCCGCTCTACGGCCCGATTGGCGCCTGGTGGTGTCCAGCGGATTGCCGGCAACCTTTCTCAAGCTGGCCCTCGGATCGGTGCCTTTCGAGCAGCGGCCCTGCCAGTGGGATGTGGGCGTGGTGCAGGCCGATGCCCTCGGCAGCGATGCTCCGGGCACCCTGGCTGCCCTGGAGGTTTTGGAGCGCGAGCTTCCTGGCCGACTGGCGGTCGAGGCGGCCTGGCTGCTCGCCCAGGGTGAGCCGGCGCTGGTGCTCGGGGATGTGCCCCCGGCCGCGGCGCAGTTAGCCCGGGGTTTGGGGCTGCCGCTGGTGTGGTTGGCGAGTTTCGGCTGGGATTCCATCTACGCCCCGATGGGTGGTCCCTTCCTTGCGCACGCCGAGCGCTGCCGGCAGCTCTACGCCCTCGGTGACCTCCTGCTCCACTGTCCCCTTTCCCTGCCGATGGACTGGAACGTGCCCAGTGTTTCCATCGGCATCACCAGTGCCCGGCCCCGTTTCGATCCGACCGAGCTGGCGCAGCGGCTGCGGCTTCCCCGCGATCGCGAACGCTGCGTGCTGGTGAGCTTCGGCGGCCTGGGCAAGACCTATGACGCCGCCCTCCTGCGCCGCTGGCCCGACCATGTGCTGATCGGTCCGGAGCCGGCCCTGGAGGACGAACCCAATGGCCGCTTGCTGCCGCCGGGGCTGCGCCCCGTTGATTTCATGCCCCTGTGCTCCCGTTTGATCACCAAGGCCGGCTACAGCAGTTTCTGCGAGGCCTTCAGCCAGGGGGTAGGCATCCAATTGGTGCGCCGCAGCGGCTTCGCCGAGGCTCCTGTGCTGGAGCGCGATCTGCAGTGCCACGGCCACCACCGCATCCTCGATGCCGAAGCCTTCGAGCGGGGGGATTGGGAACTGGATCAGCCCCTGCTGCCGCCGACGCGGGGGCCCCTGCCCCTGGATGGGGCGCGCACTGCGGCCCAGGCTCTGCTGGACCTCGCCGAGACGCGATCAGCAGTGCCGATCGATGCGCTGGAGAGGGTTTGGAATTCTGTTCAATCGCCAAGCTGAATTGCAGCGCCTCACAGAGATCCGAACCTGCGACGTCATTTCTGATACAGGTGGACGGTTGTGTGAGCGTCACTGTCACGATCGCTCCGGCGGGTATCGATAGGCATTGTTGGCCCATCTTTCCGATCCATTCCGCATCAGATTTCCTGGGCGCCATTCCTCACACTGACTTGCTTCGCCTGTCAACCCCTGCCGCCCCAAGGAAATCCCGCATCCTCTCCCCGCATTGGGGCCTGGTTCGGTTTTGTCCTCCGCAGTCACCGTTTTGCCGATTCTTCAGCGTTCCCGACTGGCACTCGCTGCCGCCGGCCTCGCCCTGAGCGTCGCCACGCCTGCCCTCGCAGCCGATCCGTCCACCTCTTGGACTCTCACCCTTCCCCAGGCCTCCCAGCCCCAGCAGGTTGCTTACCTGCCGCCACTGCCCGCCGCCCCCCGGGTTTTCGCCATGACCGCGGAACGCCGGGCCATGCTCAACACCATCCGCTATTCGGAAGGCACCTGGGTGAACGGCCATCCGATGGGCTATCAAATGCTGTTCGGTGGCTCCTACACACCCACCCTGCATCGGCATCCTGATCGGGTGATGTACTCCACCCGCTACGCCAGTGCCGCGGCCGGTGCCTACCAGTTCATGCCCTTCACCTGGTCGATGGCGTCCCGGGCCCTGGGCCTCGCGGACTTCCGTCCGGATTCCCAGGATCAGGCAGCCCTCTTCCTGATTGAGCGCCGAGGTGCCCTCGCCCTGGTGGATCGCGGTGAGATGTCCTCCGAACTGGCTGCCCGGCTCTCCCCGGAGTGGGCTTCCTTCCCCACCCTGGCCGGCAGCAGCTACTACGGCCAGCCGGTGAAGCGTTTATCCGACCTGAAGCGCTTCTACGAGGACAATCTCTACCAGTTGCGCCAGGGCGGTGAAGCGGCCTGGCAGACCGTGGCCATCCGCCAGGTGCCTGCGGCAATTGTTCCGGAGCAGCCCGAGGTGGCAGAACAGCCGGAGGAGGTCTCTAGCACCAAGAGCTTCGAATCCTCCACAGGCCGCATCAACCCCTCCGGCCGCTTCTAAGCCGAGAACAGTTCTCGATGCATCGCAACCCCGATGTCCAGGACATTGGGGTTTTTCGTTTAGCTCTCCTTGGAGGCAGGGCTCAATCCTGGCCTTTGTCCTGCAGGCGGGCTTTGCCCACGGTCTGCTGGGCAATCAGATAGGCCACCAAGGCGGCGGCAAGGAAACCCAGGCCATTGCGGGCCAGAGGCAAGAGATCGCTCGTGCGGGTCACGATCGGGGCCACCCCGAACACCCCGAACAGAATCAGCCACAGGGGTGAGAGCAGCAACACCCAGGCCCATTCCACCGTGCGCTCGGCTTCCCGTGGAAAGGCCGCAATGCCCACGATCAAGCCTCCCAGCACTGAACTGCAGAGGGTGAGCAACCATTGCTCCTGGGGCAGGCCCGGCACCACCTGGCAGCCCCCCATGGCTAGGCACCCCTTCACGGCGTGGAGGGAATCGAGGATGGAGCCGTCCTCGCCGTGGTCGCGCACGTAGTACTGGTTGCCGTAGCGGGTCTGCAGCTCCACCCAAAACGTGCGGGGCATCAGGGCGAAGAGGGCATCACCCACGTTGAAGTTGAGCAGGTTGCCGCCGCGGGGATCGGCCACCAGCACCAGGCTGCGCTGATCCAGGTTCCAGAAGTCGCGCACCGCCAGGCCCGGGGTGCGTTCGTATTGGGTGAGCACCCTCAGCTTCCAGCCGCTGGTGGTCTCAAACTCCTCTAGCTCGCTTTCGAGGGCGGTGCGCTGCTGGTCGGTGAGGGCCTTGGCCAGGTCGATCACCGGGGTGGGGTGGTCGGGCAGCAGGTCGGGGTTGTCGTAGGCCCAGGCCCCACCGGAGGCTGTGGGTAGGAGCAGGCAGACAAGGGCCAGCAGGCCCCCGGCCAGGCGCAGGGCCCACCGTTGCAGCAATCGGACCGGCAGGCTCGGCATGGTGGCGGGGGCATGGGCGAGCATTCTCATCGCTGCTGGGTTCCCACCGCGTGGTTTTTGGATCCGATTCCTTGGCTGGTGCCGGGCACGAGGCTGGAGGCTCTGGCCCGGCGGCGCCCCCCTGGCTGGTGGAGCGGCTTTTGGCGGCGGGAGGTGCCGTGCCATTCCGCACTTACATGGAATGGGCACTTCATGATCCCGTCCATGGCGCCTACGGCAGCGGGCGCCTGCGGATCGGCCCCCGGGGCGACTTCGCCACCTCCCCGAGTCTGGGGGGCAGCTTTGCCGCCCTGCTCGCTCCCCAGCTGGCGGACTGGCTGCTCCAGCTCGGGCCTGGCCCCCTGGCCCTGGTGGAAACCGGGCCCGGAGAAGGCGAGCTGGCCCTGCAGCTGGCCACGGCCCTGGCGTCCAGTTGGCCCGATCTGGCGGCGCGGCTGGAGCTGGTGCTCGTGGAGCCCAACCCCGGCATGGAGGCCCGCCAGCATCGGCTCCTGGCGGGGGCTCCGCTCCCCTGCCGCTGGGTGGCCTGGCCCGATCTGGCCGCCAAGCCCTTACGGGGCGTGATGCTGGCCCATGAGGTGCTCGATGCCCTGGCGGTGGAGCGCATCACCTGGGATGGCAGCCAGTGGAGGCAGCAGGTGGTGGCGCTCCAAGAGGATCGGCGGCTTGACCTTCGCCCCGGTGCGGCGCTGGAAGCCTGGGCCCTGGAGGAGGTGGACCTCCATGGTCTTGGGCCTTCCCCTAAGGGCCTGCCCAGCGGTTGGTGCAGTGAACTCCATCCAGGCTGCACCCCCTGGCTGGAAGCGGCCGGCGCCGGCCTGATCGAAGGGCATCTGTTGGTGGTGGATTACGCCCTGGAGGCTCGGCGCTACTACGCCCCCTCACGCCCAGCTGGCACCCTGCTGGCCTACTGCAACCAGAGGGCCAGCCCCGATCCCCTCCAGGATCCCGGCCACTGGGACCTCACGGCCCACCTCTGTCTGGAGAGCCTGGAGCGCGCGGCTGCTGCCGCGGGTTGGCGGTGGCAGGGGTCCTGCCGGCAGGGCCAGGCGCTACTGGCCCTGGGCCTGGCCCAGGCCCTCCACGGGCTCCAGAGTCCGGCGCATCCGCAGGATCTAGCCGGGCGGCTCGCGGCCCGGGAGGCGCTGCTTCGGCTGGTGGATCCGGCCGGTTTAGGGGAGTTCCGCTGGATCGCCCTGGAGAGGGGCCCAGACTCCAAGGAGGGGCCCCCTCCCCGCTTTCTCCAGGAGCCCTGAACCTCCCTCTCCAGCCCCGGGTGGGGCTTGCTCCCTGCGGGGGTGACGGCGGGTGGCACTGGCTGGATGCAAGGCCACCCATCCCATGCCATCGCCGATCAGTCCCGCGGCAGGGTCAATGCCGGCCGTGCTGGAGTTCCGCGGTTTTGCGGCGCTGCCCGCGGCCGGCCCCTCCGGGCGGCTCGTGGTGTGGATCCCTTCGGGGGGATCTCCCGATCAGGTGGCGCAGTGGTTTGCCTCAGCCCTGGCCCTGGATGCCTCCCCGCAGCGTTTTGCCGCCTCCTGCCTGGGGAGTGGCTCGCCCCGATGGCGCCCCCTTCGCCATCCACCAGCCTGGGGGGACCCGTTGCCGGCGGTGGTGGGCTGCTACCACTACTACCTAGCCCTCGGGGGGTGGGGCCGGTCTGCGCTGGGGGTGCAGTGCTGGCGCTGTTACCCCCAGGGCCTCGGCTGGCAGCGCCGCTGTGGGCCGATGGCGCTGCGGGCGTTCATCCGTCACTTCGCCGGCCGGAGGGAGGCTTGCCAGATTGGGGCCAACGCGGGGCGGTTTCAGGCTTCGCTCTGAGAAGCCTCCAGGCGCTTCAGTGCCAGCAGGATGATCGCCGGCTCCACGTCGTCGCGAATCTCCACGGCGCCGATGGCGGTGGGCAACACGAAACGCACCCTGCCGTGGCGCACCTTCTTGTCACCCTGCAGGCAAGCCAGCACGGCCTGGGGATCCAGGGCGGGCCAGGTCAGCGGCAATCCGGCTGAGGCGATCACGGCTCGCTGGCGCTGCTGATCGCCGTGCTGCCAGAGCCCCATGGCCAGGCTGATCTCTCCGGCCGCCAGCATGCCCAGCCCCACCGCCTCTCCATGGAGGTAGGTGCCGTAGCCACTCAAGGTTTCCACCGCGTGGCCCAGGGTGTGGCCGTAGTTGAGGATTGCCCGGAGCCCGCCCTCCCGTTCGTCGGCGGCCACCACCTGCGCCTTGGCCGAGGCGGATCGTTCCAGCAGCCTTTCCAGTAGGGCCTCACCAACGCTCTCGCGGTTGGCCAGGCCCCCGAGCGGATCCCGCTGCGCTGCGGCCTCGAGATCCCCAAACAGGGCGGGATCGCCGATCACCCCATACTTGATCACCTCCGCCATTCCGGCCCGGAATTCCCGCTCCGGGAGGGTGTGGAGCACGGTGGGATCGATCAACACCAGTTTCGGCTGGTGAAAGGCACCGATCAGGTTCTTGCCGCCGGGATGGTTTACGCCGGTCTTGCCGCCGATGGCGGCATCCACCATCGCCAGCAGGGTGGTGGGCACCTGCACCACGGCGATCCCCCGCAGCCAGGTGGCGGCGGCGAAGCCGGTCATGTCGCCCACCACACCGCCGCCTAGGGCCACCATGAGCGATTGCCGCTCCAGGCGGTGGCGGAAGGCGGCATCGTGGATCAGGGCCACGGTGGCAGGCGTTTTTTGGGCTTCGCCGGCGTCGATCACCAGGGTCTCCACCGCGAAACCAGCCGCTTCGAGGCTGTGGCGACAGCTGGCGCCGTAGTACTGCTCCACCACGGGGTTCGTGACCACCAGCACCTTGCTGTCCGCCCGGATTCCCTGCTCCACCAGCAGCTCGCCAAGGCCTGCCAGGGTGCCGGATCCGAGCACGATGGAATAGGGCTGGGCCAGGGGGACCGCAATGGTCTTCGCTTGCTGGCCCACAGCCATGGTGTTTCGTGCCTCAGTTCACTGCTGAGTCTGACCGACGCAGCTTCCAGGCATCCACACCCCGATCTGGCAACTGGCGCTTCAGAGCGCTTTGGCGATTCCCTCCCGTTGGGCGGTTCCCGTCGCGGCCTTTCCAGACGGCGCTTCATTCCGGTGGGCGTTCCGCTCTAAAGGTGCTGCTGACGACGATCCATGCTGGAAACTCCGCCGGTCGGTAGGGGGGTGGGGCTCCCCTCAGGTCTTGATCTCCAGGTTCCCCAGGACCGCCAGCACCGCTTCTCCATAGCGATCCAGCTTGGCCTGGCCCACACCGGCCACGCCGCCCAGGGCCTCCAGGCTGGGCGGTTCCCGGCTGGCGATCTCGATCAGGGTGCGGTCGTGGAAGACCACATAGGGCGGTACACCCTGCTCCCGCGCCTGCTGCAGCCGCCAGCTCCGCAGGGCCTCGAAACGGCGTTGGCCCGCCTCCCCAAGTTCCGCCCCCGCCACGCTGGAGTGTCGCTCCCCAGGCGCGCCGCGCCGCCGTTCCTTCGCTGGTGGCGGCAACCGCAGCGCCAGGCTCACCTCCCCCCGCAGCAGGGGTCTCACCAGCGACTCCTCACCGAAGCGGAGCCCGCCGCGGGCTTCGCTGTCGCTCACCAGATAGCCCCGGGCCACCAGCTGGCGGAACAGCGCCCGCCACTGGCTGCGGTCAAGCTCCTTGCCGATGCCATACACGCTGAGGGAGCCGTGGCCCAGCTCGCGGATCCGGGCGGTGTCGGCCCCCAGCAACACATCGATCACATGGGCCGCGCCGAACCGCTGGCCGGTGCGATACACCCCAGACAGCGCCTTGCGGCAGGGCTCGGTGAGCTCCACTGAGCGGTCGGGCTCCAGGCAGAGGTCGCAGTTGCCGCAGGCCTGCTCCAGGTGTTCGCCGAAGTGGCTCAGCAGCACCTGCCGCCGGCAGCCGGAGGCCTCGCTGAAACCGATCAGGGCATCGAGTTTTCCATGCTCAATCCGTTTCTGGGCCTCCGGGGCGTCGGAATCGTCGATGAAGCGGCGCAGTTGGGGCACATCACCGGCCCCATGAACCATCCAGGCCACCGCGGCCAATCCATCGCGGCCGGCCCGACCCGTTTCCTGGTAATAGGCCTCCAGGCTCTTGGGCAGGTCCACGTGGGCCACGAAACGCACATCGGGCTTATCGATGCCCATGCCGAAGGCGATCGTGGCCACCACGATCACGCCACTCTCACGGCGGAAGCGGTTGAGGGCCGAGCTGCGCGCCTCGGCGCTGAGGCCCGCGTGGTAAGCCACCGCATCAAAACCAGCGGCCCTCAGGTCGGCGGCGAAGCGATCCACCCGGCTGCGGGAGCGGGCATACACGATGCCCGCCTCGCCACGCCGTTCCGCCAGGAAGGCCAGCAGCTGGCTTCGTGCCTCGTCTTTGTCGCGCAGGAGGTAGCGGATGTTGGGGCGATCGAAGCTGGCCAGGAACACCCGTCCCTCCTGAAGCCCCAGGCGCTCGCGGATCTCGTCGCGGGTGCGGGGATCGGCGGTGGCGGTTAGGGCCAGCCGGGGGATGGCGGCGAAGCGCTCGGCCAGCACCGCCAACTGCAGGTATTCGGGCCGGAAATCATGGCCCCACTGGGACACGCAATGGGCCTCGTCGATGGCGAAGAGCGCCAGCGGGATGGTGGCAAGGCGATCGAGGAAGCCTGGGCTCAGCAGGCGCTCTGGCGACACGTAGAGCAGATCCAACTCACCCTGCTCCAGGGCCCGCCACACGGCGGACGCCTCCGAGGCATCCAGTGAGGAGTTGAGGGCGGCGGCCCGCACACCCGCCTGGCGCAAGCCCTCCACCTGGTCCTGCATCAGGGCGATCAGGGGCGACACCACCAGGCCCACCCCGCTGCGGCACAGGGCCGGAATCTGATAGCAGAGGGACTTGCCTCCGCCGGTGGGCATCAGCACCAGGGCGGAACCGCCCGCCACCACATGGGCCACGATCTCGGCCTGGGGCCCGCGGAAGGCGCCATAACCGAACACCTCGCGCAGCACCCGCTGAGGATCGGGCCCAGACGTGGGGCCAACCCCATCGGCGTTGGGATGGGCGGCGGAGGCGGGAGGGGCCCCGGCTCTGGAGGGTTCGGCGGGTGGGATAGCGGCCTCCTTGATGCAATCACCATCACAGCAGTTCCACCCGGTGGCCAGGTCACGCCGGTTGCCAAGGCGGAGCCGCGCCCGCAGCCGCAGCGAATGAAGACCACGGCCGCTGCGTTCTGGTGCCAATCCTGAGGGCATCGCCCCCAAGGGTCCACCACCCCTGCGCCTCCCCCACAATGGGCGCCATGCCCGATGCCTCCAGCTCCCGCTCCACCCCCGGCACGGCCACGGCCTGGGGTTTCCTGGCGCCGGCCCTGCTGCTGCTGGCGCTCTCGGTGCTGATCCCCGGGGCGATGGCCCTGTTGATCAGCTTCACCCGCAGTGGATTGGATGTGGGTGAGCCCCTGCATTTCATTGGCCTGGCCAACTTTCGGCGGCTGTTGGCCGATCCGATGTTGGTCAAGGTCACCACCACCACCTTCCTCTATCTCATCGGTGTGGTGCCGCCGATCTTGGCCGGTTCCCTGGCCCTAGCGGTGCTCGTGAACCGGAGCCTGCCGGGCATCCACGGCTTCCGCGCCGCCTTTTACACACCGGTGCTGGTGTCGTTGGTGGTGGCGGCGATCGCCTTTCGCTGGCTCTACGCCGAAAACGGTCTGATCAATGGCTGGCTCACGGCCCTCTTCGGACCCACTGGTGCCCTTGCAGCCCTCAGTGGCGGCCGTTTCCAGCCGATCGGCTTTCTGACCAATCCAGCCCTGGCCCTGCCTGCGGTGATGCTCGTGACCCTCTGGAAGGGGCTCGGCTATTACATGGTGATCTTCCTGGGGGGCCTGCAGGGCATTTCTCCGGAGCTCTACGAAGCGGCGGCCCTCGATGGCAGCACCGGCTTGCGCCGCCACCTCGACATCACCCTGCCGCTGCTGCGCCCCTACATCACCCTGGTGGCCGTGATCTCGGCGATCGGTGCCACCAAGGTGTTTGAGGAGGTGTTTCTGATGACCCAGGGCGGCCCTGCTGACGCCACCCGAACCCTGGTGTACTACGTGTATGACCAGGCCTTCTCCGAACTTGAGATCAGCTATGCCTGCACCGTGGGCCTGGCCCTCTTTCTGATCGTGCTGCTCCTCAGCCTGATTCGCTTCGTTTTGGCGTCCGATCAGCCCTTGGCCTGAGGTCTCGGCAGGGGGCACCGCCGGCTCCCCTGTCTTACCCCACGGCGCGTCTGGATTTGGCTGCGCCCCACCCCCTTGCTCCGATCCGGTGCCACTCTGGGTGGTCCGGTGGGCGTTGCCCGTGCCTTTCCAGCCCCTCTCCTCGATCGGCATCGTGGGCGGCGGCCAGCTTGCCCTGATGCTCGCGGAAGCGGCAGCCGAGCTTGGCGTCAGCCTTCACGTCCAGACGCCCGGCAGCGGCGATCCTGCCGTTGCAAGGGCGGCCAGCGTCGTGCAGGGCGCCCTTGATGATGACCAGGCCACCCGCCTTCTGGCCGATCGTTGCGGCGCCATCAGTTTCGAGAACGAGTGGATGCCGCTTGAGCGGCTTCTCCCGCTGGCCCAGGAGGGGGTGCGCTTCATTCCGGGGCTCGATGCCCTGGCACCGCTCATCTCGAAGCGTGGGCAGCGCCTGTTGCTCAACCAGCTCCACCTGCCCTGTCCGCACTGGTGTGATCTCGAACGGGTGTTCGCTCCGCCGCAGCCCACCCCGGTGGCAGCCCTCCAGAGCCCGTCCGCGCCTCCTTCCCCGCTCTGGCGTGAAGCGGGGCCCTATCGCCCGCCTGAATTAGCGCAACATCCCACCCTGCCGCCCGGCTTCCGTTTTCCCGTGATGGCCAAGGCCAGCCGCGGTGGGTACGACGGCAAGGGCACCGTGCCCGTGGCCGACCAACAGGCCCTGGAAGCCCTGCTCGACCATGTGCTCCCCTCCGACTGGATCCTGGAGGAGATGGTGGCTTTTGAGCAGGAGCTTGCCCTGGTGGCCTGCCGGGATCGCCAGGGCAACGTGGCGTGCTGGCCCCTGGTGCAGACCCACCAGCACCGGCAGATCTGCGACTGGGTTGTCCTGCCGGCCCCGGTGAACCATGCCGTGGAGGCTTTCGCCCGCAATGTGGCCGCCTCCCTGCTCACGGCTCTCGACTACGTGGGTGTGCTGGCGATCGAGTTCTTCTATGGACCAGCCGGCCTCCTGGTGAACGAAATCGCACCCCGCACCCACAATTCCGGGCACGTCACGATCGAGGCCTGCCGCTGCAGCCAGTTCGCCCAGCAGGTGCGGGTTGTGGCGGGCCTGCCGATGGGCAGTACGGAATCCATCGTGCCCGGGGCCCTGATGGTGAACCTTCTGGGTCCGCAGGAGGAGCTCTCTGAGCATGACCAGCGCGACCGCCTGGCGGCCCTGACGGCCCTGCCCGGGGCCCATCTGCACTGGTATGGCAAGGTCCAGTCTGCGCCGGGTCGCAAGCTCGGCCATCTCACCCTGGTGCTGGAAGGAAGCAGCACCGCCGATCGGGAGGGCGAGCGGGAAAGGCTGCTGGCGGAGGTCCGGCGGATCTGGCCCCTGCCGGAGGCGATCAGCACCCCAGAAAACCCCTAGAGTGATTCCGGACTGCCGTGTTGGTGACTGCCTTTCACTGTTTTCTGATCTGACTCCCTCTTCGACATGGGGGGTCTTCAGCGAAGGCAACGTAAGCCGGCCCCGTAGCCGGAAACGGCGCCCCGCCCCTGACCCCTCTTCTGGTAAATCCAGGTCGAAAACCGGGGCAAGACGGCACAGTGGTCCACCCCTTTCATCGTTCCCGCCCGCTGAATGCGGGCGTTCGCCTCACCTTCCCCGGAACCCGGAGCCAGGCATGCTGGAACAGCGCTGAGCCGCTGCCGTGCCCACACCCTTTCTGCAGGCCTTCGAACGGCTGCTTAGCCGGGCACCGGGCCCGGTGTTTCCCCGGGCGCGCCACCTGTATCTTCGCAAGTACAGCCTTGAAACGGATGCGGGCTCCCCATTCCGCACCTTTTTGCTGGAGGAGGAGATCCAGGAGAGTGCCGGTGGGGTGGTGCGGACCCGGGCCAAGGCCTTCGCCGTGGTGCATTGGCAGGGTCCCCAGGTGGAGCGCCAGGTTTATGCCGCCTACCTTGCCCGCCAGTGGCAGCTCCATCCCGACGACCTCACCGTGACCACGGCGGACTCCTGGTTCCGGGATGGGGGGGCCTGGGCCCGTTTCAGTGCGCCGGCCGTGTACGAGCGGGCCACACCCACCACCCTGGTCAGTTCAGCAGCCGATCCAGATGCTCCTGGAGCCTTTGGCGTTCCCAGCCTGTGACCACGAAGACCTCCTGGGCCGACGTTCCCCGGCGGGCCAGGAGCTTGAATCCACCGGTGATCGGGGTGGAGATCCGCAGGCGCAGCCCAACGCACCGGCCCCTCACCCGGCAGATCACCGCAGGGGTCACCGTTTCGATCCCCACTTCCTCGACTAGGCGTTTCAGCAGCGGGATCAGCCCCTCGAGATAGGTGCTGTGGGTAATCACCAGACGGCCCATGCGGCTTTTCAGGCCCGTTCCAATGGGGCCATGGTGAGGCCTTCGCTCTGCAGCAACTGGTGGTAAAGCTCCGCCTGCTCCTGCGGCCCGGACCACACCACGGCTGAACCTTCCCCATCAATCCTGCGGGCCAGCTCCCAGGCCCGGTCTGGAAGCATCGCGGGGATGTGACGCACCAGGCTCTCCACCACGTGCTGAAAGGTGTTCACATCGTCGTCGAGCACGATCACCCGGCAATGGGGATAAGGGAGCCGCACCTGGCTGCGCTCCTGAACCGCCGCGGGGGATGCGGATCCGGGGGACGTGGAGGAACCGGACCCAGCGCGCATGGCTCCAGAGGCAGAATGGCTCAAGCCTAGGTAACATGCGCCCATCCGCAGCCGTCCGAACCAATGCTGATCACCCTGGGTTGGGCCTCCCTCGCCGCCATCTTCACGTTCTCGATTGCCATGGTGGTGTGGGGCCGCAACGGCGACAACAGCTTGGGTTTCTGAAATCCCCCTGACTGGCTGGGCACTTAGGCCATGGTTGCTTCCCTTCTTGCCGATACCGCCTCCGCTTCATCTTCATCGGGGGCCTCGGCCTTCACAACACCCACCCTGGGTACCGTGCTTGCTGTGGTGGCCACATCACTTTTGGTGTTTGTGAGTGGGGGGGTGATCTACCTCTCCACGGTGGAGTGGCGGGACCGTCGCCGCCGGGCCAGTCCTTCGGTTCGCTCCTGAGCGGACGCAACCGTGCCGTTTTCCAACGCTGTGGCCGCCCTGCGTCTACCCAGCCCACCGCCCTTGCGCCTTCCCTCGATCCAGAGCCTGAAGGCTCCGTTCCGATGGCCCGAGCTGCGGTTTCCGCAGAAATTGCCCTCCGCTCCAGGCCCGTCACGGCGTTCGATTCCCTTACCCCTCAGCGCCGCCACGGTGGTACTGCTTCTGGTGGTGCCCGCCGTACTGCTCAGCCGCTGGAGCCGACCCCGGGCAGAGGGTGTGGAGCCGCTCATGGGTGCAGCAAGCCTGCTGCAGAGCTTTCCTGCCACCCCTGATCGGCCTATCCCCGCCCTCTGGATCGAGAGGCTCGGCCCTGAAGTCGCCCGTGATCGCTGGCGGTCCCAGCGGAAGGTGTGGTGGCAGTTCTGGGCCACCCATTCTGAATCGGCCCCCTTCCTGGCGTTTCCGATCGATCCCGCCAGAAGCAGCGCAGCCGCCCTTCCCGCGAATGCCCTAAGGGTGGGTGATCTCTTGGTCTATGCGGAAAATCCCACGGCCCGCCAGCAGTTGCTGACGTCCCTGCGCCCCCTGCAACGCCGCAGCCAGGGGCTTAGCCTCCGTTGCCGGCAGCGACTCCAGGCCGGCCAGGCCGTGTTCTGGCAAGCCGATGCCCTCGGCACCCTGCTCGGTCCGATCGCCCCCCTTCTGGAGCGTTATCAGGTGGGCTGCCTGACCCTTGCCCTGGAGGACCGGGGCATCCGCTGGCAGGGGGAGGCGGCGGCCGAATCCAGTGGTTTTCAGGCCATCAGCCGGCTGCCTGGCCAAGCCGAAGGAACCCCACCCGGTGCCGCGCTACCCGCGGTCGTCAGCAGTCGTGCCCTCACCGAGGTCTCCGCCCTGCCGGAGAAGCCACCCCTTCCGGAGGATCTTCTCCTCGAGTTTGAGGGATCCTCCCTCGACCAGCTGTTGGAGGGCCTGCTGGCTCGCCAGATCATCCGGGATCCCCTGGCGAGTCGCTATGGCCTGGAAGGCCCGAGGCTGGCCATCGCCCGGAAGGCGCCGTTTCGGCTGCGGCTCCATCCCCTGCCCGAGGGTCCATTCCAAGCTTCCCTCGACCTGCTGGTGCGGGTGGACGGCGCCCGCAGCGCCTGGAGCGCCCTGCTGGAGCGGGTGAGAACCAGCCTGCTGGCCCAGGGTTTTGTTCCAAGCGTCGATGCCACGCTTCCCCTGCTCGGGTCGCCGGCCTCCCCGCCGAAAGCCGTTCGCACGCCCGCTTCGCTGTCGCCCCCGGATAAGACCGGCGCCACGCTGTGGAAACGAGCCGACGGTACGCCCGTGGGGGGCTGGCGCTGGCTTCAGGGAAGTGATGGCCAACCCCAGCTGCTGCTGTTTCTGGGACCTCCACCGCCTTCAGCCCTGCCCATGGCGGTGCTCTCGGCTCAGGGGGTCCAGCCCCCCCAGCTGGGCCTGCGGGTAAGACCGGCCGCCCTGGATGCCCTTGGTCTCCTTCCCGAAGAGATGCCATCCCTGGCACGGCGGGCGTCCCAGGTGTGGATCGACAGCGACCCGGATGACCCGGCCCGTCCCCGCGGTCCGATCAGCCTCCTGACGGGGCGGCTTCAGCTGCAGCGTTGACACTGGCCTCGCCCTCACCCTGCTGCCGCTCCCGACGGCGCCTCTCAGCGGCGAGGGTTTCTTCCACCAGTTCCACGGCCTGGGCCATCTTCTCAAGATTGCCGGCGTAGAGACTGAGATCCTTGTCTAGGCGGTCTTTGATCAGGCCCATCGCCTCACCCAGATCATGGGAATAGGCGCGCAGGGTTGGGGCATCAAGGTCCTGGGCACCCTGGGCCTTCTCCAGCAGGGTCAACAAACCGACCGCCATCAGGCGTGAGTAATGAAAATCGGCCCGGCGGATCTGGTGGAGGGCATGGGCCAAGGGCTCGGGAGCGCCGCTGCCACCGGCATCGATCCAACCCTTCACTTCCTCCACGCTGTGGGCCCCCATGGCGCCGAGGGCCCCATCGCTCGAGCGGAGCAGCTCGCTGGCATCGAAACCCGTGGCCTGGCAGAGGGCTTCAAACAGGGGCTCGCGGTGCTGTTCGGGCCTGTAGCCCCGGGCGAAGGCCTGGAACACCTGCACCACGCCCACGGCGAAGAGAGGGTCGGCCTGGAAGCCCCGCTGGTGACTGAGCAAATGCAGTTCCACCAGCAACTCATCCACCATCCGCCGGTAGAGCGGCCCGATCACATAGGGGAAGGCGGCGTGGAAGGCACGCTTGCTGTCGGCAACGGTCTGGGGGGCGCTCACGCGGCAGGGCGGAAGGGTGAAGCGACCCTAGCGCCGCCGGCGGCTCAGGCAGCGGCTCGGTAGAATCGCAGGATCCGGTGTTGACGAGCCATGATCCCGATTGTGATTGAAGAGTCGGGGCGTGGTGAACGGGCCTTTGATATCTATTCGCGCCTCCTGCGTGAACGGATCATTTTTCTCGGCGAGCCTGTCACGTCTGAATCTGCCAATCGTGTGGTCGCCCAGCTCCTCTTCCTGGAAGCTGAGGATCCTGATAAGGATATTTTCCTCTACATCAACTCTCCCGGTGGTTCCGTCTATGACGGTCTCGGCATCTTTGACACCATGCAGCACATCAAGCCCGATGTTCAGACGGTGTGCGTTGGCCTGGCTGCCTCAATGGGTGCTTTCCTTCTTTGCGCCGGAACCAAGGGAAAACGCAGCAGCCTCACCCATTCCCGCATCATGATTCACCAGCCCCTGGGGGGGGCCCGTGGCCAGGCCAGCGACATCCGCATCCAGGCCGATGAAATTCTCTACCTGAAGCAGAAGCTCAACGGTGAACTCGCCGATCGCACCGGCCAGCCCCTCGAGCGGATTCAGGAAGACACCGATCGTGATTTCTTCATGTCTCCCGCTGAGGCGGTTGCCTATGGGCTGATTGATAAGGTCATTGACAAGCGTCCGGTCCGTCCTGTCTGATCAGAATAAGTACCCCTCGATCTCGATGTATTTTATCGAGATTTAACCCATAAAAAAAAGACCCATCCAACCGATGGGTCTTTTCATTTCTTGGCAATGTTCAGGCGGGGGTGTTGATGGCCGGTTCAGCCACCAGCAGGGGTGAGAAGCGTTCCTTCTCAGGAATGGCCGTGAACTCGCCAACCACTGCCCGCAGTTCATCGCCATCGAGGGTTTCCTTCTCGATCAGCATCTCCACCAGGCGATCCATACAGGAGCGGTTCGCCGCCACCAGCTCCACGGTGTCGCGGTAGCAGCTCTGGACAATGGCGCGAACGGCTTCATCGATCCGATTGGCTAGGGCATCGGATCCGTCGCTCCTGG
>Ga0209087_1000844_pt1 | contig 18840 bp, 16 predicted proteins | sample S_130805_EF_Meta_FD_187321 | JGI IMG/M metagenome (GOLD analysis project Ga0209087, IMG submission 187321) | Freshwater microbial communities from Lake Simoncouche, Canada to study carbon cycling - S_130805_EF_MetaG (SPAdes) (version 2) | ecosystem: Environmental > Aquatic > Freshwater > Lake ... | reverse complement strand
CACCGCTCTGGTGAAAGCCAGGAGAGGTTAATAGCAATAATTTGCCCATTAGTATATTACCATCCCACCAAATTTCTGTTATTAAGTGGGCAACTCTATCTAAGTCAATTAAGGATGATTCGGGGTGGTTTAATTCTGATGTTGATAAACCTTTTTCAATAATCTTTTTATATCTTTCTGCTTCCCTTCTTAATATTTTTTCAGGATATGTTCTACCATTTCTATTTGGTACATCATGCTTTTGCAATACAGCAAAAAACTCAAAAGGTTTGCTATAATCTAATTTCCTATTTTCTTTTATTAAATCAAGGTTCAACTCATCTTTTGGATTAACCCACCCAGCATCCATCTCAATTAGAATACCATGCCCTATTTCATTTGCTTCAAGAAGTCTTAATTCTTTCATATTATATTTTAATATATAAATATTAAAATATTTTGTTTTAAACAGATAAATCCTTTTTTGTTATAAAAAAGTCAAAATATTTGTTTTTTGAAATGTTTTTGTTGTAAATCTCTTTTATGATTTTCCTAACAGATTCCTTTAATTCATTGGATTTGAATAATACCCCATCCTTAACAAATAATGTTATTTCAAGATTCATAAAAGATTTTTTATCAAGGGATATACCACTATGCCTAATATCCAAATCAACTATGGTTGATTTGTGGAATAAATCCAAATCATTGGCATCCAATATTGTGTGTTTAATATCCCTTGATTGGGTGCATACAATTTTCCTCCAATTGCTATAATCATCCTTGGGGCATACCCAAGATTGTATATTAATATATATTGATTTTAATTCAACATAATCAATTGTCCCATAAAAAACTTTTAAATTATTAAATAATCTAAGCCTTATTTTTTTTCCATTCTTCATTCGTTGTTAATTGTTTACATAAAAATAAACAAAAACAATACAATTATCAAATTAAATTATCCGTTTAATGATTTATTTAATGATTTTATCTCATAATAATTCAATATATCAAACTTATCAGATTTAACTTTTTCAATAGCTTTTAATAGTTTTTCCTTAACCTCAATATTTGTTTCAGTTAAAGTTAATTCAAATAGTTTTTTTTCTGTATCCTCTTTCAAGGAAAGGAAATCAGTATTTAATTTAGTTTTGTCTTCCTTTAATAAAGATAAGATTTCTTTTTTTGTTTCCTCATTCAAAGAATTAATATATTCATTAACCTTATTATTAACAACTTTAACCATTGAGCTTATTGGTATATTCACCTTGTTCTCATTAACTGCAATAGGTTGCATCAAAATCTTTAAAACACTTCCCCTAATAACAACCAATTCATCAAGATTGTTTGTTGTTTCATATATTAATTTATCAATATTTTCATATTGGTTTTCATCAACCTTATTTAATATTACAGGTATTTTTGATTTTCTTATAAGTTTTTTACCCCAATCAATGCCTTCATCCAAATATATTCTGGCAGCAGATTCACTTAAACCCCTTGGCTTAGTTAAATCCCCATATAATACATATAATTTTGATAAACTCTTATCACTTAATATATGTTTTTTAAAGTTTTTAATGTTTTCTTTAAAAATCTTTTTATCTTTCACTGATTCAGAAAGATTATTTTCAATAATTGTTTTTACTTTACCAAATTTCATACTTCTTTTTTTATATAAATACCATTAACCTAATAACTTTTTTAGTTCATCTTCCAAATCCCCCAAAGATTTTTGACCTTTTGCAAATGGAAAATAATTTGACCCATTAATTTTATTACTTTCCACCAAAATATTTAGATTGTCAAATCTTGATTCTGGTGCTAAACCTGGTTCTCCTGGTGGTGGCATTTCACCCCCTCCTGGTGGTGGCGGTGGTGGTGGTGGCGGTGGCGGTGCACTCATATCCATTCCTCCCATATCCATTCCTCCCATATCCATTCCTCCCATATCACTTGGTGGAGGTACAGCACCTGCTGTTGGTGTTCCACCTGAAACTGAACCATATAACTTATCAATATTGTCAAATAAACCAGTCTTCTTGATGATAAGAGGTGTTTGTTTTAATTCCTCACCAACTGCTTTCTCAATTCTTTGTTGTTGTAAATCCAATCTAATTTCTTCATCTGAAAATCCAAAAATATGTTTCTTTGCCCAAGTTGCTGAAACTGGGGCAATCCCTGTTCCGGGATCTGACACAGCATCACGATATAATCCAATTTTCTCTTTCCATATATCAATTTTTAATAAATCAGATTGTGTTGATGGATTAGTTAAACCTAATGTGAAGTTTGATATCTCATCCTCAAAACCCAATAAGAATAAATGTATAATAGCAATTTTGTTCAATTCAGAAATCATACATTTTTGTATCCTATTTATTGTCCTTGCAAATCTAATATCTTGCAATGATAATGTCTTACCATCACCAACAACATCTTCAAACCCCAAGAATGTTTTTGGTATTCTTAATGCTGTTACCAATTTCTTTTGGATGTATTCAATATCTGCTATTTCTCCAAGATTTGAGTTTTTAATGAAAATACCAGACTCAATTGCAAATGTATGGTAATTATGATACATTTCATTACCATCAATTGTTATTGTACCAGTATCCATTCTTTCTTCCATAATCTCAATTGATACTATCTTATGATTATTATATTCATGCCCTTTCCAAGATTTCCAATTAGTATAACCAAATACATTTAATAGTTTGTTTAAATTATTATGTGTGAAAACATTTAGATTAACAAGACTGCTTCTAATGCCATTATTCAAGTTACTAAACTCTGTCATAAAATTTTCATCATTATTTAATGATGTTATAATTTCATTAACTTTATTGTATTGTTTTGTTTTTTCAATAAAAATATTAAACAATAAATCATTAAAAATTAATTTCTGGGGTTTTGAAAAAACTTTATCTCTATAATATAATGATTCCCAATTTTTCTTTGCAATTTGAGATGATTTTAATTTATTTTCATAAAGTTGTTTTGTTGCGCTTATTAGTACACCTTTTTTCTTTAAATTATCAATATCTTTACACCAAGATAATAAGTTATTTAGAGTTTTAGATTTTGATTGAGAAGTGTGTATATTTTTAGAATACCTATCTTTTCTTTCATCTTCAGTAAGATTTTGTATATATTTCTTTAAGCCATTTGATTGTTTATTTGAAATAATTTTAATCTCTTCTGCACTCCTTTTGCTCCACATCTCTTTACTATTTATAGATGCTTTAATTATGAATTCTTCCTTAAATTTAGGGTTTTCTATTAATTTATTTTTTAATGCTTGACCACCTAATTTACAATGTTCAATGTTTATGTTGTTTGAATGGTAGTCATAATGATCTCTATTATTCATAAATACCAAATTACTAGGTGTATTATTATATCTATTAATATCTAAATGGTGTATTGTTTTTTTATCTTCTAAAATAAATTTATCATCATATAGAAATTCAATATGTTGATTTAAAACTTTCATAAAGTTTGCAACCATCCTATGTGTGAAGTCCCATTTTTTTGTTTTGTTATTCCAAACTTGATTATATTTTGATTTTGATTTATTTATTTGTGATTCTCTTGAATAAAAAGGCATCAATGAATCCCCTACTTTTAAATTTTGAGCCTCAACAAATCCATTAGTTCTATGAACAAATTTGTGGTCAGGAGTTGTAATAACTTCTTTGCCATTATCTAATGTTATTTTTAAAACATTAGTATCTTTTCTTGTAACACCTGCCCAAGTTATTAAACCTGGAGCTAAATCACCAGTATGGGGGTCACAGGAGTACGCCCATAAATTTCTATTACCATTATCCCATTCTTCAATTAATTTGCTTAATTCTAAAACTCTACCATCCAATAATGGTATTCTAGTATCTAATGATATACAAGCACCAGCTAAAGTCTCAATAGGGCTTGCTTGACCTGGATCTCTAACCGGAACAAAATAATCTTGGTCAACAGCCATTTGATTAAACCTCATATCAACATTTCCTGTTTTGCTATCAACAATTTGTTCTCTCTTGAATTTATTTGCAACACGTTGTACATATGCCTCAACATCATTATCATCCATATTACCAACAAAAACTTTAAATACCCTGCGTTCAGGTGCTCTTGATGTCCTATAAATTAACATAGCATCTTCTGCAAGTAAAAGTTGTTTCCAGATACGCCTTGCTTTTTCCAATAAAGATGTGCCATACGGAAGTTTTCTATCATCCCCCAATATTCTAAAGTGGGCTATTTCCCAAGGCTGAAATTCCATCTGTTTATTTTTCCACTTGAATTTAAGGGATTGACTTTCTGATGACATTTCACCATAATTTGGTGATTTTTCAGCACTACCTGGTTCCAATCTTTCAATCTCAATATTTGGTAATTGATTGCATCCAACAATCCCTTTTTCGGGGTCTAACTTTAAATAGACGAAATTATCGCCAAACTTAGCTGTATTCCTAGTCCACATAGGTAATGATGTATTTATATCCAAAACATTATTAAATAAATCAGTTAATACTGATTTTATTCTTTTTGATTCTGAATATATTTGTAACATATGACCATCTTCATTTGAAGTTGTTGATTCTTCTGCATATATATCTAATGCTGCCCCTATTTCTGGGGTGTTATGTGAAAATATTGTATCAGTTGCAAAATTCTTATAACCCGGTACTGTTAAATCATATACTGGGACAACACCATAAGGTTCAATAGAAATTATTTTATGATTAACAATATCTTCTTCAACAACTTTCTTTCTACCTGTCTTACCAACATCTAATCCATATGCTGTCATAAATGTAGTCCAATTCTTATACCCCCCAGTTTCAATGGTTGAAGATAATTTAGATATTGTTATACCTAATTTATTTGCAACATTTTTCATTAACTTTTCACTTCTTGCAGTTTCAACAAGTAAATCCCAAGGAATTACTCTAAAATCCACAAGTTCATAATTTTCTGATTGTTTGAGGTATTTTTTAATTCCATAGAAATTTAGAAAATCATCCCAATGTTTAAAACCTTTAAATCTTAACTCATTTTGTATTTTTCTATATGAAACACCTAATTGGTTTGCTGTTTCATTTAATAATCTAGTACTTTTTGCAACATCAACTAATTTATCAAAATCTAATTTTATATATGAAGGATTATTTTTACCTAATCTCTCCCCATTCCAAAAATGCTTTCCTTTTCTTTTAGCAACTTCAGACATTTTTTTTCTATATTCTGGATTAGCCCAAAGTTTTTTATTATTTAATCTTGCATGATATGCTCTATGTTCTGAAATATTCATTATTTTTAGATTTTCTGGCAAATTATTTTTACCATTAAAATCAATATGATGTACTTCTTCATCAACATTTATCTTAACATTATTAAACCATTCAGCAATCATTTTATGCTCACTAACCCATCCATGATGACCTTCTTCTTTATTGCAAGTATATACCCAATTATAATTTTGATTATCATAAAAAGATTTACGATAAAATGGCATCATAGAATCACCAATTTCCAATTCTTCAACAACACAAAATACACCATCTCTTTTTAAGAACCTATGACCATGTGTTGCAATAATATGTGAATTATCATCAAATGTTATCTTATAAGTCATCTCATCCCTTGTATAATGGGCATTATATGCTTTTGCTGGAACAACTTTATTTAAATTATGGTCATAAGCATATGTTATAAACTCATAATCTCTACCTTTGTCAGCCAACTCTTTTATGGTTATAAAACCATTGGGGGTAGCAATTTTAGTTTCACCTGCAATTGAATATTCCATACTTTCAAAATCATAAACAGATGCTAATCTTGTTGGTTCATAATATACCGCTTGAGTATATAAGTGATTATCAATCTTTGCCCATTGATTTGATAAATAAAACGATTGCTGTGCTTGTAATTTTTCCCGCTCAAATTCAACCTTATTTTGAGTTCTTAACAACTCTTTTTTATCAAACTTATATGTGGGGATATCTTGATTTAAAAGTGAGTTTGGACCAAAAGTAGAAGATAACCTTTGCCAAACTGTTAGATTTTCATTATTGCTCATAATATTTTTATAATTTATTTAACACCAAACAGCCAACCATATTTTTGATAATCATTGACATTTGGTTTATTTGATACATTATCTGTTGAACTTGATATCATAGGGTTAAAAAACATAGATTGTTCTGTATATATGTTTTTAAATGAACTCCAAGAGTTTATCATTGCTTTTGTATGGTTTGCTACCTTTTCCAAAACTTGAAATGATTTTTCAGCAACATATGTAGCCATAGCAATTGCCATAATACAATCATCATGATGTCCCTTCTGGTGATCAGGTCTCCCATTTATATATATAAACGTATTCATCTCATTGTATAGTCTATTTGAATAAATTTTAAAATCATGCCTTAATGCCTCCTCAAATGAGGCAATCATTTGAACTCTTTTATTGTTAAAATTTATTCCAGGAATTTTATCTGCCATCTTTAAATCATATTTCCATTTGTTGTTATTATCAATATTATCATAATACAAACTTGGATAATTCATCTCTTGCAATTTCCTTGATGTTGCAACCCCCATTCCACCAGTTAAATCCACAACAACAAATGCCTTATACAATGAACACCACTTGAAAACAACTTCAGCCAATATGTCTGGGGGGATTTTGCCAACATATTCCAAAACTTGCTCTTGTGTATCAAAATCAATAATCTGAATGGTTGAAAAATCCTCTGAATCTCCCCTTGATACGTCAACACCAGCAACATACCTATGACCATTTTCTGGTTCCTTAAACATCCATAAACTATTTCCCATTAATTTTGATATGGGATTTGCTAGATGATTCTTTAATATGTTTGATAATAATTCTGAATCAAACACATTATCACCTGATCCCAAGAAATTACTTTCAATCTCTTGTGAAACTTTTCTTTTATCATATTTCAATTTCTTCACCATTCCCTCATACCAAGATGAACATGGTTTATAACCCTCTTCAATATATTCAATTACTCTCTGATGGTCTCTTTCATATGAATTCTCATGTGATAAATCTACTATATCATCTTTGCTATATTCCTCCTTATTTAATAGATAGTGAATCATATCTTTTGCCTTCACCATATACAAATCTTTTGTATATCTTGGATCTCTATACCAAACCATTTCTGTAATCTTGAAATCATTCATATTACGTAATGCTTGATCATATATCTCATAATATATTCTATCATATCCATTTGGTGTTGATATTACCACAACTTTTCCCCCTGTATTATGTGAAATAATTCCATTGCTCACAAAAGAATGCCCATCTGGTATTTCTAAATCATAAGTATCATCCTCAAATGAATCAATATGAATAATTTCATCATAGAAATAACTTTTTAAATTCTCATATCTATTTTCCCAAATGGATAATGTGGTTTTGTTTGGTAAATTTTTATCAAATAAACGTTCAAGAGAATGCAAAGAAATCCTTGTTTTATTTTTCCTTAATAACCCATCCATAAATCTAAATTCTTTCTCATATTGGGAACGCTTAATTCCATTCTCATTTAAAATTGTTTTTAATTCATCCTTTGTTGCATATATGGTTTGGCTATTCTTTATTTTATTCTTATAAGAATCTTGTTTTATTTGTTTTCTTGATAATCTAAATCCAATCTCATTAAAAAATCTTTCAATATATTGGTTTCTAATAAAAAGATTATATACTTTTGTTATGTGATTTTTATTTGTTAGAATAGATGTTTGAGACGTTTTATATTCTGTATATTTAATATAGGATTGAATACCAAAGTTTAATAAAAATATTTGAAGTTGATTAACCAATTCTTTTGATGTGCTAGTATATTTAACCCCATTCTTGAACGCACACCCATCACCATCAAACATACCTTGCAAGAATGCTTTTGCAACCTCTTTTGAACTTCTTAATATGATTGGGGGTATTTTTTTATCTTTTGCTCTTGCTTTGGTCATTCCAATATAATCTTGGAAAAATCTTGTTAAATAAGATGATGAATAATAATAATGATGTTCCCTACTTTTTAAAAAACCCATATTTGTTAAAAAATCAATAATTTCATTATCACCATTTGTTATTGCAATGGTATTATCATTATAATTCCCTTCTGCAATAAATAATCCCATAAGATAACATAAATCCAAATCATCAGATAATTTTGATGGAAGTTTATATTTCTCTGTTTCATTAAAATGTTTTAAATCAAATTTAATATCTTGATTCACACCAAATAAATTCTGGTCAAATTGGAGTTTTATGTTATCCCCCACCTTCATATGTTCCATTCTAACCCATTCATCATTATCCGCATTTGTATTCACCAATAATGGATGCTTAAATGACCCAGTTAACTCATAACCAAATTTTGTCTTGATGTTATAACATATTGCTCTCTTGGATTTAAATGTATTTTTAATATCAACAATTTCTTTATCTTTATTAATAACCTTTAATGTTCCATCATATTTTGTAAATCCAATATTATTTTTTTCAGATATAATACCCTTTAATTGAATTATCCCATTATCTGTGAATATATATGAATCCTCATGTACACAAGATAACGAAGCCATAGAGGCTGCCCAGAAGTCGGGGTCAGCATCAATATAGGCAGCCTCATCAAATATTAATGTGGTGGGTGTATAACCCCTCAATGCATCTTTTGATGTTGCAACTGCTTTAACCTCACAATCATTATTTAATTTGAAATGCCTTGCAGAGTTTTTTTCAGATGAAAAACCAATGCCAACCCAATTAGGCCATTGCTCAATAAAATGCCTAACCTTATTTGCCATTTCCACAGCTGTATCCAACTTATTTGCAATAATCAATATCTTTTCAGGTTTATTCCTATTTGCAAATGCTAATTTTTTTGAAATCCATGCTGCTGTTACAGTGGAAACACCTGCTTGTCTGTATTTTAATGCTATATTTTCATTATATAAATCAAAATCCTCAATCAATTTAATTTGATCCGGAAATAAATCTAATGGAACATATTTCTTTGATGTATTATCATATGTCTGTAGATATGTCTTTAAACAATATGGTGTACTTTTTATGCACTTGGCAGATTCAATCAATACCTGGTCTCTTGTCATATTTACTTTTATATATAAATACACATAAAATAAAAAACCCCCAAACTAATTAAGAATGGGGGTTAATTCTATGAAAAATAAAAATTAATTCAACATATTTTTATCTTGTAAATCTTTCATTAAATCTTTTAAATTAACATTTACATAATCATTTGGGTCAAATCCACCTTGTTTTCCACCAGAATATGAATCATCTTCACCATCTTGGTCTCCTAATCCACCATCATCAAACTCTTCTTCATCTTCATCATATTGACTCATTAAATAATCAATATATCTTTGTTTACCTTCTCTTGCAGCAGCAACTAAGTCTTTAAATTCATTTTGAGCATATGAATTATCACTAGGATTATTTGATATAACATATTTCATTAGGTTAAGAAATTCTTTTGCAGGTATTTTATACAATTCAACAAAAAAGAAATTAATTAATCCAACATCTGATTTATCCAATACATTCATTGGTAAAATATTTCTTATCTTCTTTAAAATGGCTGGCCCAATTCTTAAACCCTCTGTTTCTGCTTTTAATGTATCTGCTTGACCTAATGTCATATTAGCCATATTAGTGTCAGATGGATAACCTTGTCTTGCTAATGCTTCTTGAACTCCCTTACCTATTTCATGGCATAGAACTGGAAAAATAAATCCAGCAGCATTTATAACAGTTTTTAATTCATTTGTTTCCTCATCTTCTTCATCATCAACTTCAACAGCACCAGCAACTCCATCACCACTACTAGCAGCATCCATAAAACTTTCATTTAAATAATAAAAATGAAGGTCAATTAACGGTAATGTTGATTTATATAGTTGATATAATCTTGGATTAATTTCATCTAATCTTGCTTTTATTTCTGGCTTTTCATAAATGTATTGAACTTTTTTACCTGTTCCGCCAATTAAAGCATTAATGATATCTCTTTTAAATACTTCATCATCCAACACCTCTTGTTCCTCAAAAGTTAATTCATCTTCTATTTTTTCACACGCTTTTTTCATTTTACCAACCACATCACTACCTGGCATACCTAATGTTGCGTTAATAGTAAATGTTTCATCAGAAATTTCCATTTCATTTAAAGTACCTTCAATTGCTAACTCTACTAATTCATCACTATTTGACTGTTCAATCTGTTGAATTGCTTGAACATTTCTAAACATAGTGTTTGATATTACACTAGCCAATTCATTTGGTGTCAAATCATCCTTGCCAACCACATCTCTAACCTTTTCAACCAAGTCATTAAAGGAATTGCTATATAATTTTTGAACATCCAAAGACCCCCTCTTAAAGGCTGGGTTCTTAGCAAACATACTTTCAGGGTCAGCCAATTTCTTTTCAAGTCTTGGATCCATTCTTTCAGAACCACTATAATCTAATTGCTCCTTTAGTTTTCTTTTTATTAATTTATTAATATCCTTCATTAGTTTTCAAAATTTAGTAATTGCATAATATTATCTATAATAGCGTTTTTTGCTTTTTCAGGTGATACTGCTTTTGGGTCTGGATTAACTTTTGGGTTTGGGTTAATAAATGGGTTATCTCTCCTTGTTGGTTTTGTTGTTGGTTTTGCTGGTTTTACAATTGGTTTTGTTTCAGTATTGGCTTTTGGATCTGGATTAACTTTTGGGTTTGGGTTAATAAATGGATTATCTCTCCTTGTTGGTTTTGTAGTTGGTTTTGCTGGTTTTACAACTGGTTTAATAGTTGGGGCATCTTGTTCTCTTAAATGCAATAATAATTCGCTTTTTGTTATTTTCGGTTGAGTGTAGGATTCAACCATTCTATCCATTTCATTTTCAATAAAAACATCTACGGGATTTACACCTTCTTTTATTCCTTTCTTAACATCCATAACACATCTTTCATATTTTTTAAGTTGCGGTTTTGTCCATTCACTTCTTTCAGATGTTCCAAATTCTTTTTTTAATTGTGCTGTACAAATTGCAAAAGGATTTTTTGATTGAGGTTTTTTCTTTGCCTCACCCATTTCCTTTTTCTCAAGCCTAACATTATAACCCTTAGTGGCTAATTGGATTGCTTTTGGTTCATTTTTAGTAGCAATTGTTCCTTTAATTGTGGAAAGTTGTTCATTAATTATTTTAGTGTATAAATAATTTACATTACTTTCACTCATTTTTTGTAAAGTTTTCAATTGAAAACCTTCTTGTACTAATTGTAGTATTTTTTTATTAATTCTCATAAACACTAATTTTTTCAAATTCTAAGATTAAATCCCTTGAATAAAGTTTATTTTTTATATTTTCTTCGGTTTCCCCAAATCTAAAAATAAGACGATTTTTAATATCCTCATCCATTTCCCAGCCTAATGCTATTATACCTTCAACAGAATCATTCATTGAAAAATAATCCGAGTTTTGTACTAGTTCAAATATATATGATTTTGCATTTAATGTTCCTACTTTACTAACATACTCTAAATCTGGTGGTCTGGGGTTACCGTTTGCTGGTTTAGATTCCCAATCCTCCCCCCAAGCAGATTTCGATGATGAAAATATAAACTCATATATATTATCACCTCTATAATTTGTACCTAATGCGTTTATGAAAATTAAATTGTTCATATAATATTTCCTCTCTTATCAATCTTTACTTTGTTATTTTTACTTTCTAAAATAATATTATCTAAATTTGTTATACCAATAACATTATAATTTTTATTATTTTTCAAAAAAGACTTCGATGTTTCTAATTGTAACATACTTTTTGATAAATTCCTAACTTTTTTAAAGTTTTCTATTAATCTTTTATCTGTTTTAGGTTCATTAGGGGATTTTTCAAAATAATTTGAAATGATTCTATCAATTTTAGATTCATTAAATCTACCTCCATATTGGTAACCTTCGTTATCATAATCCTCAGTCATTTCTGGCATAGGTCCGCCCATATCGTCAGCAGGTGGCATACCAGTATCATCCATAGGTGGTTCGCCCATACCATCCATGTCATCCATAGGTGGCATACCTTCATCTCCCATAGATTCTTCACCACCTTCTTCATCAGAACCATCAATTTTTGCTATAATATCATCTTTATCATCCTCTTCTAATATATCTAAATTTAAAGAAGATAATACCATATTTACAACATATTTTATTTCTTCAGATGTTAATCCATCTTCATTTTCTAATGCTCTAACTTTTTGTGTTAATCTACCTGTTAATTTCTGGATTGTTTTAAATGTAACCTTTTCTTCACCTTTATCACCTTTATCCATCATATCATCACCCATTTCGTCATCCATAGGCATATCACCCATATCATCCATAGGTGGCATATCTCCCATATCATCAGATGGTGGCATACCACTATCATCCATAGGTGGTGCTCCGCCCCCATCAAGAGGTGATGGTGGTAATTCAGGTTGTGGAACTGGTGGGGGTGCTGGTGCTGGTTCATCAACTGGCGCTGGTGGTGGTGGGGGTGTTGGTGTTTTTAAAGTGTATTTTTTCTGTTCACCAAATAACGACACTCCATTTGGATTATCGTATAATTCATTTAATTCTTTTGTAATTAAATTTAATTTTTTAAACGCTTGTGAATATGATCTATAGTAAGTTCTATTCTTCATTGGTTCTATGTAATCTAAAGTTGATTCATTTAAACCTTTTTTTATTATATAACCTGATTTTTCTTTTACAATAGAATATTGATAACCATCTGGTAAACTTATATTATACTCATTTGTGAAGTTTTCATTTAATGTACTTTTATTCACTTCTTTGTACATTGCAATTTCCAACATTCTATTTAGTTTTTGGCTACCTTGTAGCTTTTCACTTCCAATTGGTTTTAATTTACTCATTTTATTTTTTTTTAATTATTTAATCCATTAATTCCACCTAATTTTACGGCAGATAATTCAATAACTGTATCAGTACCCCCAGTTAAATTGCGAATAGTTGTTTCTGGATGGGGAACTTGTGTTGTTCCAGTTAAAGGTTGTCCGTTAAAAAAACCCAGCATACCTTTGGTACACTCATAAAAAGTATTAGCACTTAGTATAGCCATTTTATTTTATTTTATATATAAATATATCAAATATATTAATTATTAGTATAGCAAAAATAAAATTTAATAAATTTGATTCTCAATAGATAATTCTTTGGTTCTCTTCTTATATTGATAATTAAATATTTTATCCAATAACCCAGACCTTCTTAAATATTTATATACCAAATTTTCATTTGAAAATTCGCCCCCAGTTTCCAAACCTCGTTTTCTGAATTTTCTTAATTTGTCACTTAATTTGGTCATTTTCTCTTTGGCAACTTTTAATGATGCTTTATCAGCTGTCATTAATGTCTTTTTAACAACTTCAACCCAATGGTCAATTTTTAATTTTAATTTTGGCTTGTTGATTGGGGGTTTCTCTTTCTTGGGGACAACCAACCACTCACTATTCATTAATGAGTATTGACCTTCTGCTGTGTGTTCCTCTTTTGAATCTTGGGGATAAACCTCAACATCATAGCCTTTTATGGTTAAATTATGTTTTTCATTAAATATTAATTTCTTTGTTGAAAATAATTTTAAATAAACCTCCCCTTCGTCATCAAATTGTTCCAAATCAATAATAATATGTAAATCAAAATCTGAATATTCCGACCAATTATAATTTGATAATGAACCAGTAAGAATTATGTCCTCAATAAAGACTTCCTCATCCAGAAATTCAATAAATTCTTTTGCAATATCTAATAAACCCTTTTTAATTTCAGATTTAATTTTTGCTTTCTTTATATCATTTGGTGATTCCCAAACCTTGGGGTTCAATGTATCCTTAACAACAAAACTTTGAATTATATTATCTTTCATTTTTTAACATATTTAAAACTTTTAGCAATATTTGTGCTAAAGAATTTACCCTGAGATTCTGATAATCTAAATTGAGTATATAATTTATGTGGAACATCGTCATACTCATACATAATATCATTATTGAATGTAATCAATAACTTTTTTGTATTTAAGTCATATTCACTTTTCTTAATGTTACTAGATTTAATTTCGTTAATAATTTTAGTCCCACTTATAATTTCTTTTGTGATTCCCATGATTTGATATTTTATATATAAATATAACAAAATAAAAAAACCCCCAGACAAATTAATGCTTGGGGGTGTAATGGAAAAATACACTTAAATAATATTAAGGTGTTGCTACAATAAATGAATATTGATATTTGAAAATAGATTCACATTTATTGTTACAAACTTTAACATCCATAAAACCAAATTCAGGTGTTGTTGTCTTTATATTGAAAAGCAATCCCAAATTATTTCCAATTTTATTCTTATCCAGAATAGTTATATTACTTTTGGTTGATGGGTATAGTTCATACTTAACAGTATAATTACTATCAATTATCATATTTGTTAAGTTGGTGATATTACCCAATGAATCATTATTAAAAAATTCAGTTGAAACATTATAAGATTTATTTGAGGCAATTGAAAACCAATCTTCATTTATGCTAGAATATTTTGTTATAGAATCAATTGTTAAAATAACAGCATTTATTTGCTTTGCTTTCACAACATCTTTTGTTTGCACAACTTCTTTTTCACAAGAAAAAATGGATATTAAACCCAAAAATAATAGAAAATTTTTCATCTTTGTTAAATTATTGAAATACTATTTATTAAATCACCTTGGCTAATTGAATCCATGGCATCCAAGCCATCAACAACTCTGCCAAAACACGTGTGATTTCCATCCAAATGAGCAACACCTTGCCTATGATGACATATGAAGAATTGTGATCCACCAGTATCTCTGCCAGCGTGAGCCATACTCAATACCCCCCTATCGTGATGTTGCTTACCAGCATTAACCTCACATTTAATGGTATATCCTGGACCACCAGTTCCAATTCCATTTGGACAACCTGCTTGCATCATAAAGTTGGGAATAACCCTATGGAAATTTAATCCATTATAAAATCCTTCGCTGATTAATTTTTTGAAATTATCAACTGTAATTGGAGTTTCATTGTCATACAATTCAGCAATCATAACTCCTTTTGCTGTGTCAATTTTTACTTTTGTCATTTAGTTAATTGTTATTGTTTTTTTAGGTTTAGCGATATAATTTGGTAAAAATAATGTTAAAATACCATTTGATACCGTAGCTTCAATATTTGATTCGTTAAAGTTACTATCAACTTTATATTTGTGAAGTATATTTTTAACATCACCTTTCTTGTTGATAATTCTTTCACCTTTAATTATAATAACTCTATCTTCTATAGATATTTCTAAGTTATCTTTGGTATAACCAGGAACTTCAAAGGATATGTATGCACCATCCTTAGTTATTTCAATATCATATTCACTATCATCGGTGTTAAGTTTAGCCCCATAAGAAGAATCTGATGTAAAACCAAATGAACTTGATAACCCAAATGGATTTGATGGGTCAATTAAGAACTCTAATAAATAATTTCTGTCTCTCATAATTTTAATTTTTATAAATGTTTATTTTTTTTTTCATAAAGTCAAATTAAATGCCAATTTATTTTTATATGACATTTTGTCATATAGTATGACTATTTGTCATATTCTTTATTATATTTATGACAATTTGTCAAAAATATTTGATTAGTCCAAAAATTGTATGATATTTATAAAAAAATAAAAGCTATGAATGTTGATTTCTTTGATGATGAAAAAGCAATGAAAGGTAAGAAATCTAACTCAGGGTCTAAAACACCTGTCTTAGATAATTTTAGTAGGGATTTATCTAAATTAGCAGAGATGAATAAGTTAGATATGTCTATTGGTAGAGATAAGGAAGTTAAGAGATTGGCTCAAATTCTATCAAGGCGAAAGAAAAATAATCCGATTATTGTTGGTGACCCAGGTTGTGGTAAAACCAACTTGGTTGAGGGTGTAGCCCTAATGATTTCAAGAGGTGAAGGTCCTCAAAATTTATTAAACAAAAGAATTGTTAATTTAGATTTAACATCGGTTGTTGCTGGAACAAAATATAGGGGACAATTTGAAGAAAGATTAAAAGTGATAATTCAAGAATTGAATGAAAATCCAAATGTTATTATTTTTATTGACGAAATACATACATTAATTGGGTCTGGAAATTCCTCTGGTGCTATGGATGGGGCTAATATATTTAAGCCAGCATTAGCATCTGGTGAAATACAATGTATTGGTGCCACAACTACTGATGAATATAAAAAATCTTTTGAGAAAGATGGGGCATTAGCCAGAAGATTCCAGAAGATAAAATTAACCCAACCTAATGTGGATGAAACCATTCAAATTGTTAACAATTCAATTGACAAATACGAGTCCCATCATAAAGTTTCGTATGGTAAAGAAATTATTAGTGCTTGTGTGAAACTTGCCGATAGGTACATTACTGATCGTGCGTTCCCAGATAAGGCTTTTGATATAATTGATGAAGTTGGTGCAAAATTACAGATTGATATTAAAATTCCAGAATCAATTAAAAAATTGAAGGAAAAAATAAATGAACTAAAAGCGGAGAAAACGAAAGTAGTTATTAACCAACAGTATGAATTGGCTGCAGAGATAAGAGATAAGGAATTAAAGTTATTTAATAAACTAGAAGCGGAAAATAAAAAATTTGAGAAAGATACATTAGAAAACAAGAAAATTGTCGAGTTAGATGATGTATATGAAACAATTTCATTAATCTCAAATATACCAATATCTCATCTATCTGTTGATGATAAGAAAGTATTAATAGATTTGGATAAAAAACTTAAAGAAAATGTAATTGGTCAAGATTTGGCAGTAAATTCAATTGTTAAATCAATAAAAAGAAACAAATTAAACATTAAGGATCCAAATAAACCAATCGGTAGCTTTATATTTTTAGGTTCAACTGGTGTAGGTAAATCTATGTTAGCCAAACAATTAGCAAAACAATTATTCGGTGATGAAAAATCAATCATAAGAATTGATATGAGCGAATACCAAGAAAAGCACACCATATCGAGACTAATTGGTTCACCCCCAGGATATGTTTCACACGAAGAAGGCGGTCAGTTAACTGAAAAAGTTAAAAATAACCCCTATTCAATCATTCTATTTGACGAGATTGAAAAGGCTCACAAGGATGTATTTAATTTACTATTGCAAATATTAGATGATGGTCATCTAACTGATAGCCTAGGTAAAACAGTCAATTTTAAAAATACAATCATCGTATTAACCTCAAACTTGGGGATTAAAAAATTCCAAGATTTTGGAACTGGTATTAGTTTTAGTAATTCAAAATACGGAAATGAAGAAGCTAAAAAAGAAATGCTATTAAAAGAGTTGAAAAAATTCTTTACGCCAGAGTTCTTAAATCGTATTGATGAAACAATCGTGTTCAATACTTTAACAGATGATAATGTTAAAGAAATAACAAAACTAGAATTAAATAAATTAATGAAAAGATTGAGTGAAGCAAATTATGAATTCACTTATGATGATAAAGTAATTGATTTAATTAGAAAAGTTGGATTCGATGAAACTTACGGTGCTAGACCAATCAAAAGGGCAATACAAGATAAAATCGAAGATTTAATATCAGATGAAGTATTAAACAACACAGTTAAAGAAAATAAAAAATACAATTTAACTGTTGAGGATGAAAATGTTATTATAAACTAAACAAAAATGGGGGTCATTGACCCCCATTTTCTTTTTATCCTAATATTCTTAATGGTTTATATTTTTTGTAATATTTCTCGTATCCTAAACTTTCTATCATTTCTCTCCCCATTTTAATCCCTTTCTCCACATCTTCTAGCACAACGTATTCTTCCTTTGTGTGATAATCATAATATCCTATTGATATATTAACACAACTAAAATCAAATAATTTCTTTAAGGCAAATATATCAGTATATGGGTGTGATTGATATTGGGGATTTGTGTTTTCAGTTAATACCTTATCTATCTTTGTGAAGAAATCAGTATCTCTGTCAAATAATCTAACCCCAGAAGATATTTCACTTACCATCCAATCAAAGGGGGCATCAAATTGAATTGCATAACCCACATCTAGGAAAAAATTTGCATCGGCTTTTAACGATCCCACGCAACCAATTTCTTCTGAAACAAAAAAGGCCGCTTTTATTACTGGTAATTCCTTTAATAAGGTAAGACAAGCAAATACTCCAGCCTTGTCATCGCCACCAATTCCTGTTGGTTTCCCTTTTGCATCATAACCCTTATAAGCCTCTTTTAAGGCTCTTTTGGAGTTTGGTTTAAGTTCAGTTCTAACATCTATAAAAGTGTTGTTATGGACAGTATCTGTGTGTGCTACAACACAAGGATAATACTCTGCTTCACCTTTTACACAATAAATGTTTTTCATTTCATCTAATATGTATTTGATATTGTTAGCATCTAAAAAACTAGTAATAAAATTAACCAGTTTTGTTTCTTTACCTGAATAGGAGGGGATTGATAATATTTCTTTTAAAAGTTCTTTGTCCATGTTTTTTTATGTAAATATAGTAAATTATCAATAATATTCTCTAACTATTTTCTTTTTAATATACCCAGGTTCAATCATTTTTCTTATTTCTTCATCAGAATATTTTAATAAATCACTCTCAATTATAATCAAAAGCCCCCCAACTTTTAAGCCTTTTGGTAGTGAGGTTATGTATGTATATGCTAAATCCAATT
>Ga0209087_1000842_pt1 | contig 18856 bp, 20 predicted proteins | sample S_130805_EF_Meta_FD_187321 | JGI IMG/M metagenome (GOLD analysis project Ga0209087, IMG submission 187321) | Freshwater microbial communities from Lake Simoncouche, Canada to study carbon cycling - S_130805_EF_MetaG (SPAdes) (version 2) | ecosystem: Environmental > Aquatic > Freshwater > Lake ... | reverse complement strand
TTTCAATTGATTAAAATTTATTTTCATTTAATTTCACGGGATTATTAAGCGGGTGTAGCTCAGTGGTAGAGCGAATCGTTGCCAACGATTAGGTCGTGGGTTCAATTCCCTTCACCCGCTCCAAATTCAGAGCTAGTCTTAGCTTTTTTACTCTGTTTAATTCTTAAAAGGGTTCGGCAAGAAACGGACTTCCGTAGGACTTCCTAATCGCGTGAGGTTGAATGTATATTCGAAAACGTCGTGGAAGATGGCAGGTTACTATTAAACGTAAAGATTTAAAGACTAGTGTAAAAACTTTTCTTTTTCGTAAGGATGCGGTTTTATGGGGAAGTAAAGAGGAAGTAAGACTTACGAATACCGAGTTAGGCTTAAGAGAAAAAGAATATCCTAAATTAAAAGAAGCCTTATTAAGGTATGTAAACGAAATAAGTATAAGAAAAAGATCTTACGAGAATGAAAAGAAATCTATTCTATTAATTATTAAAAACGAAATAGAATTAATTAATCTTCCTTTAAATAAAGTTAGTGTAGAGGTTTTAAATAAGTGGAGAGATAGAAAATTACTTAAAATATCTGGTTCCAGCTTTAATAGAACTCTCGATATAATTTCTCATTTATTTACGACCTGTAGAAAAGAGTGGGGATATAAAATAGAAAATCCGTGCCTAGATTTTATTCGCCCTAAGAACAACCCACCAAGAAATAGAAGATTTACCGATTTAGAAATAAATCTATTAATTAAAGGAAACCACACTCCCAATTTAATAAGTATATTTTTAGAAATACTACTAGAAACAGGAATGAGAAAAGGAGAGTTATTAAACGTACAGAGATCTCACCTAGAAGATAATCTTTTATATATTCCAGTTACCAAGACTAAGCCCAGAACCATTCCAATCTCGCAAAGAGCAAAAGAGTTATTTAATAGTATCGAATTACCCATCCGTATTAGCCGAAATAACCTCAACAGAGCGTGGAGAAGGCTTTGTAGGCTATATAGTATACCCAACGCAAAGATTCACGATTTAAGGCATCAGGCACTAACGGACATGATGAGTAAAAAAGGATTAAACGTTCAAGAGACGATGTTAATTTCAGGTCACTCTAGTCCGAATATTTTGTTAGGTATCTACTCGAACATCACGGCAAGAGAAGTCGCTAAAAAGCTCAACTAATTAGTGGTTTTAGCTAGTTTCCAAGATTTTTAGAATGGAGTTATTTATTTATAAATAGATTTATTAAATATTAGAAAAGATTTTTAATATTTCTTCGTCTTTTAATTCGTTAGTCGAATATTCTTTTTTTTCTTCTACTTTAGAAGGATTATTCTCTTCAATGTTAGGTTTTAAATAATTTTTTATTAATAATTCTATTAATTTAGAATATTTAAAGTTTTCTTCTTTCGCCTTAGATTTAAAGTTTTTTATTAATTCGCTATCTAAAGAGAAAGTAATTAATTGTTTTGTTAATTTTACCGGTTCATTCATCATATTAATCCTTTATTTTATTATTTATTTTATTTATTTCGCTCTTTTCGAGGCTTTTAAGCTCTATTAAAAGTTTTCTTATTAATTCTATTTTATTTAGAGAGTTTCTTTCTATTTCTAATTTTCTTAGAAATTCTTTAATTTTCAGCATACAATTAGATTATCGTTAGTGTTTTTATTATATTTTTTAGACATATATCGGATTAGAACTTTTTCACTTTCTCTAACCCATTTAATATTTAAAGTTTTAGAAGAATAATTATTCCCTAGTAAAACTTTAGTATAAAATTTAATTCTATTTATAATAAATTTTATTCCTCTAGGATTATTAAATCTTCTAGGAATTCGAATTAAAAAGTGGACGTGATCATTTAATTTAACATCAGATCTCTCGTAGAAACCAATAAAAAAAATCCGATCAGAGTAATTTCTATAGTTTCTTCCGAAGATAGAGCTATTAACTTTTTTATTAAGTATATTTAAGATAACCGAGATATCATAACGAGCATCATTAGGGTTTCTTCGGATTTCTCTATTAAAACTTAAGGTATACATCTTTCTTCTAAGGTAGACGTTATTCACATCATCCTTAAAGTTAGACCAAATACCTTCCGAACAGATACTAGCTATTTCCTTATTTCCTAAGACGTCATTCCAATTATCAACAGGAGTATTTTCATTATTATTCATAGTATTTTATATTTTAGTTAGTTTATTTAAGGCATAGCTTTACCCTCACTATTGAAGGCATAGCTATCGCCCTATTAATTATTTAAATTAATAACCCTAAAGACAACCCCAAGCGCATTTTAACTTGTGTAAAGATAGATCTTTAGCTCTAATTATTTAAATCTATTTAGTATTCTAAGATTTTACGTTTTTATTAGTTTTTAATTAAGATAGGTAATTTTTATAATTACCTATCTTTTAATATTTAATTTAAAGTTTTATCTTTAGATAAATTAATTTCTATTTTATCTTTTTCTATATTTTCTAGTTTTTCAACTATTCTATCTAAAATAGATTTTAAAAATCTTAAATCAGTAGGGTTAACATACCCTCTGTTTGTAATTAAACTTTCATTATAATTATCCACGTGATGATAAATTAAATAGTTTAACCTTATTATTTCTTCTCGGGCAATAAAATCAAAAGACTCGTTAACACTTTCATTTTTTTTCTTTTTAAAGAATTCAAAAAAATCATCATCTTTTATATTTTCTATATCTAATATATAAAAAATATTATTTATTTTATCATTTTTTTCGTCAATAACTTCTTCTGAAAAAAATATATTATTCCAATCAAAACCAGAGAAATGATCTAAATAATATTTTAAGCCTGAACTAAATAAAAGTTTATTTACGAATTTATATACTTCAAAATCCATAACACTCTCACTTTTTATTTCTTTATAAAAAGAGCAATTATTATACATTTTTACCTCCTTTCTTTTGTTCTTTATTATTTAAAAAAGCTAAAAAGCTTCTTTTATTTTTATTTTTTTTAGTCATCTTATTTTACTCCTAAGTTAAAGTTTATATTTGTTATCTAGAAAAATAATTTTATAAAAAAAATTAATTTTTTTTGATAACGATACGACTATTTTATTTGATTTTAAGGAATAATTCTTTTACTTGGCACCCTTATAGTTTACGACGCAAACTGATAATTAATGAATGGCATATTCTCCAGGAAAAATACCTATACAAACATTATCTAAAATTCTTTTAGCTTTTTTAATATTACGAGAAATTAATATTGCTTTATCTTTACTTTCTTTATTTGAACTACTAGATGCTAAAGCCCTTTTTTTAATTTTCATTCTTTTATCTATTCCGTACCTTTTTTGCCTGTTTTTTTGCTTAATACTCACCATTTCCCATATTTCTTCTAAGGTTTTATTTGTGTCTATTTTATATTCATATGACCAACGAAAATGGTCTAAAGAAGCAATTTGTAGTGATCTATTGGATTGGATCTTAAATCTTTGATTTTGTTGAGTTTTTGCTACCTTTCCTTTTATAGCTTTGCCTATTTCTTTTTGAATTTTTTGAACGGTAAAATAATTTGGAATTTCTACTAAAATTGTATTTGGATTTATTTGATTAATTTTATCTATTAATTTTATAGATTCTTCAATTTTATTAAAAAGATGTTGATGAGTGACGAACCATTTATTAAATTTTAATTTTCTAACTAAATTAAGATTCCAATCTTTATAATAAATTTTATTTATTTTTTGTTTATAATTTTCATCATTTAGAGCAGTTTGTAAGTATTCGTACCAAACTCGATAAGGTTGGATTGTTTTTTGATTAAAAACCATACAAAAAATTTATTCAAATTTTAGTATTTTAATGTCTTTAACTTCTATTTTATCAAAGTAATCAGTAAAATTTATTTTTCTTTCTTCATTAAGGCTGGGTCTTCTAAAGAAAATTTCTATTTCTTTTTTATCTTTTAAATAATCGTGAAGTGATTGAATGGTTTTAAATTCTTTACCGTCTACGTATTGAATTACATCAAACTTTCTAAGTTTGCCTGAAGCTGGGCCACTCCTTAAATTTTGTACCACTAAGTTACCTTGAGGATTATTCATCCTTTGATTAATATCTAAGTTAGTTGAACTTCCTTTTTCTCCTATAATAACGTTTGAAAAAATTAGACCAACTCGCTCTGTAACTGAACCTTTTGGTTTAGGATTTAATTTTAATTCTATTGTTTTATTTTCTCTTATTAATTTTAAAGTGATGTTTGTTTTTCCTCTTGTTTCGTTACTTAATTGAGTTGGGTTTTCTACTTTTTTACCATCAATTTCTATTATTTCGTCTCCTACTTTTAAGAGGTTACTTTCTGATTTTAATATTTCTGAAATTCTTAGAAATTTACCTTGTTCTTTATTATTAGAAAAAATAACTTTTAAATCTAAAGGTGATGGGTCTTTTTTATTCTTAAATAATTCTATAATTTTACAAACACTATAAGAAGGTAAAGCAAAGTTTAAACCTTGATTTTCTTCTACTCCAAAAGAACTTATTCCTATTATTTCTCCAGTAGAAATATTAATTAAAGGGCCACCTGAATTCCCTCTATTAATTGCCGCATCAGTTTGAATGGCTTCGAAAAAATCTGTTTCATATCTTACTGCTGAAATAATACCTCGTGTGATTGTAAAATCTTTACCTGCTGGGTGACCAAATGCTACTACCCCCGAACCTTGTTTATAATCATTTTTACATTGTAACTTTGCTTCGATTGCGGTTTTTGGAATATCTTTTGGGTCTATTTGTAAAAAAGCTAAATCTATTTCTGGGTCTATATAAACTTGTTTTGATTTAATGGGATCAGAATACTTAAAATTAACTCTATTTAAACTAGGAGAATAAGAAGCTACATGGGCATTCGTAACGATTAACCCACTAGTTTTATCTATTAAAAAACCAGAACCAGCAGAAGGTGAATAACTATCTTCTATAAAAGGAGTGTCAGTAGAATTATAAATTTTAACGGTATACTTATTGGCGTCGTTTAATATTTTTTCTAATTCATTAGCTAATAAAAAATTAGGATTTAGAATTAATAATAAAATTAATATTTTCTTCATTTAACTATTTTCATTTCATTCTTCTTTAAATCGAACAATTTATACTGTTCAATCTTATTTCCGGACTTAATTATACGAGGGTAACATATGTAATAGAAGATCTTTTTATACTTCTCTTTGGAATATCTAAATTGATAGTAAAACCCAAACTTCTGAAACATACTTGTATCAAATAATTGCCCCTTACATCTATGCCAAGCAAAGTAATAATGAACAACCGTATAATGTAATAATTCTGGCTGTAATTTTGGTAGAGCTTCTTTAAATTCTACCCACGTTTTTAGTTCACCCAAATAGGACATATACAAATCACTTAACTCTGAATTTATCTTATATTTCTTCTGATATAAAAAATGTACGTAAGCATCATAAGCGTTGTATCGATGGCGCCTATTATCTCTTATTTTCTTTTTCGCTTTTTCATAGTGAATAACTCTAGGCATAAATTTTTATTAAAATGATTCTTAGCTGCTAGAAATTATAATAAAATTATAATTTAATACCTATAGTGGCTGTTGATTAATTTATTCTACGTATTGAATCTGATTTACTTTGATTTTTTGAAACTTGTATATTAATGTTTATTTTAAGACGTTTGACGTAACCTTGTAATGTAATGTTAGATTGGTCTTAAGAAGCAAGTCTTAATACTTTTATATCTTATAACATTCAAAGTTTTCAAACTTCTAGAAACTAACTAGATAGGAAAAACTATGGATCGTTCTAAAATAGGTCAATTTTTTAAAGATACTTTTAAAAAAGATGACAGCAATACTCCTGTAAAATCAGGAGAAATAATTAATTTTATCTTCGCAAGATATAGCTATAAAGAAAGAGAGGAACTTATGAACTTCATTGATGATTTTATTGTTTGCGAATTTAATATTAAACAGTCTAATTTGCCTTGGTTAAATTCAATTCACAAAGATCGCGAAGAAGATTGGGCAAATTTCTTCGTTTATTTACGTTTAGCAATTGCGAGAATATTAGATCAGGGTCTTACTCATAAAAGAAAAGAAAAAATATTAAATTAATATAAATTTATTATGTATTTTATAAGTCCTTGGTTAGGAGAGTCGTTCGCCTTTGTAACTGGAGTGGTGACTATATTTTTTTTAATAAGAAGTAAGGAATTAAGACAAAACATTTGGGAATTTTTAAAAGCTCCATTTAGTAAAAAAATAGCAAAAGATAAGTATTGGACGGTATATTTACTCTTTATATTACTGGTTATACTTGTGTCGATTTTCTATACTTTAAAAACCCTTGTTCATTTAAGTTAATTAATAAAAATGGCTAAAAATCTTTACTCCCCTTCAATGCTTAAAAGCTTTTTAAATTGTAAGTATACAATTTTTAATGAAATAAACGAAAAAACTCTAAACCTAGTAAAAAAAGAGAAAGGTTTTAGTGACTTAAAATTATTAGAACGAGGCAACGTTCACGAAGAAGATTATTTTAAAATTTTAAAAGATAAGTATTCAAAAGTCATAAACATAAAGCCCCTAAAACTCACCCAGCAAGAAAAGTTTAAAAAGACAATAGAGTCTATGAAAGAAGGCTTTGATGTAATTCGTGGAGGTTACTTAGTTCATGAAGAATGGTTGGGAGAATTTGATTTTTTAATTAAAGTTAAAAATTCTAAATCTAAGTTAGGGGATTATAGTTACGAAGTTACGGATACTAAAAATAGTTTAAAAATTAAAGTAGATCACGTTATTCAGGTAGCGATGTATTCTTACTTATTAGAACAAGTTCAAGGAATATTACCAGATAACTTTCACATCGTTCTTAGAACATTAGAAGTAGAGACGGTACCCATTAAATATGTAAATGAATTTTTTAAATATAATAAAAATAAATACGAACATTTTTTAAAAAAGGATGTTGAAAAAGTAAAACCTGAAAAGTGTAATTTTTGTAAACTTTGTGATTGGGCTGAAACTTGCGAAGATATTTGGATTAAAGAAGATAATTTAAATCAAGTTGGGGGTATTAATAAAAATTATATAAAAAAGTTAAAAGCTCACGGCATTAAAACTCTAACTCAACTTTCAACAATCAAAGAAAACGAAAAAATAAAAGATCTAAAACCGCAAGTAGTTAAAAAATTACTAACCCAAGCTAAACTACAAAAAGAATACCAAGCTACAGGCAAGCCTATATTTAAAGTTATAGAAGAAAACTTAGTACCACAAAGAGGTTTTAATTTGCTCCCTGAACCTTCTGAATGTGATTTATTTTTCGATTTAGAATCTGTTCCTTACTATATTTATCCTAAAGACGGATTAGAATATTTATTTGGTATTTATTATGTTGAAAATAATAAAACTAAATTTGAAGCTTTTTGGGCACATAACGAAAAAGAGGAAAAAGAAAATTTAATTAAGTTTTTTGAATTTACTAAAAATCATTTTAAAAAATACCCTAAAGCTAAAATTTATCACTACGCAAAGTATGAAATAACTGCGCTTACTCGTCTTACCTCAAAATATCACGTAAAAGGAAAAGAATTAGACCACTATTTAAATTTACAAAAATTTATAGATTTATTCCAAGTTATAAAACAAGCCATTCAAGTTTCAGAAAATAGCTATTCAATAAAAGAAATAGAAAAGTTTTATGATTATAAAAGAAGTGGCGAGGTAAAAAAGGCAAACGTTTCTGGCGATTACTATTCAGAATACATAGAAACAAAAGAACAAAGATTATTAGACGAAATAGAAAGTTATAATAAACAAGATTGTCACTCTACTTATGAATTAAGAAATTGGTTAGTAAAAATTAAGCCTGAAGCTGCTAGTTGGTTTGTACCCGCCATTGATGAAATAGAAGATAGAGAATTTGAAAAAGAAATGGATGAAAGTTTTCAACAACTTTCAGATTTCAAAGCCGAAGACAAAAACGTAAAGCAAATTATAGCAGATTTACTGGGTTTTTTCAGAAGAGAGGCCAAACCACAATGGCGAGAATATTTTGAAAGAAGATATATGACTAATGAAGAGTTAGTAGATGATTTAGAAGCCATAGGAGATTTAAAAATAAAAGGAACTCCTTATTCAGAAGATAGATCAAAAGTTTATACTTATACTTTTGATGAGCAGGATTATAAATTAAAAAAAGGTACAAGAGTTTCAGTTTTTAATAATTCAACTAATCCAGAAGAAACAGAGACCGCAACCATAGTAGAATTAGATCAAACTAAGCAAATATTAAAATTAAAAAAAGGTATTAAATCAGGTTTAACAGAAAATATTTCAATAGGTCCTGGTAAGCCACGCGATATCAGTAAATTAGAGGCGAGTAATAGTAGATTTATAAGAAGTTACGTTAATAAAGAAAATAAGTTTAACGCAATCTTTTCAATACTAAAAAAAGAAATCCCAAATATTAAAGGAATAAAAGCAGGCGAAAAATTAATTAAAAATAATAATTTTTTAGAAGAAATTCCTAAATTATTATTAAATTTAAATAATAGTTACCTTTATATTCAAGGCCCACCCGGAACAGGTAAAACTTATCAAGCAGGTAACGCCATCATAGAATTAATTAAAGCAGGTAAGAAAGTAGGCATAACCGCAAACTCACATAAAGTTATTCATAACGTTATTGATAGGGTTGAAAAATGGGCCGAGGAAAAAGGAATAAATTTTAGGGGTTTAAAAGCAGGAAGACCTGATGATCCAGAAACAACCTATTCCAGTGCTCATGTAAAAACTTCAAATAAAGATATAGATTTTATAAATGGCCTAAAGGAAAATATTTTATTATTCGCGGGAACTAAGTACCATTTATCAGCAGGATATTACCAAGAAAAATTAGATTATATTTTTATTGATGAGGCTGGGCAGTTAAGTTTAGCGGATTTAATAGTCATTGGTTCTACGGCTAAGAATATAGTTTTAATTGGTGATCAAAATCAATTAGGCCAACCTATCAAAGGAACCCACCCCGGTATCTCAGGCATTTCAATTTTAGATTTTTTATTAGAAGACCAAGACACCATTCCTGAAAATAAAGGAGTATTTTTAAATAAAACTTTTAGATTACACCCAAAGATAAATGAATTTACTTCAGATAATTTTTATGAGTCTCGTTTAATTTTTGATGAAAGTACTGAAAAAAGAAAAATAGATTTTAATAAAAAAGGTATGGTTACAAGGGAAGGTATTACTTACTTACCTATGGATCATAAAGACAATGGTCAAAAAGCAGAAGAAGAAGGCGAAGTTATTATTAAATTATTGAAAGAAATTATAGGTAGAGATTTTACAGATATTAATAATAAAACTAGAAAATTAACCATAGAAGATATTTTAGTTATTAGCCCCTATAACGCTCAAGTTAATTATCTACTTTCAATATTGCCAGAAGGCGCAAGAGCAGGAACAATAGATAAATTTCAAGGTCAAGAAGCAGCTATTAATATCATATCCATGGTTACTTCTGATGGGGATTCCATCCCTAGAAATAAGGAATTTTTATTTGATCGTAATAGATTAAACGTAGCCATCTCAAGAGCTCAATGTGCTTCTATCATTTTATTTAACCCAATTTTATTAGATCTTTACCCCACAACCTACGAGCAAATTAAATTACTTAATAATTTTTATAAGATTTTAAATTATACAGTATAAAATATTAATTAATGTACTCAGATATTTTTAAAGACTCTAGAATTGAAGTCCGTAAAAAAAACCAATTAACCAAAGAAGAATTAAAAAAAATTAATTTAGCAAAATTAAATAATTTTAAAGATATTCAAGCTTGGACAGCGATTGGAAGTAATAAAGAGTTATCTTATTCAACGCATGGAGCCATGAGATTTTTTGGAAAGTTTCCTCCCCCAATCGCTACCTATCTAATAAATAAATTTACAAAGCCAAATTCTTTAGTAATTGATCCAATGTGTGGAAGTGGAACGACTGCTGTTGAGTGTACCTTGAACAAAAGATTATGTGAAGTATTTGATGTAAATCCCTTAATGCTTCTATTAACCAAAGTTAAAACGACACCTTTAAATATTAAAAAAATCAATAAAGAATTTAAAATTATTAAAAAAAATTATAAACCAAAAAAATTCTCCGAGAAAAATTATAGAGGTATAAAAAATATAGAACATTGGTTTCTAAAAGATACACTTAACTCTCTCCTAGGTATAAAATTTTTAATTGATAAAATAAAAAACAAAAATCTTAAAAATTTTTTTTTAATATGCTTTCTTTCTATTGTGAGAAGAGTATCCAAAGCAACTACTCAACAAGGTAGATTGTTTTTAGATATTAAAACGGCTCAAGCAGAAACATTTTCTTTTTTTGAAAAAAAAGTTGATAAATTTAAAGATAGTGTATGTTCTCTTCCGGGTAATAAAAATATAAAGATTAGAAATTTAAGCTTATTAGAAAATAAAAAAAACTATAAAGCTGATTTGGTTATTTTACACCCCCCTTATTTTAATTCTTATAAATATAGTAGCATTAATTCTCTGGAATTATATTGGATGAATTTTGATCATGCTGAAATAAGGAAAAAAGAAATTAGAGAATTTTTTAAAGTTGGAAAAATTGAAAATTATAAAAAATTCGTTGATGATATGAGTAAATGTCTTGAGAATGCTTTCAATATGCTTAAAAAAAATGGGCACTTAGCATTAATGATGGGAGATACAACAATTGGGGGTGAATACGTAAGAGTTGTTTATGAAACAATAATAGCCTCTAAAATAAAAAAAAGTTCTATTAAAACAGTTGCTCTAAGAGTACCAAAATATACAGAAGCAAGTTGGGCTACAAGTCAAAGAAGGATTAAAAAGAATATTGGCATAACATTAAATGATTTTATTATTATTTTTAAAAAATGATTGATGTTATCTTAGCAAAAAAACACACATCTGATTATTTACTTCACAAATATTGGGCTAGAAAGCCACATAATGTTCTCTCAGATCTAATACAAAATTTATTAAACAAAGATTCAACTGTTGTTGATCCTTTTTGCGGTAGTGGAGTTTTTTTAAGAGAGGCAAGTAAGTTAGGACATGATTGTTATGGATATGACATAAATCCAATCGCATATTTATTATCAAATATAACATGTAATCCACCTAATCTGAATGATTTTACAGATAGTTTTGAACCAATATTAAATTTATTTAAAATCGAAACAGAAAAACTTTATAAAACAATAAGTGGAGAAATTTGTAGGTATTTTGTTCATGAAGTAATTGTTGTTTGTCCAGAATGTAAATCTAATCAAATAAAAATAAATAATTCAAAAAATTGTTTTAAATGTAATTACAGTTTATCTTTTTCGTTAGAAAATCTAAAAGATACAAAAATTATAAAAATTATTACTGAAAAAGAAACCATAACAAATAAAAATGAAATAATATTTGCTAAGAAAAATGAGAAAAAACATAAATTAGTAAATAATTCATATAATTTAAAATTTTATGAAAATAGAAGAATCCTTTCCTATAAAAATATGGAGACAAAAGATCTTTTTACTTCAAGAAATTTTTATTTACTGAGTTTTTTAGCTGATAAAATTCATAAGATAAAAGATGAAAAAATTAAAAAAACTTGTATTTTACTATTAACAGGCACCAGCGCACAATGTAGTAGATTAATTCCTTACAGGAATAATTTAACTACTGGAGGCCCATCATGGAGCGTTCCTGGATTTTGGGTTCCACATATTCACCTAGAAAGTAACCCTTATAAACATTTTTTAGCAAGATATAAAAAATTTTGTAAGGGCTTGAATTTATTGTCAAAATTTAAAACAAAACCGGTAAAAGTTTACAATGAAGACTGTCTAGAATTAAAGTCTAAAATTAATAAAAAAGTTGATTTATTTTTTTTAGATCCTCCATATGGAGATAGTGTACCTTACTTAGAATTTTCTATGATGTGGAATAGTTTTATAAAATTACCCATAAAAATTGAAAATGATATTTCTGTTTCTGATAGAAATAATAAAAAAAATATCTCATGGAGTAATTACGAGAAATTACTCGCTGAAAGAATTTTTGTTTTTAAGGATATTTTATCAAAAAACGGAAAGTTTCTTATTACTTTTAACAATTATGATACGAGAGCTTGGTTGGCTTTATTAAAGCCATTACAGGAGTCAGGTATGAAATGTATACATACTTTCTATCAAATACCTCCTGTGATTTCATCGAAATCTCAATTTTCTAAAGAGGGTTCATATATCAGTGATATTTACTCTTTATATGAGAATTCAAAAGAATTTGTTACTCAAGAAAATCTTAAGACTATAAAAAATGATTTAATAAACTCTGCTAATAGTAGAAATTCTATTTTGAATAAGAATTTAATATACCGTATTACTTTTTTATCTTTTCTTAGAAATAACATTTCTTATAAATTATTAAAAGATGTTGAAAATTTAATAAAAGATGTTTTTAAAATTAAAAATAATACTTATGAATTAAATAATATTTATCTTAAGAAAAATAAAAAATTTGAATTACAAACAATTTGTCTTAAAATATTTAACAATCTAAAAGATAAAAAAGTCTATATTAGCTTAGACGAATTTTATTCTCATCTTTCTCCAATAACAAAAAAAATAGGGATACCTGAACCATTCGAAATCATTAAAATTTTATCAGGTAAAGTAGAATTAAAAGATAATAATCTTTATTTTAAGAACAAAAAAATAAATAGTAACCAAATTAAATTTAACTTTTAAGAGAATTTAGTATTTTATTAGAGTTTTTTTGATCACTGTCGGCATGAAAATTTAACATAATATTTTCATTTTTTTTTGAAACTTCTATTCCAATTATATTTTCAACATTAACTTTTGTATTTTTTTTTCTAAGGCAATCAGAATAATTTTTAAAAGTTTTTAAAACATCTTTTTTAATAGATAATGTCTCCGATCCCCAAAGTAATCCTAAAAATGTATTATAAGTATTTCTATTATTCCAGAACTCGTTATCTATTTTTGTAAGAATATTGTTCATATCATCAACTACTTTCGTAGTTTTTTCAATTTGATTTTCAATATTTAACTTAACCAAATCATCCTTTGCTTCGAATATTATAATAGCTTTAAGATCATCATTCACAATAATTAAATCAGGTCTTGGAGCGTCTCTTTCATATCTAAAGACTTCTCCTTTTTTATTATTTTTATTGTAAGACTCAATTTTTTTCCAAGGGCCGGCCGTAGGATTAGTAAAAGCTATCCACCAACTCTCTAATTTCTTTATATGTACCTCAAATGACCATCTACATATTTCTTCTGTTAAATTGTAGCTATAATTCATCTTATTACCTCAGCTTTATTACCACTAAATTTTATCATTACTCCTCCACCAAGGATTACTAAATCCACCAACTCTCTCATTATAGTAAAACCTTTATTTAAAATTATTTTATTATTTGTATCTAAAAATTGCGAAAAAGATTGATGAGGGAAATAGGATACTACAAGTCTTTTATCGATATCAAATTTACCAAATGATACTGAATATGCTGAGATTTGACCAGTAAAAGGATCACCAAATATTCTTCCTGGTTTTATACTATTAGAAATATAAACGATTGTTCTTAAATTTTTTATATTATCTAGTTTTTTTTTATTACTTGGAAAAATATTATATATAATTTCTTTTAAATCGTAAAAATTATCAAATAAATAAATTATATTTTTTGATGTTGTCAGATGAATATTACCATTTACCGTTTTAGGAAAATCTTCTATTGAGACGTTAAATTTATTTTTTAATTTTAATTTTTTTGCTGCTATATCAAAAGATTTAATTTGTTTTGATAGCCAATCTTTTACTTCTTTTATTCTTTGTGGGCGACTACCAGTATTAGAACTTATTACATAGCAAACTTTTTTATCTATAGATTTTTCTAAAGCTTCTGAGAAATTATCATGTTTAATTAATTTAGATGACTTTACTTGATCACCACCGTCTGAATACCATTGTTGAGTAGAAGGCCAGTAAAGAAATTTTGAGTTTTTCTTTTTAAAATCATTAAATAATTTTTCGTCATTACTTAGTGTAATATTAACTATATCGTATAATAACTCTTTATCATTCCATTTTTCGATGCCTGGTAGATATTCAATTATATTTTTATGTTGAGATTTTAGAAATCTAAGCATATCTCCATAATGATCTATTAATATTTCTTTTAGATCACTTAATTTATCTTTCTGTTCCGTAAAATTTTCTAATATTTTATAAAGAGCGTTGAATAATGAATTTACTCCCTTACCAAAATCATATCCTTCTGGATTTTCTTTGTCTGAATAGTGAAGAATACAAGATGGTGTATGATTTTTTAATGATAATTTAATTGCCATAATAGTTGGCCAGATGGAGTCTCTTCTTACACCTTCATCTTTATGTATCCCGTATTCAGCTAATAAGTACCAAAAAGGTATTTTAGATCTTGAGGCTCCATAAAGTCTCTCACATCTTTGTAATGCTTGATTTCCAGTTGGAATAGCTGCTGTTTCTTCTACCGCAAAAATAATTTTCTTTTTTAAAGGATCGTATGCTAAAAAATCAGGCTTTCCCCAAGATATTAAATTCTTTATTTCCTCAGGTAATGGACTCCATGATGTATATGAACCAAATATTTTGATTTCTAATTCTTCTTTTTTAAAAAAAAATTTATAAGTAGGAATAAACCCTTTTTCATAGGTTACTGAAAATTTTAAACCTAAATTTTTGTGTTTATTCGATAAATGATTACAAGCCCAATCCCCCTCATGAAAACTATCACACCATAACTCAATCTTTTTCATTAAAAAAGACTAACAATTTTGGTTAATCCAGTCCACTCTCCCAGTCAGTTTTATAATAGATTACAGCACTAGTTCTTCTATCGTAGAGTAGAGACTCATACTTTTGAATCATTTCAACATCATTTTTATCATAAAAGTATTTAGCTCTTAATCCAGGATTAGCGATTATATAGTTTTGATATCTTCTTATGCCTTCTTCTGGAGTGACTGCTTCGTAGTAATCTACTATGGGCCCATCCCATTTTTCTTTAAGATTTGCTTCTATAGCAAACCAAAAAGGACAGTGATTTATTCTTCTATTAGCAGAAAGAATTAAATCTAATTCTGAGTGAACTGGATCTCCAATTGGAAATACCACATCATTTATATAAGCCATTTAGGGGCTCCTTTCAGTTTATTGTTATCCGACAATGTGTTTTGGGGTTTTTAGAACTTAAGAACTTTAGATATAATTAATATAATATTAGACTATGGCTAAAGTTTGTTAATTTAAAATGAAAACAAAAGAATTTAACGAAATTAAACCTTACACATATTTTATTGTAAGAAAATCTGATGGTAAAAAATACCACGGAGTTAGATATAGAAATAAAGTTTCACCCCTAAAAGATTTTGGCATTAAATATTTTGGAAGTAGTAAAACTAATATTTGTAAAGAATTTAAATCAAACCCAAAAAAATTTAAGTTTAGACTTGGTTGGACTTTCAATAGCGAAAAAGAAGCAATCAAATATGAAACTAAAGTAAATAAGAAGATTTATAAAAAAGAAGATTGGGCAAATAAAGCAGCATTCCCAGCAATACATATGGATGATGAGGTGAGAGCTAATATCTCAAAAGCATTAAAAGGAACTCAAATTGGTAAAAAAAATACTTTCTACGGAAAACAACATTCAAAAAAAACTAAGAAGTTAATTTCTTTAACGAAAAAAGGAATGAAACTCAGAATGTCAGATTATAATAGAAAAAAGCTTATAAAACGAAACCAAACAAGAATTATAAGTAAAGCTACACTTAAAAAACTTTCACTTATTAATAAAGGAAGAAAGTGGTCAAAAGCTGTTAGAAAAAGAATATCACTTGGATCAATGGGAAAGATTCTGTCTAATAAAACAAAAAAGAAGATATCAATAAAAGTTAAAGGTAAAAATAATCCAATGTTTGGGAAAACTCATTCAGCAGCAGCAAGAAGAAAAATTTCATTATCGAAAATAGGAAGAATTCCTTGGAATAAAGGAATAAAATTAAATAGTTGAATACTAAAATAAGAATTCTTAAATTATATATCTCAGACAGACAACTTTCTAAAATAGGCAGACAACCTTTAAAAATATGGACGCCTATAGGACTTCCAACTCATTTATCTTTTTAGAAATATAAGCTATAGTTAGTTATTAAACTGAAGTCGTACTTAGACTTTTACGGAGGTTTTACGGAGCAAAATAAATTAAGCGGCGTTGCCAACGATTAGGTCGTGGGTTCAATTCCCTTCACCCGCTCCAAAAACACAAGTAATCATTAATCTTTTTTCAAATTCTCTTATTTTTTAATGGCAGACAACTGGCAGACAACTTTTGTGTAATAAATTTATATATAATTTTTATAATAATTTTATAAAAAAAATTCCTATACTTCTGAGAGTCACATTATCAATTTCAAAATAAAATGAGTTACTCTCAGTTTTCAGAAGATTTGTTTATAGCGAATATATTCCATAAAAAAAATATTAATAAAGGATTTTTTATGGAGTTTGGTGCTTGGGACGGCAAGCATTTATCAAACTGCAGACATCTTTATGAAAACGGTTGGAAGGGATGTTTTATTGAAGGTAATAAAAGTAGATTTTTAGATTTAAAGAAAAATTATATTCACGATAACAATGTTGTGCTGCTCAATGTATTTGTTGATCAAGAAGACAACACCCTTGATAATATTTTATCAAAAAATAATATTGTCAAATTAGACTTATTATCCATTGATATAGATGGGAAAGATTTAATGAGTTGGAAGACTTTAACAAAGATAAAACCAAAAGTTATTGTTATAGAATTCAATCAATACATACCATTCGATGTTAGTTATGAGGATAGTACAGGAGAATCGATAGGCAATAGTTTTCTCGCTATCACTAGTTATGCTAGCAAGATTGGATATCAATTAATTCACTCGACTATATCCAATTTGATTTTTATTAATAAGGATTTCAATAATAAATTTTTTTTAGAAATAGACCAAGAGCAGGTTTTTAGTTTGCTAAAACCTACAAGAGTTGCCTTTAATAATTATGGCGAAATGATATTTTTTAAAGGTTACCAATTAGAAAGAAAGGAATATTTTAGATTCCCCTCTAAAAAATCTTTTATAACATTTCAACCAATACCTAAATTTTTAAGAAAATTAACAGACGTTAATGGAGATGGATATAAATTGTTAAATATCTTATATTCTAATTTAATATTCTTATTATTAAGACCTAATTTATTTATAAAAAGAATTATAAAAAAAATTTTTAATAAAAAATTTATATAACTTTAATTAAATCTCAGGCAGACAACTTTTTAAAATAGGCAGACAACTTCGTCTAGAAGCATTGATTTTACTAGCATAGTGCAGTATTCAATTCCCTTCACCCGCTCCAAAACAGCAAGTAATCATTAATTTTTTTCAAATTCTCTATTTTTGACCTCAGATTACTGGCGGATAACTCTTTAGATGATATTCTTATAAAATGTTTTCAATATTTCTAAAAGTATCTTTTTTGTATAAATGCCAAAGCTCATTTTTTGTAATCTATATTTTTTTGGTAAGTAAAATAAAAAATATTTTTATAAGATCGAAAATCAAATATGAAAAAAGAAAACATAAAATAATTTTATCTAAAAAAATTATTAGTAATGATTATTTCTCTTCACATGCGTTTTATTTTTACAATTTATTGATTAAATTACCAAAAAATTTTAAATATTTAGAAATTGGATCTTATGAAGGAAACTCAGCGTTATATGTTTCTGTAAATTTCCCGGAGAGCAATGTTACTTGCGTAGATTTATGGGAAGCGGTTGAGGAGTATAAAGATAAAGACTTTAATACTATCGAAAAGAATTTTGATTCTAATTTAAAAGGATTAAGTAATATCAATAAAATAAAATCTACAAGCGATAATTTTTTTAGTAAAAATAAAATTATGTTTGATTTTATATATATAGATGGGAATCATAAATTTGATTATGTTTTTAGAGATTGTGAGAATGCTTGGAAATTTTTGAATAAAGGTGGATTTTTAGTGTGCGATGACTATATTTGGGATTATTATAAAGAATTATTAAATAATCCCTGTTACGCAATTAATAGTTTTATTAAAAAAAATAATGTTGAAATTAAGATTTTGTCCGTAACTAACTCTCAAATTTTTATTAAAAAAATATAATAAAAAAATTATGGAACTTCATAAAAAAAAATGTGTCCCTTGTAGAGGAGATATTCCTCCGTTTACTAGAGAACAGACTGATGAGTACTTAAAATATTTAACTGATTGGAAAGTGCAAATTAATGAAAAAAAAGCATTTTATTTATCAAGAGTTTATAAATTTTCTGATTTTGAAAAGAGTCTAAGTTTTATTAATAAAGTTTCAAATATTGCCGAAGAAGAAGGTCATCATCCAGATTTAAAATTTGGCTGGGGTTATGCTGAAATTAATATATTCACCCATGCAATTAATGGACTTTCTTTAAGTGATTTTATCTTAGCTTCTAAGATAGATATGATTAGTGCCTGAAGTTTCTAATCCCAGTAAATACCATTGCAATTCCAGCTTTCTCTGCTGCAGCAATTACTTCGTCATCTTTGATTGATCCACCTGGTTGGATAATACATTTAACACCAATTTTAATTAGTTCATTTAATCCATCGGCGAATGGAAAAAAGGCGTCAGATGCGGCAACGCTTCCTTTAATTTCATCT
>Ga0209087_1000838_pt1 | contig 18912 bp, 38 predicted proteins | sample S_130805_EF_Meta_FD_187321 | JGI IMG/M metagenome (GOLD analysis project Ga0209087, IMG submission 187321) | Freshwater microbial communities from Lake Simoncouche, Canada to study carbon cycling - S_130805_EF_MetaG (SPAdes) (version 2) | ecosystem: Environmental > Aquatic > Freshwater > Lake ... | reverse complement strand
TCCTTCATCATTTCCAAAGTCGGTAGGGCTTACCAAGTCCAACCACTCTCTGAATAGGTAAATCAAACCTTCTCGCTCTTGCTCTTTCTGTTCGTATAGTTCCTCATAAAGGTCATACTCTGAAAGTTCCGCATACTCTAAAACTTCTTCCATTGGATAGATAGGCATTTGCTTTCCCCCTTATGGATACAACAGGTCTAGGCAGAATTGGTTCATCTGCTCTGTTGGAACTTTGCATTGTTTAGGTGTTGTTGCGTCAAACGCCCAAGCAATAAGGGCGAGCGCAATAAGACCAACGGCAATACGGCGTCTAATAAACTTTGCTTCTGTCTTCATTTTCTCCCTGCTTCCTTTGGCTCCCTTAGCCAATAAGTAAATACTACACGACCTTCCTGCACTTTGCAACTTACCTGCATTATCGGCGTGTCGCCAGTTCTAGTAGTTCGGCGACATCTCTTTGCTTGTGTAAGTCATTGGCTAGACAGACCCGCACATCTCTATCGTGCTTCACTCTTTTAGGGCGATTAGCCTTAGCGTGCTTCTTTATAGTTCCCTTGACCATCTTTATAGTTCCCTTTACGGCACTCATTGTTCTCCCTTTCCTTTGTTGCCTAAAGCATAACAGACCTTCCTGCACTTTGCAAGACTACGGCACGACACGCCCAAAAGAATAGGTTAGGAAAGTTACAGAAAGGTTGATAGAATAAAGCCAACGCCAAGAGAAAGGGAACTCACTATGGCTAAGAAAGTAATAATTAACATACATTGTTGGAAGTGTGGAAAGTTATTTCAAATTGAAGAACGCCACTATAACCACGGCGCAAGTTGTGGAGAGTGTTAGTCTCGGTATTGAGTCAAGAGGTAAAAAGGTTCCGCAGTCTTATTATCAAACTTAGAAGAAACGGCGAGCGCAGTTTTGATCGTAGCTCTTGCAGTTGTAAGAGTTCTATTCTTTCCCTCTGATAAAGCATTGAGCGCACCCAAAGCAAAGTTAGCCCCTGAACCTATTGCATAAAGACCAGTCGTATCGTGGCACCAAGAATAATCTTCACCTATCTCGTAGATAGTTCCATTTATCAAAACCATAATCTGACTTTCGGTCTCCCCATCTTTTGAGTAAGACGCTTCCTCAAAACATTTCTTGAGTTCTGGGATAAAGACCGCAGTCATAAACTTATCAAGTTTTACCCCTAGAGTTGATCCCGTGCAAGGCGGTGCCTTGAAAACATGAGTCATCAAGTTGATTGCTCTAACATCTCCCGCAACACCTAATACAAAATTACCGCTCTTGAAAACTTTACCAGCGTCCTTCGGCAAGACATAAGTTCTGCCATCTTCCTCTGTAACTCTTGAGTCATAGCCAACAACAGCCCAACCATCACCTTGAACACCAGCTATTGTTGTCATAGTTTTTACCCCTTAGTAGTGATTATCCCACAACTCATCTCGCAAAGCGTATTCATAACGCTCGGCGTGACTAGCGTTCTTCTCTGAAATGTCTTCATCTTGAATAAGACCATCAAGAGAGAACACCGCAGTGCATTCAGGTTCCTCAAACATAATTACAAGTTTCGTATCTGACTCGGTAGGGTCATCAACAATTGCTACAACGAATGGAGCTGAACTACCATTAGGGTGATAAACCTTTTGAACTATCTGCATACCTCTAAAGATACCTTGATCGGCAACCCCTGATTTTTACCCCTATACAATAGAAAAACCCCCACCTCTCGGTAGGGGCTTCTCTTCTACTTTTATACTGTAAGCAGTTCGACTAGGCGTTGTGCGTATTCAGGCTCTAAACCTAGTTGCTCTCCTTCATCATCTGTTTCTCCCGCAAGAACTATGTCTCCCAAGATAACATCAGGGAAGTTAGGGAAGTTAGCCACCCAGATTTCTGTGGCTCTTTCGTTGATAGGAAGTCCGTGAATCTTGCCTTCCTCGTTCATAAACATTGTGTAGCCACTCTCTAAAGTTGCTACCTCAATCAAACCACCAACGGCAGTCTGAAGAGTTAGGAGTTCGTTGCTATCTGCTTCTAAATCAATAATAGAAGCTTTTCCCTCTGTTGTAACTTTTACGGCTGTTTTCATTTTCCCTCTATTCTCTCGCTCCCTGCGAGATAGGACAATCATAGCAGACCTTCCTGACAATCTCAAACGACACGCCAAACACAAACCCCCGCTAGGGAGAGCGGGGGAATGTGCGGTGGGTAGGGTAAGTTACCCACCTCAACAGGGGGAGCAAAAGGGAAGTTCGCTTCGACCCCTGGAGATCTAATTGTATCTAAAGAATAAAACCCTTATCAATTAAAACAGTCGGGGCATTCCAAGTCTCTCTTTGAACCATCTACCTCGGCAGTAACTTTCCCTGCTCCGTAGCAAGTCTCGCAGTTAGGGTCGCCTTCATCCATAACCCCTATGTGATTACAAACCGCAACAACATCCCAGCCATAGTGTTCCTTCATAAGAATACCCGCAGCTCTAAGGCAAGCGTCTTCATAAGTTTCACCATCTTTAATCCCCTCTTCGGGAACTCCAACAGTAACTATCATAGAAAAGTAATCTCCAATAAACATTACATTTCTTGTATCCATAATCTGATCCATTTTTACCCCTAGTTAATTAGTGTGAGCAGTTTAGCAACTTACTCAGGTTGTTGAGACGGCGGACGTCCTAGTCTGGAACCGCCTCAATAGTATTTCCGTTCTCATCTAAATGGAAAGACTCTGGAATGCCTTCGTCCGTTACTTCCCAGATGCCTTCTGCTTCGTTGAAAGTGTTTTCCTCAATAGTCCAGTCCGCTTCGTCCCAGCGGACTTCGTCCTTCATAACCTCGCCGATTTTATCTATGAACCTCTGTAAAACCGCTTCGGCTTCTTCCATACTGCTTGCCTTGATCTCTACTATTGAGATAGTTAGGTCTTGCCCTGTTGAGTAATACTTTTCTGCGCTCATTTGTTTCTCCCTTGTTTGTTGTATCGGTATCCTATCATACCTTCCTGCACTTTCCCTTTTTTACCTCTCTTACAATTCTAACCGCACTTCATTGGCAACAGACTCTGCTTCGTGAGCCGTCAAGTATCTAGCCATAATACTTATTACAGTAATCGGATTAGCCCCTTGTGACAACACCTCGCCAATTACCGCTCTATTGAATGCTTTCTCTTGTGCCTCACTCTTAGGACAATCGGTATAAGGATTTTCGTTTCCCTCGTTGTCCTCGCACATACAAAAATTAAATCTTTCCACCTGAGTAGCGTGAGTTAGTTCCGCTAACTCTCCCCAGCTTATCGAGTCTTGATCCATTTTTACCTCTCCCTAGTTATGGACTCGGTGGGGAGTCGTATTGTTTCCGACCCTCTAGAGTTCAAGCCGTTCAGGTGACCAGCGACTTCCCCCCACCGAGATACCTGTAGCCTATCATACCTTCCTGCAAAAACAAAACCCCCACGCCATAAGCGTGAGGGCTTGCCGTAATCTTTTTACCTCTAGTCCTCGTCCTCATCTTTGATAAGGGTGAAAGAAAACCCTGCGCCCGTAGGCTCATCGTGGCTTGACCGTGTTGCCGTAAGGACTAAGCCCTCTTGCTTGAACCGTAAAGTAAAGTCCCCATTTATCTTTAGTGCGTCCAACACTTTATCGAAATCCACTATGGCTTCTCCGCTAGTGCGTTGCCAACCCATAGCCCTGCCAGTAATTCTAACGGTGTTCCAATTTACCCCAACCGTCTTTCGCCAAGTGTTCATCAAGTCCTTGAACAACCATACCGAGTCCTGCCAGCAATCAAAACAATCGGTGCTAGGCGTGCCGTCCTCATTAGTGCAAGTGCAATCACTACTCAACTCAACCGTGTGCTTTTCTATCGTGTTCATTATCTTGCCTTTCCCTAGTTTGTTTGAACAAGGTAATCCTATCATACCTTTCTGCATTTAGGGCTCTTGAACCTCGTATTCTTTTTTCCGGGCCCTCCAGCTTGATCCCCGGCCTTTCTTTTTTACCCCTCGCCACAAAAGAAAAAACCCCCACCTTTCGGTGAGGGCTTTTCTCTTGCTAAGTAATAGGGAGATTACTTTGCGGTTAGGACGGGATACTCTGACTTCTTTGCTACCAAGTCATACACTTCTCGGTAATCATTGAACAAAACATCTCCGTCAAAATCGGTGCGTTCCCTTAGGTCAATCTTGACTCGTTCCTCGCCAGCGATAAGCCCAATCTCTGCTTCGCCAACCCACTTATCTTTCTTATTGACCTTTGTTTTTTCCCAACCCATTAGGGCGTAAATCTCTGCCTTGATTTTTTCTAACTCGGCAGTTTGTGTAGCAATCGCTTCTGAGATTAGTTTCTTTTTAGCGATTAGTGCAAGTGCATTAGTTTCATCTAATACAACTGCTTTCTTTGTTGTTGTTGTTGTAGCCTTTACCTGCACTACTTCGTATGATACTTCGGTGTTAGCCATTTGGCGTTTCCTTTTTCTCTTAGTCATTTTGTAAGTCCGAGCGATTTACCCGAACAAGTAGAACGATACACTCATCATAACCTTTGTGCAAATCGTGGTGAGCGTGTCGTCAAATTATTTTTGAGCCTCAGCGTGTTCGTAGAGTCCAGTATAGATAACTACCTGACCCTCATTGTCGTAGTCGTATCCCACTCTTTGAGATAGGGCTTCTACTAGGTATGGAGTAGAGATAGCCCAGCGTGAGAACGCATAGCCAATCCCCCCACCAATAATCATCATCAGTAAAGTGAAACCATTGAAAAACATTTTTACCCCTTTCCCTTCGTCATTTGGTATTACTAGGCAAGCCTATCATACCTTCCTTCACTTTCCAATAACCTCGTTCGCTATGTCTAGGAAATCCTCGGCAGCCGAGCTTTGCCAACTCCACTCTCCGTCCTCATACTTCGCAACTACATCGAACCATTGTTCGTCCGTTAGGGCTAGGTCTGCTTTCTTAGTCCAACCCGAGCCGTATCTCTCTACGGTTTCCTTATCCCAGTAAGCAACAATAACTTCATCATCGGGTAGGTAACTCAACTGCAACTGACTTACAAGCTCTCTGACTTTCACGCCACTTCCTTCCGTTGATCCGTTTTTACCCCTAAGGTATCTCGCCTACTAGGTCTAGGTTCGTGGCTTGAGTTCGTGCCGTCCCAACCGCATACATCTCCACCCGTTAGGTCTACCCACCAGCCAGCCTTGTCTAGCCGTATGCCGTAACCGCAAAACTTACAAATCCTCATTACTCAATCCCCAATTCTTGACGGAGATTATCTACACACAACATCCAACTTTGGGCGCGGATTTCATTGAGAACATCATCGTTCTCCCACTCCTTGATAAAGTCTTTCCATTGTTCATCCGTAATCTCACAACCCAAGTCGTCCTCAACATCAGACTTGCCGTAGACATTGTAGGAAACAATCTCATCTTCCTCGTAGTGTTTTGAGAGATACTCAGAAAGCCCGCCAGCCGTAATAAAAAACTCGTTCTCCATTTATTTTCCCTTCGTCATTTGTAAAACTATCATAGCATTTTTAGTGGTGGAAATCTACGGCAACCATAAATTGTCTTTTCGGGTCTTTCTCAATTCGCTCTGTCAAGTAAGCCAAGTTAGATGTGCCAGCCTCTAAGTCATAGACCGCACTATCACTCGTCCAGTAGTCGGCAAGGAGCGAGCCAATCTTTCGCAAGTAATAACCTTTCATACCCAACTCAAAGTTATTTGCTAGAGGGTCATACTCGTTGATTAGTTCTCCAACAGTTTGACCTGTTTTTTCTATGTCAGCCAACGCTTCCTTCATGTAGCCAACTCTGTATTCGGAAAAAGTCTTTATCATCTCGTTCCACTTATCAGGGTCGTTAGAGTAGAGAATTGCGTTTGGTTCGCCTTCTCCAAATAGCCCTTCCCAACGCCCACCAACAGTAGACCAATCAGACCAATCTGCTTCCTCTAGTCTGCTACTAACTGCGTCAATAGCGTCCTGATGAGTATCAGCTTCGATAAATAGTAATTGCACACAATGCATTTTTTACTCCCTAGTTCTTTTCGTCATTTACTTACAAGGCAAATCCTATCATACCTTTCTGCTATTCCAAAACTAGAATTGCGTCTTGTTGCAGAATTGGTTTCCCTTCGTTCTCAATCGAGCAAAGATTTACTATGTGTTCAGCGACAACTGCCTTCGCACTTTCTACTGCTTCGTCAATGGTGTGAGTAACTTGATCTAAATGCTCTCCCTTTATGTAGAGGTCGAACCAATTATTATTTACCCAGTTATAGTCCTCGTCATCTTGTATCGCTGAAAGCTTCTCGTCCGTTTCCAAGTCGCCATAAATAAAATCATCTGGGGTGCTATAAGTCCTCATGTTGTGTCCGTCATCGTAACTAAGTCGGGTGTTCCCGTCAGCGTAAATGTCTATGTCGTATCCGTCTATCCCAACTGTGGCAACCAACCCATTAGTAAAGAACACACTCTCTCTACGGTGGTCGTGTGGTTTCATGCCGTGATAAGTCACGCCGTATTCATACAGACCCGACTTCACGGTTTTACCCCTCGCCGTTTAGTTCTTTGAGTATCTTGCCGACCGTTTCAGAACACTCATACTCCGTGTCCATTTCTACGGCGCTATCGTAATCAAGCAAACGCCACTTGCCGTCCTCGTGAGAACCTTCCCATACCGGGCCGTTCTTGAACCAAGAACCTAAAGCTTCGTCCGCCGACTTCCACTTCTTTGCTTCCGTGTCGTAGCAAATCAAATAATGTATCTCTGCCATTTTTACCCCTGCTCAATCGAATAGACAAGTTTGGTCAAGTCTATGCTATCTCTCTCGTCAGGGTGGATTAGTTCGTGCCACTCGTTTCGGCAATCAAGGCAAACCCAATCTATCCAATCCGAGCCTGTATCTATAACAAGAGAGTTCTGCGTATCGCAATCCTCACAAGTCAAGCCGTGAAAAACTCTTATCTGCATTTTTTCCCTTTCCCTTTTTCTTATAGCCCAACCCTATCATACCTGTCCAAATAAACCCAGTATCAAATCAAAGTTATTTTTTCCTTTTGGTCGCCCCGGCCTTTTGAGCGTGAATTACCTTTAGGGGTGCAGACCTACACGGAAAAAACAATTCATAGTTCATCTTGATCCTGGAGCAAGCAACTTCGAGTTTTCATTTCCTAAATGCAATCCTGCACCTACACGCTCAAAAATTAAAAACACAACGCGTAGTGGAGAAATGAAAACTCCTAGTTCGCAAAGCTTCCCCAATCTTTTACCCCGCAAATGGAAAAGCCCCACCGATTAGGTGAGGCTTCTCTTTCTCCTAATCGGGGGGACACACGCTGGAAAGGAATAACGCTACCCGATTAGAAAACCTATTCTAGGTCAAGCGACCTGCCTTTGCCCTGCCGTTGAGAGAACCTTCTCGGCGGTGCGACCAATCGCTAACGCCGACTCCGTTGGGCTGGTAATCCCTGCCACGACCTGAGCGTTAGCGCCGTTGCAGATTTCTTTTGCCTGTGAGCCTGAGTCGCCAATCGGTAGCCATAGAACTGCAACGCCGTTTCGGGTGCAAGCCTTTAGCCAACGCTTTGCCATTTCTGTTTCCTCAGGTGTGTAATGTCCGTCCGACACAACTACGAGCAAGCGAGCGCCTGTTCCATTGAGAAGGTTGAGTGAGCCGTCCAATGAACGAAATGCTCGGTCAAACTTTTCTGTTCCGTCAGGTGCAGAATAAACTGAAACTTCTTTTAGTCGTTGCCCTGCTTTGAGTGTTGGGAAAACATCTGAGCCGTAATAAACCATAGCGCAACGACCCTGCACTCTACGAACTGCCTCAGACATAATCCATGCAGTAGAAGCCATTGGTTGCATAGCCTCAGACATTGACCCTGAAATATCTACCATGATTCCAACTGAAAGTGTTGGTTCGTCTGTGTGCTTGCGAACTGTCTTTCGGAAAGCCTCAGGCATAGTGTGAATTCCGCGAGTAGCAAGTGCCTTGCTCTGAATAATTGCGCGAGTGCGTAATCTCCCCGGAGGCGTAATGCTATCTACTTCTGTAATGTCCTTCTCACGATACTTTGCCTTCTCTAATGCGCGAGCAATCTTTACTGTCGCACTTCTCTCAGAAGCAACTGGTGGTCGCTTCTCAATCAACTTAGAGGCAGTTCGGAATTCTCCGGGACCTGAACTCTTTGAGAAAACTTGCTTTGAGATTTCCTCATTTTTCTTTTGCTCTTTAGAACTCATTGACTTTTTATCAGCAGACTCTTTCATACCTTCTGAGTCTTGTTGCTTTGATAAATCACCTGAAACATTTTCTGAAACTTCTGCTTCCATGTCTGCCATAAGTTCGCTCATCATCTTTGCGAACTCTTGCATTTCCTCAGCAGTAGGTTCTCCCTTTTCTTTCTTTGCTTCCTTCACCAAGTCAGCCCACTCAATCGCTAATGGATAGCAGGAAGTAATGTCGTAGTGGCGAGTGTGGCTTTGGAACTTCTCAATAATTGTAATCAACTTAGCAACTAGGTCAGCACCTAGAAAATCATCTACTGCCTTTATCAAATCTGTTGCTTCTGCTTCTAGTAATGACCCTGCAACGATACGAGCGTGAGCCAATCCCACCAACTGGCAAGCAGACCCAACGCTAGAATTATCAGCGAAAGTTTCTTTTGCTTCGTCAATAATCAAACCCATAGCACTTGCTCGTAAGAAGTTCGTTGCTCTAGGCATACCAATAATCCCCTGAGCCTCAATGCGACCTTCCTCTAGCAACATCAAAGCCTGTGCTTCATCTTGCTTTAGGTCTTTGTGTGCCTGAGCAATATCCCATTGTGAAAACTTTGCGTGGAAGGCTTCGTGCATAATTGCACCTACTGCCTTTGGGAACTCAAATTGGTTCTTGTGCTTTGTTAGGTCGTCAATCAGATTAGGAGTAATACCTTCTCCAAAAGCCTGAACTGTATTTACCTGCACCTCAGCGAGTGAGGGGATAAAGCAAGCAGGTGCGCCTTCACCTTTATCTGTTCCAATGCAAGCAACAATGTCGCTTCGCTCAGACCACTCATTGACGAGCAATCCAATTTCGTATCCAACTGGTAGCCACTCAGTAGGTGTCTTTACCCCTGAGCCTTTTGTTTCTAGTGGCTTGATATGTGCCATGTCTTTTGTCCTTTTCCCTTTTAGTTTTATATCGTGTGTCCAACGATAGGTTTATCATACTCTTTTATTTATCTATCTGCAACTTTAGGTCTATCTGTGTTTAGGTCAGAAGGTGTGAATTTTGATCGTAGGCTTCCAAAGCTTCCCTTTGCTTTTACCCCTGAGTGGTGAGTGAGGACTCCACCCATGAAGTCCTCACCCCACTTAGTCAGCAATCTAGCAGGGAACTAGATTTTCGCTGGCTTATGCTCAGCGCCATAAGCGCGAGCAATAACATCAACCACAACATCTCTATCTAACTCAGGTGCGCTCGCAATCAAATTAGCGATAGCAAACTCTGTGCCAAATAGTTCGGCAGTAGAACGGAAAGCAAGCAACTCTCTCATCTGAGGCGACCATGAAATCTCGGCGCTATCGCCTTGTGTTCGCTTGTGCAGATTCTGAGCAACGCTCACCATTGTCTTTGGAACTCCTAACTTCTCAGCGAGTTTCCAATCTGTGGTGAGTTCTGCCTGAATTGCGAAACGAGATAGCAACGCTTCTGAAAGTCTAACTCCCGGAGCGTTAGGGTTGGTTGCACCCACTACGAAAAAGTTAGGGTGAATTTTGATAGTTCCTCTATCAGGGTTCATTGGAATTGTGAATTCTTTTCGTCCGTCCATAACTGCATAAGCGAAAGAAAGAACTTTAGGGTCAATCAAACCAATCTCGTCAATCAAAAGTGGTTCGCCATTTTCTACTGCCTTTGTAAATTCTCCGTCAATCCACTCAAAGTTTCCACTAGGTGTCTGAACGAAACTTCCAACAAAGTCAGATACTTCTGTATCTCCACTTCCAATAATTGTGTGCAAGGTTTCATCTGCAAATGAAGCCTCAATGAGTGCAGTTTTTCCAGTTCCCGGAGCGCCATAGAGAAGGACGAACTGTGGGTCGCCAACTCCTTCTGAATTATATTTTGCGGTGGCTTCTCTTGCTTTTCTGAGAACTGCAATATCTTTATGAACTCCCCATTGGCGAGTGAAATACTTTTGTCCATTAGGACGAACATAGAATTCGTCAGCCCCGAAAGACTCAACTTCGATTCCATTAGGAGTCATAGCACCTGCTCGCTCTCTCGCTTTTCTATCAGCGCCACTTGCTCGCTCTACGAAACGACCACTAGGCAAAACCTTTGCACCAAGTCGTAATGAAGTTTCCTCATGCACACCTTGCGCTATGCACTCTGAAACTAGATTCCAAAAGTCGCCCCCAATGGAAGCCAACTTATCTTTAGTAATTGTATCCATTTTTATTGCCCCCTAAGCAATCTCAGCAGGAAAGCCAAGTGCTTTTCTGCTTTGGTTGATACGATAAACAATCTTTATAGGTGTTTCTCCCTTTGCCACTTCTGCCAAATCCTTCTGAGAAGTTTCGATTAGAAATGGCTCATTGACGATATTCCAACCACCTGAGATAAAGCCCTCAAAAATCTGCATTAGATTTTCGGTGCGCTTCTCAATGTAGTTTTCTTTATCTGAGTCAGCCAAATCCTTTACGCCAATTTCGGCAATATCTGTGGCTGGTCGTAGTGTTGTGGCAGACCACAACTTCTTTGGCTTATCAGCAGATAGAACTCTGCGATAGACCTTTGCTGGAACTGGATTACCTTCGGCAGTAAATCCGTCAGGAGTCATAAAGAACTCTGTGCGAAATCCCTCTTTAGAGAATTCTGCATAAACAGTAAGACCCTGCACTTGCTTTGTCTTATCTAACATGGGTGTCCTTTCGTCATTTTCGCACCCCCAAAGTGCGATAAGAGAACTCTAGCAGAAAACATCATAGAGGGGAAATTAGCGTAAGCGTGTCGTAAAAATAGTTCTGCCCCAACGCTGAAATGACGAATAAAAGCGTGGGGCAGAATTCTATTTTGATCGTATTAGGAAATATCTATTTCCTTTACGATTTCAGGGTCAGGGGTAAAAACTGGCAAAGCTTTGTGTGGTTTCAATCCATACTTCTTTAACTCTTTAATAAATGTCTTGTCCTTCTGTGGTCGTCCAGCTTCTACCCACTCGGAAATAATACGAGCAACTAGATACCTATCCTCGTCCTTTGCTTCTTGCGCTAGCAGGAAATCCTCCCGGATCCATGCGCCAGTTCCAATGACCGTTATCTTGTCGGCGTTGCCATAGTTCCCGTCTATGTCAAAGTAATGCAGTCTCATTTTTTACCTCTCTCCAATCTCATGCCGTTAGGGTAGCACGCCCAGACATTTCCATCTGGGCATGCCGTCCTCAAATTATTACTTCCGGGCTTTCTTCAGCAGCTTCCCGATTTTCTTCAGTTCTCTCTCGCCAACTTCCACGCCGATTTCATATGCAACATCTCTGGCGTATCCGCTATCCATAGACTCTTCCAACTCCGCTTTATAGATTGGGTCAAGCCCTTCCATGTCCTCGTCGTCAAAGATGTAAGCGGTATCCGATAGGGCGAACCAAGTGTCCGTCCCTGTGTGGCAAACGAATAGGGTCATGCCGATACCTCCTCTTCCTCGTCCTCGTCCTCTTTATAGTTAGGACAATCCGAATAGTAAGAACACTCGTCGGGTTCTTCAACGCATGGACACTGTTGCCCCATTTTTTCCCAGCAAGCATGGTCAAGGTCTCCGCCGTCCTCCTCAAACAACTCGCCGTTCTTGTAAGTCATAATTCCCCAGAAGCACATGCCACCTTCGTTATACACATGTTCAATGGAAAGAGTAGGGAAAATCTCGGCAAGCCGAGCGATTGCTAAATCAGGGGGAGACCAAGCCGAGTCAAAAGAATAACTTAGCGAGCCTTCGCTCTCAGACATATATACATTTTCACCAGCCACATCCCACTTAGTTCCCCAAGAGTTGATTTGGTTGTGATACCAGTCGTCGTCTCCTTGAGACTTGAAAGCCTCGCCAATTCTCGGCTCTGAGTCTTTTGTCGGAGCAGTGATGTTGTAGAGAGAAAAGATTGGATTTTCAATCAGGTCGTCTCCTTCTCTCTTGAGTGGGCGACCAACGAACTTCTTGAGATTCATCAGAGTCTCTTGGTCCCCGGAAATGTTGATTGTGTTCTCGCACCAATTAGGCATCTGCGTTCTCCTTCTTGTTGTAGAACATAACAGCAAGTTCTTTTATTGGTGTTGGTAAGTATTCAAGTAATTGTTCCTCAACATAATTAGGTAGTTCATCTCCACCATCAGAAATGTTTGAGTCATACCAACTATCGTAGAGGTCGTCCATTTTTCCCTGTGTTGCTTGCTTCTGCAGTTCTGCAGGAAGCGTATTGAAAAACTCCATGCTATTTCCCTTTCGTCATTTGTTTTATTATAGCGATTTAGAACAGTCGTTGCAAGTGCTCATACAACACTCACAATAGTTTTCATGGGCTTCGTGAGAACAACATTCTATTTTCACCATTCGGAAGTTCTCATCTTCGCATTCCAAAATAGAAACACTGAAGTCCATGTCAATACCTCTGTTGCGTTCCCCAACCTCAGGTAGTTCAGAGATGTTGATTTCATCTTCCATTACTTTCTTAAGAAGAGATTTTGCCTCTTCATCATCTTTTGCCTCAAACCAAACTTGGTTCATTGCAACTTCGTTATATCTAAATGAGTATTGCATTTTTTCCCTTTCGTCATTTGTTCCCTACAAGAGAAACCTATCATACCTATCTAGATAAGTACATCATTGAGCCTAAGGTTTTTAGACACTAGACATCTTGGTAAATGAAGTTCTAAGTTCCGGGCTCCTGGGCTTTGGATCCAGGCCCTCGACAGCAGATTGTTTTTTCCCGGTCCAGGGCCTGGTGGTCTTCGCTGTCGTCAAATTGTTTGTTCCGGGGACTGGTCATTTGCTGCATCAACGATTCTTGTGCGTGCAACCGCTACATCATAAAGTTCGTTGTACTTCACCAAGTTGTAGATGTCCTCGCAGAACATCTCGGCGGCAGCAATCTGAAGTTCGTCATCCGTCATTGTTTGTTCCGGGTCGAGCTGAAGCTGATCAAGGTCAAACTCGAGTTCTATTTTCGTAACTAACTTTCTTGTCATCCGTGTGTCCTTTGGTAGAGGCTGGGCTTATCCCACGCCGTTGGGTAAAAAGATACGGCGTACCCTTGCCGTGTCACTGCACGAACTTAAAGAGCACGCCGTAATTATCTTTTAGAGGTTTGCTTCGACTAATACTTTCAGTTGGTCTTCCGTTGTAATGCTAGCGAGTGCACCGACTAAATACTCGATACCGTTCTCGCCCCACTTCGAACGGACCACATCGGCAAGCCGTGTTTCTAACTCAGAGCGAATCACGCCGTCTCCAACTCAAAGGGTGAGTTTGCAGTCAAGCCCGTTGCGTTGCGATAGAGGCGTGCCCCGTCAGACCACTCCGACCAAGACCCGTCCGAGCCGATGCTCACCAAATCTCCATACACATCTTTGAGGTGTATGAGGCAAGCCGTTACTACGGCGTCGTATGGTTTCCTTGCCGTCTTTGTGAATCCGAAGCCTGAGGAATCTAAGGACCAGTTAAAGGTCTCGTGTGAATCTGACCCGTAGCCGTTAAACCAAACATCTTCTTTTGTACATTCCCACCCGCCTAGGTTGTTACCCATTCCATCCGCGAGTTGAATCTTGTCCACAGTTGTGGCGTACTCGATAATTGTTCGAGCCCCATTCATAAACATTTCAAAGAGTCGAGCATCTTCTCGTGAAGTGCCTGTCTTTGTGTAGTAATGCGTGTATCCCATTATGTTCCCTTCGTCATTTGCAGAATGATTTCTGCTGCAGGATTTATCATAGAGCACAGAATCTTTTTGTGTCAAGTGATGTTTAAAGAAAGTTTTGCTGAGCTGTCAGTGGAGATTGCATTGTTAGTTCCGGGAGGAGGCGGCCATCCTGGAACGTCTTCCTCAGAATTCTTTTTTCCCGGCATGTGGAACTGCAGCTGCGGCCCTCGAGACATCATTATGTTTTCCGGGATTCAGATCTGGTCCCGTCACTTCGAAAGTCAACGTAGACAATGAATGCATATGTTTTAAAGTTGAGTCGACCCGTATCAAGTTTGCGGTCCAGCGTCTGGAGTTACAGCTGTGATCCGCTGTCAAGTTTTCATTTCCCGGTTTCACCTGCGTGCTGGCGAAACCAATCCTACCCAGTCCGTCAAGTGCTTGTCAAGCAAACACGCTCGAATCCAGATCTAGAGCTCATACCGTTAAGTTATTAGTTCCCGGCTACAGCTTGCAAGCTGCGTCCCACAGCGCACACCGTTATATATCTGCGAGCGCTATACCCATGCCGCTCTTTGAATCCCAAGCCGTTGTTCCAGTGCATCGCTATTCCCACGCCGCTTTATTTTTTCCAGGTGACCTGGTCGGGCCCGTAGCTGTTCTTCGATCCGCTGCGTCTTGTATTATATTTTCCGGGCTTGATGCGGGCACGCCGCCTCCGCCTCCACCGCCACCGTATGTCCGATTGGTCCCATGGGTCCCGTTGGTCCTGTTGGTCCCATCGGTCCTCGCCGCTGTCGTCATATTATATTTTCCAGGCTGGAGGAGCTCCATCCCGGCCCTGGCAAAAAAGATTGTTTGTTCCAGGTGATCTGGATCCGCAGCTGCTGCCCGTTTCTTATTTGTTTGTTCCGGGCTAAGGGGCCCTTCCGTCTTCGCGGTTAAACTGTTAACTCCCGCTTAGTTGATATCCGTCACCTATTTGATTCGAGCGTACAGGGTTAGAATTAAGTCTGTCCACCGTTCAGTGATCAGGAGCTGGATCCACCCGGAAGTAACAACATCCGTTAGAACTCTTGAGCTACAGCTGCTAGCTCATCCGTTAGTTGAAACCTCAACTACTTGTAGGTAAATAAGAACGTGCATTTCCCTTGCCGCTACTTGACAACAGTTTATATAACTAATACGCTATCCGTTAGCGTATTGGTTATATAAACCTATACGGGCTCGCCGCTTGTAAAGGTTGCTTCTGTGAAATCATAGAGCGGTGCACCCATCTCCGTTAAAAGTGCAGAGGCGGCATTAGCCCTCGCCGTTACTCGAATGTGTTCTTCCCTCGTCTTTGCCAAGCCGATGTCTGAGTAGAGGTCCGCAGCTAGCTGCTGAGCTAGGGAAACTAAGTTGTTATTTGCGGTCATCTGGATCTGGCCCGTCTTCCTCTTTGGCTGCGGTTGTAATGTCATAGACATCCGTTACCTCAGCATCGATTACTTTGACATCTTCCTGCACTAAATGTGAAGCAGCGCTCGCCGCGCCTGAAGCAAGCCGTTGCAAACGTTCAGCCACGATGACGTGAGCTGGCCGCTCCCCAGAAATATCAACTCCAATATCCAACTCGGTCCCGCCTCGCACGCCAGCACGGTCAAGTATCTCCGTTGCCGCTTTGAGCTGGACTGGCTCAGAGACAGCCGATTCCATCAGCTCCTCTAACTTATCCACAGCGTAGCTTGCCGACTGCATAATCTTTGTTCGTGCCCGTTCGACATCTGCGCCCGGCCGTCTAATGGTTTTGAGGTGGACTCGACACAGACCGTCATCTTTAAGACGACCGCTGGACCACAACATACATCGGATACTGTCTGATTTAATCTTGGTGCATCTGTGGGGCATCGCCGCTGGCGCTCGCTTTGCAGATTTCGGGCCTGTCTCTTGCTCGGCTTGCCAAACACGGGTGGCGCCGATAACCCATGGTGGGCAAATCTTTATGGCGTCATCGTCTAGGAGGAGCTCGAGGCCCGTAAGGAAATCTGAGTTATTATTTCCTGGATCTAACAACAGCGGTTTCTTTTCGGCCAAGCTCATCAGGCGTCTTTCTTTAGTCGCCTCTTGTGAGCGGGCAGCAATCAATCCCGTTGGAGCACCTGACTGGTCGTAGACTGGATCCCAGTTGAGCATCGCCCGTCTTAAAGATGCACGGTTCTCGTAGGTGTCTTCAACAACTCCCTTTTCAACTTCGAGCATGCCAAGAGCCGAAAGGTCAGGGCGGTAGTCGATGGGGGTATCTACAACTGGTGTTGTGTCTTCCGGGCCATCTTCAGCTTCGAAGGGGGAGATGGTTGTCATGTTTGTTTATTGTGCGTATGGGTCCACTAGCGGTTCTGGTGCATCTCGTGTTGCTACGAGCTTAGCCTGTAGTTCTGCTAGATCGTTTGCATCATAGAGATTAGAAGCAATTTCTATTTGAATCCATTCCATCAACTGTGCTCTATTCAAACCATCTGGCGCATCTCTTAGTGCCATTTGTTTTCCTTTCTTGTTTGTGTGGAAAGTTTTACCCCCAAGGGTTTTACCCCTTGAGGGCTAGACTTTTTTACCTCTACTTCTTTTTCTTTGGAGCCGCTGCCTTCTTTAGTTCTTTTTCAACTAAAGCTGCTACCAACCCAAAAGATGGATCCTTTGGATTAAGGGCTCTCAAGGCGACGGGGACTGTTGCTGCTGCTGCGGCGATCAAGATTGACTTCGCATCAGTGTTGCCAGTTGCATAGACGGCAATCGCTGCGCCAAGAAAAGATCGGCCAAACGATGCCAACATTGCTTTGTATTTTGCGTTCATACGGTGTGTTGCTCCTTCGATCAAACAGGGTGTTTGACATGTGAACAATAGCACGGTTGGGGGTAAAAAGATTTTTGCGCCCGCGTAACGACATACAGGCTGTTTTACCCTTTCATAAACAACAAATGTTTTAAGCGTGAATAGGCACGCATAGTTTATAGTCTTTATAGTGCTTTCATTATAGAAGTTGTTGTACGAAAGATATTGAAAATGTTACATAAAAGTGCTCTTAAAATTAGTCGCGATGTATCTACTAGGTGTCTAAATCTTTCTTAGGGTGCTTTACTTTCCTATTATATTTTTTCTTATTTTTGGTAGGGGTAGTTGCAGAGGACCTTCTCAGATCCATAAGTCTTCTAAGTTCCTCAGCTGTTTTGCTGAACCTGAACTTCATCAGATGTCTTCTACAATCTCGTCTAGTTTAAACTCTTGACCTTCGACATAAGGCTTGCCATTGAAACCATTAGTATCCGTTGCAATCTCACCAGTTATCATATCTAAGGCATGTCTTAAACCAAGGGTGTAGAGAGTCTTATCCTGTCCTCCATACATGGAGTCCCAGAGATGGATCTTGTTTTCTATCTGAGTCTTTATGTCAAATATAAAACTACTGACTGCCTTGTCTTCATCTTCTAAACTCATCAGACGTCCTCTCTACATTTTATACATAAGAAGCGATCATATCCTTGTGATCTTCCATCAAAGGTTTTCTTTGCTAGTTTATTCAATGGTACTGGTTGTACTTGATCCTCGGGTCCTTTAGCTTTACATTTCATGCATTCAATATCTACAAGCCATTCGTAGGTAGCGTTAGGCATAAGACTTCGAAGTCCACGAATTAATGCATGTGTGGCTCCTGCTCCCTCGGTAGTTCTAAGAAATGATCTAGCGTCAGTTACTTTAAGCACTGGGATTGGCTCTTTACAGGAGCAGTCCATCGCATTGATTCGGCATAGCATTCCAGTAGCAGGGACTGGTCCTTCAGTCCAAGGAATACCTTTAGGGTTTTCTGGAGTCATGTGGATCTTGTGTCTGTTGATTGGGTGTCCACACATACAGATTCTTCTATCTATGGGTCCACCTTTTTTCTGTCTGGTGTCTCTAGCATCTACATCAGCAGATGTAATTCCCATTGCTGCTAAATCATCTAAGGGATTTTTCATAGGTTCTCACCTTCCTGCTTAAGTTGATTTATAATAGAAACAAACTTTTCGTCAGTCTCCATCTTGTCATGCATGTGCATAAGAAACTCTTCCATCAATCTCATCTTCCTTCTGCGCTCCATCGCTCTAAAGAAAATAAGAGTTACCAGAGTAGATAATGCAGTAGTGGCTCCTACAATAGAACCCAGCACAATCAAATCAGTTGGCGTTAATGTCATCTTCTGTCTCCTTTACTAACTCTAGGAAAGTTTTAAAAACCCCGACAAACTCTTGCACATCTGTTCTGAGCTTCTTACTTTCAGCCGTTAAATCTTTTACATCCTTTTGCATCCGCTTGATCTCTAACTCAACTCGAGACAATCGCTTAGCAATCTCTTCGTCTTTCGTCATTCGTCACTACCTTTCTATGCTAGAGACTACAACCTGTATAGTGAATAGTCAATACTAAAATCAAGTAAAAACATTCAATATAAGCTTACACTATACACTATATACTATACTACATATATACTACTATCTTTGAGTGCCATTCCATGTGTACGCGTATAGAGTCTACTATTTTATAGTACACTATACATAGGATAGTGCATAGTAAGTATAGTAATACTATTGGAGATATTCAAGTCAAAGTTATTTTTTCTCAATAGTATGTTTTAAAATACAGATATTCCTGCACTTTTAGAGACCACTTTTTATTATAGAATTGACAGCTTTTAAGACCTAGCTAAATTTATAGTAGAGTATATGAAAATAGTCTATAGTAGATAGTAACCTAAGTCAAACTTTGTAAATAGTTTCCTTATGGTGAAGCACTGTCACTAGGGGATCGACCCAAATCTTATATCCAGCTTTCTTGGCATTGTTGCAGAAAGAATAGTCCTCACCTACATTGGTGTCAAAAGGCATGTCATCCCAGCGGACCCTATCGATTAGAAACCAAGGTCGCTTCATAGTCTTAAAAACTTCAGCCTTCATAGCCACAAAGCCAAAACCAACCCCACCTACCTCGATTGGCTCG
>Ga0209087_1000837_pt1 | contig 18925 bp, 15 predicted proteins | sample S_130805_EF_Meta_FD_187321 | JGI IMG/M metagenome (GOLD analysis project Ga0209087, IMG submission 187321) | Freshwater microbial communities from Lake Simoncouche, Canada to study carbon cycling - S_130805_EF_MetaG (SPAdes) (version 2) | ecosystem: Environmental > Aquatic > Freshwater > Lake ... | reverse complement strand
ATCGGTTAAGATAAAACCTTCAAGCGCTCGAGCAGCCACCAATATGATACCGAAATTTTTCACCGTCCTTTCCACCTCGCTCCTTATTGCCGGGATTCCACTTTTCGCGCAGAGTCCCGCCCCCGCTCCGAGCCCTCAGTTTCAGGATTTGCCTCCTCCACCGCCAATCCCTCAATTCACTCCCCTGCCCATTCCTTCGGAAAGTCTGGCTCCGTCCGGCACGCCTCTTCCGGACGGAACGATGCCGCTTCCTCTCCCACCGATGCCAGCCGCTCCGCCACTTCCTGAGCCAAGCCAGATTTCCAGTGACCTCGCGGCCCCCGTGCCTGCGCAAGCTGCCGAACCGCTTGCTCCAAGTCCCGAGACTCCCGTCCTACAACAAAGCGCCCGCACCGCAGTGACGAAGGAAATGGCCACGACAGATTTCTACAAGGCCCTCAACGAACTCATCGCCAAGCAAAGAAATCCCAAGGTTCCCGACCTGAAAATCGAAGACGCCATCCAGACCGCCATCAAACAAAACCCCGAAATTCTGGGCGCCGTGCAGGAACTGAACACCAGTTCGGGAAAATTCATCAGCATCCGCTCCAGAATTATCCCTCAGGTTTCAGTGAATTCGAACTACGGCTACACCACCCGTGAGGTCAACGATGTCAATTTCGGCGGAGCAAACATCAACGACGAGGCCTGGAGCGTGAATGTGGAATTCTCCCAACTGATCTACGATGGCGGCGCTGTGGTTTCTGGCATCCGGGCGGCCCTCTCGGACGAGCAGGAGGCCTACTACCGCCTGCGCGGAGTCATCGACAATGTTATCTCGCAAGTGAAGATCAATTTCTTCGAAGTCGTCCTGAATCGCGCCCTCATCATCGCCAACCAACAGTCCGTCGATCTCCTCGCCGAGCAGCTCAAAGACCAGCAGAACCGCTACGAGGCCGGCACCGTGCCGCGCTTCAATGTCCTCCAGGCCGAGGTCGCCCTCGCCAATGCGAAACCCCCGCTCATCCAGGCGCAGAATAACTACCGCGTTTCGATGTATCGGCTCGTCCGCCTGCTCGGCATCGACTACCCGCCCGGATTCCCGAGCGAAGTGCCTTTTAATATCGTCGGCAAACTCGACTACAAGCCGCGAACCTTCAACTCCGACGAGTCCGTGCGCATCGCTGTGACCCGCAACCCTGACCTCAAGGCCCAGCGACAGCTCATCCTCGGCGAGGCCGCACGCGTGAACCAACAGATCGCCGGCTACCTGCCACAAATCAGTGCCAGCGCCAGACAAACAAACGAGAGCGACTTCCTCACAAACAACCTCGGCGACATGGTCAACGGCTGGTTCTTCGGAGTCAAAGGCTCCTGGGCCGTCTGGGATGGACTCCTCACCTACGGCAATGTGAAAACCGCCAAGGCCCGCATGGAGCAGGCAAAAATCAATTACGACAACGGCGTGCGCGAAGTCATCCTTCAAGTCCAGCAGGCGATTTCAAAACTCCTCGAGGCCCGCGAAACCGTGGACAGCCAGGAAGCCAGCGTGGTCCAAGGCGTGGAGGCCCTCCGCCTCGCGCAAGAGCGCCTCGACGCTGGCGCAGGCACCCAGCTCGATGTCCTGAACCAACAGACATCGCTCCTCCAGTCGCAGACGTTCCTCCTCCAGGCCTACTACAGCTACATCCAAGGCTTGGCGGAATACGACCGCGCCCTCTCGCTCGACACACGCTTCAAAGACATCTTCGACGATCCGCTCACCAAGCCGCAGGCAAAGCGCTTCAACAAACTCAACGACCCCGAGCGTCCGCAGGCGAAACTCCCGCGCGAATACCGCAAGCAAGATCCGCTCAAGCCGATTCTTGAAAAGGCCCCCGCGCCCTCGCCGACTCCTGCGGCGACGAAGAAAAAATCCGTCGCCGAAAACAAGAAAACCAACTGAGCGCCCGCAGACGGAGCACGCATCGCCAGATGATTCGACGATTCCTATTGGCTGTATTTGTGATGTCATCCCTCGCCGCTCAGGCATCCACAGCCGCCTTGAGCGATTCCCAAGCGCTCGAAATCGGCCGCCGCATTTGGAAAAACGAATGCGCCGGCACAGTCAGCGGCCTCACCTCCTGGAACAAGGGCGAGGAGTTCCCCTCCCTCGGCATCGCGCATTTCATCTGGTATCCGGCCGGTCGCACAGGCCCCTTCGAGGAGAGTTGGCCAGGCCTCGCGCGGTTTCTGAAAACGCAAGGCGTGCCGGTCGAGGACTGGATGCTCGGCCCATGCCCATGGAAAAACCGCGACGCCTTCATGGCCGACATCGACGGCCCACGCCTCACCGCCCTTCGCGCGATGCTTTCCAAAACAGTCGCCGCCCAAGCGCGATATGCGGCGATGCGCATGGAGGCCGCGCTGCCGAAAATGCTCGCCGCCACACCACCCGCCCAACGCGCCAAAATCGAATCCAATTTCCGCCGAGTCGCTGCGGAACCGCTGGGTTTCTACGCCCTCATGGACTATGTGAACTTCAAAGGTGAAGGCGTGAACCCCGCCGAGCGCTACAATGACCAAGGATGGGGCCTGCTTCAGGTTCTTGAAACCATGCCCGCTACAGGAAAGGCCCTGCCGGAGTTTGCCCGAGCTGCCGATGCCGTCCTGACCCGCCGCGTTCAGAACGCCCCGCCAGACCGCAACGAGGCGAAGTGGCTTCCCGGTTGGCGGAACAGGCTCCAAACCTATCTGCAATGAACAAAGACGAAATCGCCGATGTCTTCGAAAACATCGCCCGCCTTCTCGAGCTGAAAGGCGAGAATCCCTTCAAAGTCCGCGCCTACACCCACGCCGCCCGTGCGCTGGAGACCCTCTCGGAGCCTCTTGAGACCTTGATCGCCGAGGAGCGGCTCATGGCGATTGACGGCATTGGCAAAGCCACAGGCGAAAAAATCGCCGAACTCTCCACGCACGGCCGCCTCGACTACTACGACAACCTCCGCGAGGAGTTCCCTCCCGACATTCTCACGCTTTTTGAAATCCAAGGCCTCGGCGCAAAAAAAATCAAGGTCCTCTGGGATACTCTGAAGGTCCACTCCGTGACGAATCTCGAGCGCGCTTGCAAGGATGGCTCGGTCGCAGGCCTCCCCGGCTTCGGCGAGAAGACCGCCGCAAACATCCTCAAAGGCATCGAGCACATGCGCAGCCACGCCGGCGAATTCCGCTTTGGCGATGTCGCGCAGATTGCCGAGGGACTCCTGGACGACCTGCGTGGACATCCGGATGTCAACCTCGCTCAGATCGCCGGCAGCTTCCGTCGAAAAAAAGAAATCGTCTGCGACCTCGACTTCATCGTTTCCACGAAACAGCCAGAGGCCGTCATGGCATTCTTCACCGCCCATCCTCTTGTGGAAAATGTCCTCGCCCACGGCGCCACAAAATCCAGCGTGATCCTCAAGAGCGGCATCCAGTGCGACCTCCGCGCTGTGACCGGCCCCGAGTTTCCATTCGCACTGAATTATTTCACCGGCAGCAAGGAGCACAATGTCCGCATGCGCTCCCGCGCTCTCTCCCGTGGCTGGTCGCTCAACGAATACCGGTTCAGTGCCGCCGAGGGACGCGAACTCCAGCAACCCCTGCCCGAGATTCACGAGGAGGCGGACATTTACCGCGCCCTGGACCTCGACCCCGTGGAGCCCGAACTCCGCGAGGACCGGGGCGAAATCGACGCCGCCGAGAAACACAAGCTCCCGCAACTCATCGAGTGGAGCAACCTGCGAGGCACATTCCACAATCACACAACCGCCAGCGACGGCCGAGCCACTCTCGAAGACATGGTCGCCGCCGCCAAGGAACTCGGGCTGGAATACCTCGGTATCGCCGACCACTCTAAGGCGTCGTTCCAAGCAAACGGCCTCGATGAAAAGCGCCTCGCTGCGCAAGTCGCCCGCATCGCGGAACTCAACGCCGCCGACAACGATTTCCGCATCTTCGCCGGCACCGAGTGCGATATTCTCAAGGATGGATCGCTGGATTTCCCGGATGAGGTTCTGGCCACGCTCGACTATGTCGTTGCGAGCGTCCATTCGTCCTTCACCATGCCCGAGGCCGAAATGACCAAGCGCATCATCCGCGCTTTAGAAAACCCCCATGTCACCATGCTCGGCCATCTCACCGGCCGCCTGCTTCTCAGCCGCGAGCCGTATCAGGTCAACATTCCCGCCATCCTCGATGCCGCCGCTGCGACAGGCACGATCATTGAACTCAACGCCAACCCGCGCCGCCTCGACATGGACTGGCGCTGGTGGCCGCTCGCCAGGGAAAAGGGTGTCAAATGCGCCATCAACCCGGATGCCCACTCGACCGCTGGCCTCCAAGATCTCATCTTCGGCGTCGGCATCGCCCGCAAAGGCTGGCTCACGAAAAACGATGTCATCAACACGCTCCCGCTGGCTCGCATCGAATCCGTTCTCAAAGCCAAACGCTCCACCTGATCCCATGCCTCACCGGTTCGCCATTTTTTCCACCGCGCTTCTCCTCCTCGCCTCCGCGAGTCCCCGCGTCCATGCGCAGGGTGTCGAGCCCGGCCTCGAGCGCGCCGTGAAATGGAAATGGAATGTCGCCCCGCCCACCTCGGCCGCTTGGGGCCTGCCTCCGCGCGAGGTTCCCGTGCTGCAGCAGCGGTCTTCCTCCCAAGCGGCCAACCCGGCTGCGGCCGCGTCCGACCAAAACATCTACACCGTCAAAAAAGGCGATGTCCTTGTCCACATCGCCAAGAGGCTCCAACTCACCGTCGCCCAGTTGAAGGAATTCAACGCACTTGAAACCGATTTCCTGCAAATCGGACAGCAACTGCGCATCCCCACACCGGAGGAAAAACGCCTTCTCAAAAGCACACCCAAGCCCACCGCATCCGCTGCCAGCACGCCACAGCCCTCGGACATCGCGAAATCCGAAGTCTTCCTGCTGCGCGTTTTCTTGGACAACCAAGGCTTCGGCACCGGCCCGATCAGTGATGTTCCGGACTCGATCTTCGGCAAGGTTCTCTATCTTTACCAAACCGCGCGGGGCGAAACGCTCGACCACCCGACCGTCGTCCAGCGCGCCAAGGAATTCACTCCCGACACGCTCAACACCTACACCCTCCGCGTCGAGGACTTCCGCTTCATCGCCCCGCCCAAGGCCGTCCGAGCCGTGATCGAGCCCGGCGGCGCGCCCGATCCAAAAGCCAAGCCCGCGCCCACCCCGCCACCCACTTACCAGGAAATGGTCACAGCCGACTTCCTCGCCTACCGCTCCCCGTGGGAATTTGTCGCCGAGCGCTTCCATTGCGACGAGGCGTTCCTGCGCAAACTCAATCCGTCCCTCGGCGCCCAGCCACCCGCCGGCTCCCGCTTCCGTGTGCCGAATGTGCAGCCATTCGAAATCGAAAAAATCCCCGCCACCGGCTTGCAGCCACCAACCGACCCATCCCAGCAAATCACCGCCACGATTACCGATGTCACCACTCTCGAAATTTCCCGCAACAGCCGCCTCGTCGCCGTCATGCCCGTGGGACGCGCCCGCCCCGGCTTGCGCGGACGCGGCGAGTGGCGGGTCCTCGATGTCATCGCACACCCGAGACTCGCCACACTCCAAGAGGACCGCGTTGTCCAAGTCGAAAAGACCAGCCCCTTTTACATCAATCCCAACCCCACTCCAGTCACCGTGCGCCCCGTGCTCTCGCAAGAGCAATACCTTCCACCTGGACCGAACAACCCCGCAGGTGTCGTCTGGATCAACCTCGCCAAAGGCGGCGAGACCACCCCGCAATCCTTCGGCCTCCACGGCTCCAGCATGCCCGCCGCCATGCAAACCCTCGAAGGTATCGGCGGCTTCCGGCTCACAAATTGGGACGCCCTCCGCGCCGCCCGCCTCCTCCCCGGCGGAACCAAACTCGAGTGGAAGCCCTGACATGCAGCCCAAACCGTAAATTCCAAAAGTTACTTTTTTTTCCAACATCCTATGCCATCTTCACCTACCTGCATTCGTATGAGACTTCCGATTCGATCCGCTTTCGCCTTCGCCGCCACTCTCGTTCTCTTCGCCATCGTTGTTTGTTTCGCATCCAACGCACCCGCCAAAGCCCAGCTCCCGCCGCATCCCGCGCCACCGCAAGCCGCCGCCGTCGTTGAGCCCCAACCTGTCATCATCCCAGCACCCACTCCCGAAACTCCAATGACCGCCCCTGCCGCAGCCCCCGCCCCAGCCGCTCCGAGAAAACCAAGTTACAATAGCTGCAATGTGGACAGCAGCATCGTTGCCATGACCTTCGATGACGGCCCGCATCCCAAGCTCACCCCCCGCCTCCTCGACATGCTCAAAGAGCGCAACATCAAGGCCACATTCTTTGTGATTGGAAAAAATGTCGCTGAATTTCCTGACATCGCCAAACGGATCGTCGACGAAGGCCACGAAATCGCCAACCACAGCTGGAGCCACCCGCAGTTGACGAAACTCAGCCCGTCCGCCTTTGCCGCAGAGATCGCCCAGACGAATGATGCTATCGAAAAAGCCACAGGCGTTCGGTCGGTCACCATGCGCCCGCCCTACGGAGCCATCAACCCCGCCCTCACCAAACGCCTCAACGAAGAATATGGTCTGAGCGTCATCCTCTGGTCGGTCGATCCCCTCGATTGGAAAATCCGCAAATCCGACCATGTCTCCGGCCACATCATCAAAAACGCCGCACCGGGCTCGATCATCCTCGCCCACGACATCCACGCCTCAACCGTCGATGCCATGCCCGCCACCCTCGATGCCCTCCAATCCAAGGGCTACAAATTTGTCACGGTCTCCGACTTGATCGCGATGGACCGCCCCGCCGCCCCGAAGGTCGACTCTCCGAAGGCGACACCTTAAGACAGCAAGACTCCCAAGACGAAAGACAGGCTGTTGCTCGTCTTGACCAAGGCCCTTGCGGAGACCAGACGGCCTGAAATCACCGGATCATCGGACCGCCGAGGTCCTCCTCGGCATCAGCGCTTCAACAATGCCAACGAGGATGTTGGCGCTCCTGAAAAAAATGAACGCCTGAGGCGAGCAATCCCTCATCAGTAGCGCGCTCGTTGTCTTGGAGGGAGATCCCCTGAGACGCCGCTGCGCGGCTGAATAATAGGTCATGCCGGAGGATGGACCCTCCCATGGTTGCGCGCTACCGCGCGAAAGAGAGGAGCATGGTCGTTTCGACTGTGCAGGAGCGCGGCGAGGCTTGTCATCGATGAGGTTGTCTTCCATCGGCCCTGAGATAAGCGGGGCGAAGCCAACGAGGGCAATGGAGCTCCCATGGCCGAATGGTTTTGCAAGGCCTTCCGTGTTTGAAATTTGGGTCAGGCGAGGACGCTGACCCTCCCAAGCTACGCGCTGCCGCGCGGATTACAGTGCTGCGGCAGCTTCTTTGGCTGCGGCGGCTTTGCCGGCATACCATTTTTCGTATTCCTCGACGGGGACGACTCGGATTTTGGCCTTCATGTTGTAGTGGCCGGTGCCGCAGAGTTGGCTGCAGGCGAGTTCGAGTTCCGCTGGGCGGGTGGTGGTGAATTGCATCCACTTGATGGTGCGGCCAGGAACGGCGTCTTGGTAGAGACGGAAGGACGGCACATAGAAGGAGTGGATCACATCGCGGGAGCGGAGCAGGACATGGATGGGTTTACCCACGGGTATGACGAGCTCGGTGGAGGTGAAGTCGTCTTTGCCTGCGGGGTCTGCGGGATCGACGCCGAATTTGTTTTCGATGCTGAAGCGCTTCACATCGCCTTCTCCGAGTTGGCCATCAGCTCCTGCATAGCGCAAGTCCCATCCGAACTGGTATCCAACGATGTCTACGGTAATGGCATCCGGTGCGATAGGCGACTCGGTGAGTTCATACCAGATGCGGTTCGACCATACGGCGAGGAGGAGGAAGACGGCGGTTGGAATGATGGTCCACCAGAATTCGAGAGTGTTGTTGCCGTGGCTGTAGTGGGCTTTGTGTCCGGGACGGCGGCGATAGCGGATGAGGTAAATAATGTAAACACCTTGGGTCAATACAAAAACCACCAGCGTGAGAACGAAGATGAAATTGAGCAGGGTGTCGATTTTTTCTCCACCGACTGTGATATTTGGCGGGGCCCAGTAGAGGTTCGAGGTGCGTTGCTCGGCTTGGGCGGAGATGCTGCCGCCTACAAGTAGAAGTGCGGTGATGGAAAGGATTCGCAGCAGGAAGTTCATAGTCGGGTCAGATCAGGCGGCGGGCGGTGCGGCGGGGGCCGGTGCGGCGGGTGCAGCAGGGGCGGCACCTCCTGCGGGAATTGTCTCTGCGGGAATGGCTTTAAGTTCTTTTTGTGACCAAGGATCTTTGCGGTCCCCAGTGGCGGCGCGGATGGTTTTCACATAATCAGCTGTGATCGGCGCAGCTGCGTTGCCCCACTCGGATCGGATGTAGGTGAGAATCGAAGCGATCTGCTCGTCTTTAAGCTGCGACCATGGAGGCATGGCGTTGTTGTAGGTGTTTCCTTTGACTTGAACCGGACCTTGCATGCCGACGAGCAGGATTTTGACGAGGTGGTTATCACCCACCCAGGCTCCGCCGACGACCCATTCGCTGCCTACGAGTGGCGGGAATTGTCCGGCGACGCCCATGCCGGAGCCTTGATGGCAGACAGCACAGTTTTGGCTGAAGAGGCGTTTGCCAATGACTTTGGGATCAGGTGCAACCGCTGGACCCCCGCTTCCACCACCGCTCCATGAAACGAGGGAAGGATTGTAAACGTCTGCGCGGAATCCACCGCTGTTGAGAGCCAATTGAATGCCAGCCCAAAAGATAATGACGGCGGAAAGGATGATCAGCCAAAAGGGAACCGGTGCACGTTTTTCGGATGGCTCTGGTCCCTCGCGGAGGACAGGAGCGTTGGGTGCCGGGCTTTGGCCGTTGGGTGGCTCGTTCGATGGCGTAGGAGAAGTCACGGTTTTACTTGGCGGTGGGCTCCGGGGATTCCGGTAGCGGGTAATTTTGGTTCAAGGAAAGCAGGTAGGCCACAAGGGCTTCTGCCTGCTGCGTCGGAACAACTTCGTAGCCGGGCTTCGGTGCGCTGGAACCTGTAAGACCTTGCAAGGCATGAGCGGACGGCTGACTCACAATTTTGCGGTATTCGTAGAGGTAGCTATAAGATGGCATGTTCGACCATGAGGTTACGCTCGTGGGTGCGTAGAGGTGGCGATGAATCGCGGCAACATCTGTCTGTCGAGCGCCATAATTTGAGAGGTCTTGGCCGATGCGATACTCGCCGAGGAATGCCGTGTGCTCGCGGATTTCATCACGCGGCACGGTTTGGCGTTTGCCGAGTTGTTTTGCGATATCCGTGGTGAGAGGGTCTGGGCGCACCTGCTGGGTGTGGCACTCCATGCAACCATTTGCTGCGTAGACTTTTTGTCCAGCGACAGCCAACCCTGATTGGGTTGGAGGCAGGAGTCCGCCCGTTTCCTCGTCGGGAAGGGCCTCCATATGAGCGAGATTGGCGACGGGATACGCCACGAGACCGATCCAGGCCGAGCCGAATGTGAGAAAAATGCCGGTGAAGAGGAGTGTGAGTTTGTTCATACCGCGACGGGCTCTTGAGAATTTTCTTCGCGCACAGCAATGAGTGCAGGTGCCGTGCCGGGGCGCCGGAGCGACCAGTGGAGGCCGGCAAACACCAGGGCGAAGGCGAGATTAGCACCAAGAATCAGCAACGCGGCCAGCGCTGCAACAAATCGAAACGGGAAAATGAAGTCCATGGAACTGCGGAAAGTGACGCCGATGTCCTGAAGAGCAAAGCCTTGGATGAGGCCACCGAGAATGAGCACGGTTACTCCGAGAAGAACACCGATGGTGGCCAGCCAGAAGTGCAAAGAAATGAGGCCGGACGAGGGCCATTCCTTGCCGGTGAGGCGAGGCAAAATGTAATAAATCGCGCCAAATGCCGTCATGCTGAAGAAGCCGTAATAGCCAAGCAAGTTGAGAGCGCGGGTGAGGTCTGAGAAGTTTGTAATCGAGTTCACGGCGGGCAGCGAATTAATGGCCGTGAGCACCCAAGTGAACACAAGCATCGAAACACCCGTAATGGTGAAGCGCAGGGCAGGACTCCAACTCATTGGGGCATAGTGTCCATCGAGCGTAAGGTGGAGGTTGATCGCAACGGCGAGAGCCGGAATAATCATCATGACACTGGCCGCAACTCCCACGCTGACCATCCAGGCAGGGAGAGGTCCACCGATCAGGCGACTTGTGCCAGACCAGGCACCGAAAAGCAAGATCGACCAAAAGGCCAAGAGACTGAGGTGTTGGCTACTGATGCTACGTCCGATTGTCTTGGGAATGAGGTAAAAAGCGGCAGCCAGTCCCATGGGCGCGAGCCAGAGGTTGAAAAATCCACCAGCAAACCATGCGGCAATGGCGGGCTGGGCACTGGCCTGCAGTGGTTTCCAAACGAGAAGTTGACTCGCCGTTGCGAAGAGCCAGGGGAACGAGAAGAAACCGGCAACCAAGAACCACTGGGAAACATAGAGCGGCCCGGATTGACGCTGATTGAAAGTTATAATGGCCCAAATAGCAATCAGGATGAAAGAGAGCAGCAGAATGTGAGTCGAATAGCCAGGGAAGTTGAGATGCGAGATGGATGTGTTGTCACCGATCAAGATGCCTGCCACGCCAACGAATGTGCCGATGTTCCAAATGATTCCTGCAGCAATCAGGATTTTAGTGCCATCCAATTGGACGCGGCAGAGGCGGGCGGTGAGCCAGAGGCCGATGCCAATCGCAGCGGGTGTGGCCCAACCGTAGGCGAGAGCATTGATAGAGACAATACTCGTGCGGCCATAAGTCAAAAGTCCGAATCCATCGAGGAAGCAGGGCCAAACGAGTTTGATGGCACTGATGAGTTCAAAAACAGAGCCGACGAGCAACCAAAAGATCGCTGTGCCGAAAAAGAGAATCACCGGAGCGGCCACTGAAGCGTCGATGCTTGCACGTTCGGCGCTGTTGAGAGTGTCCGGCTGGCTGGAATGGTCGTTACTCATTGATTAGCAGGTTTCTTGGATTTGGCCGGTTTGGCTGCAGTGGGGTCCACGGGAGCTGCCAAGACATTCGATGAAGTCTGGCTCATAGCTGCGGGCTCGCTGGGAAGGGCATCAGCCGCGTCTGCGGCAGCACTTGGTGCAGGCGTCGTGGCCGGGAGCGGTTTGCCTGTGGCATCAAGAACCGGGTAGGCAGGAGCTGGCTTTTTGGCATTCAGATCTACGAGGACGAGTTTCATCGCTTCGGTGATAGGAATTTGGACAGATCCCTTAGCTTGATCAACCCAAGCATAGGTGTTGAGCTTGGTCTCGTTCTCGGCTTTTAGGTCGGCGAGATTTTTTACACGCTCGGCATCGCGAGCTGGGTCTTCGGGATTCAGGGTTGAATCAGTGTTTCCGAGAAAAAGGAAATTCATGCCGAAAAAAAGGCCGAGGCCGATCAGGGCGGCAACAAAAATCCAGAAGACAGGTTTCTTCTGTCCGGCTGAATCTTCGTGATTTGTGGTGGCGGATTGCATCAGTTTTTGAGAGCGATGGAATTTTTCAGGCGTGGGTCACGCAGCGGCCAGAGCGGAGCGTCGCCGAGGCGCTTAAGGAATGTCGCCGCGAGTGTGCACCCGATAGCTACGAGGCAGGCGAAGTCGAGCCAGCTGAGTTGGACGCCCGCTTTGTGAAGCGCGGGGAGGACGACCACATAGATATCCAAGAGATGCATGGTGAGAATCCACAGAGCCATGCCGCAGAGGAATGCCGGGTTCTTTTTGCCCATATTGGAAAGCAGGAGCAGGAAGGGAACGAAGAAGTGTCCCACCACGAGGGCCGTGCTCAGGATTTGCCAGGTCTCGGTATTGCGGCGCAGGAAGTAGATGGTTTCCTCTGGAATGTTTGCATACCAGATCAGCATGTATTGGCTGAATCCGATGTAGGCCCAGAAAATCGTGAAGGCCAGCATGAGCTTACCCATAATATGGTAATGCTCGATGGTGATGACATTTTTGAAATATCCCGCGTTGCGGAGGGCCGTGATGATGAGGACCAGCACGCACATGCTGCTCAGGGCTGTTCCAGCAAAGATGTAAACGCCCCACATGGTCGAGAACCAGTGGTAGTCGAGGCCCATGAGCCAGTCGATGGCGGCAAAGGTGAGGCACACAGCGAAGAGCGGAAGGCTTCCGAATGTGATCTTGCGATTGAGAAGCGTGTATTTCGCAGAACCCGAAGTGTCTTGTTTAATAGAATTTCTGCGGAGCCAGAGGCTCGCCACTGTGAAGAATGCGAAGTAAAAAACGGCGCGAATCCAGAAGAATTCTTTGGTAAGGTAGGGCCACTTCTCGTCGAGAAGGATATCTTGGCCAGGTAGCTTCGTCATCCAATACCAAAGTTTCGGGGCCACGAAAATCAATGGGATAAAAAGAATTCCCATGACAACTAGAAGACTCGCAATGTTTTCCATCTGGCGACGAACCACGACGCTCCATTCGGCATCCACCGCATGGTGAACGAGTGTCCAGAAAAGCCCACCCATGCAAATGGTGAGAAAGAATGTGAATGCGAACAGGTAAGAGAAGGCGAACTGCTTGGTGTCGGTGAAAGCCCCAAAGGCGACTGCTCCGAAGGCGACGAGCGCGAGGGCTACGAGACCGAGAAAACGACCGCCGACATGCTTATAGTCGAAGGTGTGGCTGCCGGGTTGTGATGGTTCGTGTCCGCTCATTTTGTCTGCGATTCTAATTTTGCCCGTTCGGTGGCTGGAACATCATTGATCGTCGCACCGCCTTGGGATTTTTGGAGTGCGCGGATGTAAGCGACGATGGCCCAGCGATCCTGAACTTGAATGCGGTCGCCATAACCCATCATGGTATTCTTGCCGTGGGTGATCGTATTAAAGATTTCGCCATCCGCCATCTCGCGGATGCGTTGCTGGTGAAGGTTCGCGATGCCGACGAGGCCGTATTTGCCTGCGATACCATTGCCCGCACCGGTCGCACCGTGGCAGACTTTGCAAGAAATGGTGAAACGCTCTTGACCTCTGGAAATAACCTCGGGGGTCACTTCCATTGGCATTCCGGTTCCCCATTGGTTGCCAAAACGACCGGTGGCGGGATATGAGACGCCTGAAGAAAACTTGATTTGCTTGTAGGGACTCTCCGAAGCGCCGGTTGAACCATCGACCGATTTGTGTTGCGGCATGCCATAGCCGAGCGGGACAGTGCCAGTGATCGGCTCGCGGTTGCCTCGCCCATCGGCGTAGAAGTTACTCGGAACTTGAGCTTTGACCTTCGGCTGGCGGTCCATATCCGGGAAGAGCTCGAAGGGTGGCTTGGTCGACTTTTGACCACGGAAACCGGCCACGCTCACCACGAGCACAACCAGCAAAACGAATGTGTAGAAGAAGTATTTCAGCATGATCGTTTAGTCGCCGTGGATTGTGGTGATGTTGGTTCCGCCGAGGGACTCCAGAAAGTCACTGACCGAGCGGGATGAGAATTTCGGGTCATTGGCTTCGATGGCCACGAAGAATTTGTCTTCGGTGACGAGTTTGAAGCGATCCCAGTTGAAAAGTTGGTGATTCAAGCGCGGGAGCCCGTTGAGGATGAGCATTCCGAACACAGCGGTGAAGGCCGATAGCAGGATGGTCAACTCGAACATGACCGGGAAGAATGCCGGAACAGTGAAGAGATTAGTTGGTTTTCCTGCGACGATGAGTGGGTAGAGGAACGACGAGGTTCCGAACTCCATCGTCACAGCCGTAAGGAAACCGGTGAGACCCCCGAGGAAGACGAGTTTGCCAAGGATCGAGCGTTTCATGCCCATGGCTTCATCCATCCCATGGATGGGGAATGGGGAAAAGACATCCCATTTTTGGAATCCAGCCTCGCGGATTTTTTCAGCGGCTTTGTAAAGGTCGCGGGCGCATTGGAATTCGGCGGCGATGCCGTAGACCGGAGCGGATGTGTTGCCGACAGCGTTCATTAGTGATGAGCCTCCCCGTGGTGCGGATCTGCTTCTGGCAGAACTGCTTTAACTTCGAACATACAGATCATTGGAAGGAAGCGGATGAAGAGCAGGAACAATGTTCCGAAGAGACCAAAGGTTCCGACGAAAGTGCAAATATCGACCCAGGTTGGATGGAACATTCCCCACGCGGACGGGGTGAAATCGCGGGCCAGGGTGGTGGCGATGATCACGAAGCGCTCGAACCACATGCCCATATTTGGGAATTGAACGATGATCCAGACCCAGACAAGGTGTGTGCGGAAGTATTTGAACCAGAAGAACTGCGGTGAGATGACATTGCAGAACATCATGGCCCAGTAAGCCCACCAGTAGGGACCGAAGGCACGATACCAGAAAGCAGCGCGCTCGTAGGGATTGGCTCCATACCATGCGATGAAGAGCTCCATGAGGTAGGCATAGCCAACAATGGAACCGGTGAGCAAGATGATTTTGCACATCTTATCCACATGGTTCACAGTCACGAGGTCGTGGAGTGGCTTGTAGATCGCGCAAGCTGGAATCATGATAGTGAGCACCATCGCAAAACCGCCGAAGATCGCGCCTGCCACGAAGTATGGCGGGAAGATGGTGGTGTGCCAGCCTGGAACCACCGAGGTCGCGAAGTCGAAGGACACGACCGAGTGCACGGAGAGCACGAGCGGCGTTGAGAGGCCAGCGAGAATAAGATAGGCCATTTCGTAGTGGCGCCACTGGCGGTTTCCACCGCGCCATCCGAGGGCCAGGACGCCGTAGATAAATTTGCGGATTTTGGTTTTGCACCGGTCACGCAGGGTGGCCAGATCGGGGATAAGACCGGTATACCAGAAGAGAACAGAAACGGTGAAGTAAGTGGAAACCGCGAACACGTCCCAGAGGAGCGGTGAGCGGAAGTTTTGCCAGATGGCGTTGGCATTTGGCACAGGAGCGAGGAACCAAGCCATCCAGACGCGACCGACGTGGAGTGCGGGGTAAATACCGGCGCAGACCACCGCGAAGAGGGTCATGGCCTCGGCGGCGCGATTGATCGAGGTGCGCCACTTCTGGCGGGTGAGAAAGAGAATGGCCGAGATGAGGGTTCCAGCGTGGCCGATACCGATCCAGAACACAAAGTTTGTGATATCCCACGCCCAGCCGACAGGATGATTGTTTCCCCAAACGCCTACACCTGTGGAAATAAGGTAGGCAAGGAGCGACAAGCAGAGGAGCGTGAGCGGAATGGTGAATGCCATGGAGACATACCACCAAGTCGGGGTTTTCCCCTCGACGATCGAGCTGATGTAGGTGCTAATCCAGCCCATGGTGCGCTCATTGAGGACGAGCGGTGGACGGACGAGCTGTTTATCCTCCGCCGTGAGGGGCTCGTTGTGTTCGGCTGTAGCTGTCGGGTTGGACATTGGTCAGGAAGCTGTTAGTGGCCGGCGGGCGCGTGGGTTTCACCGTGTGGCGGTTGAGCGTTGTGTGAATCGTGCGCTGCACCGTGGGCATCGCCGTGGTGGCCAGAGCCGTTGGCCATACCGACTTGATCGGCGCCTGGCATTTTCGGATTCGGGTTTTTGATTCGGGCCAAGTAGAGGACGCGCGGCGTGACATTGAGATACTTGAACATCTCGTAGCGGCGTGGGCTCTGGCGCATTTTCGAAACAGCGCTCTTCGGATTGGCGATGTCGCCGAAGACGAGCGAGTCGTTCGGGCAGGCTTGTTGGCAAGCAACCTTGAAGGAAGCGACTGGCGTTTCGCTGGCTGGAGTCGGTCCTGCTTCCACGAGGCGGGAGATTTTGGCCTCCTCGATACGCTGGATACAGAAGGTGCACTTCTCCATGACGCCACGCATACGAACCGTGACATTCGGATTCTTGGCCATCTTGAGGCTGTCGGCCATGCCTTTTTTGGCAAGCGGGCCCCAGTAAAGCTCGTCGATCGGCCTTTGATTGTAGTCGAAATAGTTGAAGCGACGCACTTTCCACGGGCAGTTGTTCGCGCAATAGCGCGTTCCAATGCAGCGGTTGTAGGCCATGAGGTTCAGTCCATCCTCGCTGTGAACTGTGGCGTTCACCGGGCAAACGGTTTCGCAAGGTGCATTTTCGCAATGCTGGCACATAACGGCCTGCGTGAGCATTTCGGGTTCGTCGGCATCCCCCGCGAAGTAGCGGTCGAGGCGAATCCAGGCCATGTCGCGGTTTTTGCGGACCTGATCTTTGCCGACGACTGGGACATTGTTCTCTGCCTGACAAGCTACGACGCAGGCGTTGCAACCCGTGCAGGTATTGAGATCCACCGTCATGCCCCACTGTTCCTTCGAGGTCAGTTCGGGATGGGTGTAGAGAGAAATATTTGGCGGGATGTGACTATCCATGCCCATCTTTTGGGCGAAGGCGTTGTCTTGAGTGTAGCGGTCAACCGTTCCCTCACGGACGAGATCGCGGCCTTCCATGCTGCGATGCTCTTGGGTTTGAGCCATCGGATAGTCGCGGTTCGTGACCTTAAGAGTCACTCCGCTGAGGAAAAGCATGGAATCTGTTGAGCGAAGCGGATAAGCATCGAAACCAACGCCATCCATCAGCGCGGAAACGCCCTTGCGTCCGTAACCGAGAGCGATCGAGAGCGAATCGTCAGCGTGGCCGGGAGCGACAATCGCTGCGGCTTCGATGGTTTTTTTGCCATCGGAAATTTCCACGATGTCGGCGACGAGGTCGTAGTTGACATCATTGCCCATCTTTTCGGCGATATCACCGAGGACATTGAAGTTGTTGGCTTTGATGCCGAGCTTCTTGGCCGTGGCTGGGCTCACAAGCACAGCGTTGTCCCAAGTCAATTTAGTGACAAAATCCGGCGTTTCGACGAGCCAAGAGTTATTGGCATAGCGTCCATCATCCACGCTGGGGCTTTGCAGGAAAACGAGTTCCAAGGCATCGGCTTTAGCCGGCTGGGCTTGCTTGGCGAGTGCGGCGGCCGTGGTGGCGTTGATGGCAACCTTGGCTGAGGCAAAAGCGGAGTCCGGCAGGAAACCATCGCGCAGGAAGGCATTCCATGACTCGTCGCTAGCACCTTTGGCGACTTTATTGAAGGTCGCACGAACGAGGGCCGGGCCTTCTGGTGCAGCGGAGCCTGTGAGTTTATTGAGCAGTTCGATTTCGGAGACGCCATTCCAAAGCGGAAGGATCATCGGCTGCACTGAAGTGTAGGTGCCGTCGAAAGTGCGGATATCGCCCCAAGTTTCCAGGAAATGGGCGGCGGGCACATGCCAGCGGCAGGCTTTCGCGGTTTCATCCTCGAAAAGACCGAGGTGGACCGTGTTCGGGACTTTGCCGAGGAGAGCGGTGAAATCGAGGTTGGCCGGAGCGTTTTGAGCTGGATTGACGCCGAGGAGAAAGAGGTTGGTGACGCTGCCCTTATTGATCGCGGCGGCGAGGTCTTCGATGGAAGCGGCGTCGCGGGAGTCGGTTTTGACTGGCTTGAGGGTGGCGCCGATGTTGCCGAGGGCGCTATTGATCGCGTTGACGAGCGTCTGGAGCGGGGCCGGGGTGAGTGGGCCAGCGAGGACGATCGAGCGGCCGGTGTTCGCGGCGAGATCAGCGGCGCATTCTGTGACCCAATCTGCATTGATGGCGGCTTTCGACTCAGGAAAGGCTTTAGCAACGGCAGCGAGGTTCGCGTCGTTGGTTTTAGCCGCAACGGCTAGGGCCAACTGGCGGGTGAATTCACCGAGTTCGGACGCCTTGCAACGCAGGCGGTGATCGGCCATACCGCCAGTGACCGTGAAGTGGTTCTCCACGGCGTAGAGGCGGTTCATTTGGGCGCCTTCCTGATCGGGACTGCGGCGTGCGGCGAAGCCTTGGGCGAAACCGATGCCGGTCTCGATAGGATTTAAGAAATCACTACCGATTGCGAGGACGATGTCGGCGCGCTTGAAGTCGGGGACGAGGCGGATATTCGGGCCAAAAGAAGCTTCGTTCGCCTCGATGGTCGCCGCAGGAGCAAGAGGATCGTATTCCGCCCAAACGATTTTCGGAAATTTCGCTTCCAACGCGGCACGCAGGCGGTCGCGGGTGGGCGAGTTTTTCGCCTCGGTCAGAATGGCGAGACCCTCACCATTGCTGTTGGCGATGGATTGAATAAAGGCATCGAACGCGGCGGCGTCCGAGGCTTTTCCCTTTTCAGTGATCTGCTTCGAGCGGTGCGGATCGTAAAGGTTGAGAATCTCGGCTTGGGCGAAGCTGTCCGTGCCGCCATTGCTGAAGGGGTGAAGCGGATTGCCTTCCAGCTTGGTGGGGCGTCCATCGCTCGTCGTGGCGATGAGTGGAACAGCGCCGTAACGGGCGGGCATAGAAGTGGCGTAGTAGAGGAACTTGCCGGGAATGGCGTATTCCACACCTTTTGTGAAAGGAACGAGGTAGGACTCTGGACGGCGGCAGCCAGCAAGGCCCACACCGGCGAGGGCGATCGAGGCGCCCATGAGCTTCATGAACTCACGCTTCGAGAGACCGCTGTCCTGATAGACATCGGCTCCGCGAGGGAACTCGGTCTGCAGGTGTTTCAAGAATTCCGGATCGTTCTCGCGCTCGCGAAGGCTGCGCCAGATGCGCGGGTTGGTCTCCGGGGCCGGGTGGTTCAAATTTTTCTTCATCGGTGGCAACCTCCGCAAGTGACGGGCGGGTTGACTTCCCACTCCTCTTTAAACTTCAGGCCGATTTCGCGCTGGGTGGTATCCTCAGCCGGTTTCCAAGCCATGTTGTAGATTTCCGAGGGCGGACGGAGGTGATTTTCAGGTGCGCGGTGGCAATCGAGACACCAGGACATGCTCTGCGGCTCGTGCTGATAGACGACCTTCATTTCATTCACTGCGCCGTGGCAGCTGTAGCAGCTCACGCCACGGTTCACATGAACAGCGTGGTTG
>Ga0209087_1000836_pt1 | contig 18936 bp, 15 predicted proteins | sample S_130805_EF_Meta_FD_187321 | JGI IMG/M metagenome (GOLD analysis project Ga0209087, IMG submission 187321) | Freshwater microbial communities from Lake Simoncouche, Canada to study carbon cycling - S_130805_EF_MetaG (SPAdes) (version 2) | ecosystem: Environmental > Aquatic > Freshwater > Lake ... | reverse complement strand
CCTGGCCGCCCTCGACCTGCTGCTGATCGAGAACGTGGGCAACCTGGTCTGCCCGGCCGCCTACGACCTGGGGGAGCACCGGCGGCTGGTGCTGCTGGCGGTGGGCGAAGGGGAGGACAAGCCGCTGAAGTATCCCGCCACCTTCCACAGCGCCGATGTGGTGGTGATCAGCAAGACTGACTTGGCGGCGGCGGTGGGCTTCGAGCGGGAGCGGGCCCTGGCCCATCTGGGCGCTGTGGCGCCCGGGGCCGCGGTGGTGGAGGTGTCGTCCCGCAGCGGCGCCGGCCTCGACGACCTGCTGGCCCTGCTGCGCTGATGGGGGCGGAGGAACCGGAGAGGTCGGGGGGGGCGGAGACGGCTGAGAGCGCCACCACCAGCTGGCTGCCTGCTGCTGTGCAACCCTCCGTTGCGCCTGATGTGGACCGGGCCCGCCTGCGCCTGGACTGCCGCGGCGTGGTGCAGGGTGTGGGCTTCCGGCCCGCCGTGCATCGCCTGGCCAGCCGCCTGGGGCTGGGGGGAAGCCTCCACAACGGACCCGAGGGGGTGCGGCTGGATCTTGTCGGCCGCCGGGCGGATCTGGAGTGTTTCCTGGCCTCGCTCAGCGAGGCCCTGCCGCCGGCCGCTCGGCTGGAGCGCCTCCAGCCGCAGTGGCTCGATGGTTCCCGCTCCTCGCCTTCCGCCTTTGCCGTGGCCCCTGACTGGACCACCACCCCCCAACTCACGATCAGCGCCGAGCCCGCCGCCACCGCGGTGCCGCTCGGCATCGGCCTGGTGGCCCGCAGCCTGGTGGCCGATCGGGCCCCCTGCCCGGCCTGCCGCCGCGAACTCGATGATCCCCGCAGCCGCCGCTTCGGCGACCCCTTCCTCTCCTGCTGCGACTGCGGTCCCCGCTACACGATCGCCACCGCCGAACCCTGGCGCCGCGCCCACACCACCCTGGCGGCCTTCGTGCCCTGCCCGGCCTGCGCGGCGGAGTTCGCCGATCCCGCTGATCGCCGCTTCCACGCCGAAACGATCAGCTGCCCGGCCTGTGGGCCGCGGCTCTCCTTGATGGTTGGCGTGGATCCGGCGGGGCCTGGGGCCGGGGCAGCCTGGCCGGAACTGGAACTGGAACTGGAACCGACACCGACACCGAAGCAGAAGCCGAAGCCGGAATTGGAATCGGAAGCGAAGCCGGAAGTGAGGTCATTGCCGTTGCCGTTGCCGTTGTCGTTGTCGATGCCGATGCCGATGCCGTGGCCGGAGTCGATGCTTCAGCCGGACTCGGACTCGGACTCAGAGCCAGAGCCGATGGCGTCGTCGTCGGCAGCGGTGGCCGGAGCCAGCGACCCGGCTGAATCCCCGGCGGCCCGTAGCGCCCGGCTGATCGCGGCGGCGGCGGCGTTGCTGGCGGAGGGGCAGATCCTGGCGCTGCAGGGGGTGGGCGGCTTCCAACTGCTGGTGGATGCCAGCAACCGGGCGGCGGTGGCCCGGCTGCGGCGGCGCAAGCGGCGGCCGGCGCGTCCCTTCGCCCTGCTGGTGGCCGATCCGGCCTGGCTGGAGCTCCATGGGCAACTCGACCCGGCGGCCCTGGATCTGCTCCAGTCGCCCGCCGCACCGATCGTGCTGCTGCCGCGCCGCAGCTGGGTGGGGGGCGCGCCCGCCGGCTCCGTCGCCCAACCGGGCTCCCGGTTGCTGGGGGCCGATGTTGCGCGCCACGTCGATGGCCAGCTCCCTGGTTCCCCTTCGGCCGTGGCCCACCCTGCCGATTCCGAGCACCGCAAGGTCCACAGGCCCGATGTCTACAGGCCTGAATCCGTGCAGGCCGCTGGCGTCCATCCACCAGATCTCCAGCTGGTGGATCGCCAGCCCGCCGATCCCCACTCCGCTGATCCCCACTCCCTCGATCTGCCCCCAACGGAACGCTGGCCGGATCCCTTCCCCGGCGTCGCTCCCGGCAGTGCCCAGCTCGGGGTGATGCTGCCCGCCTCGCCGCTGCACTTGCTGCTGGTGCGCCGCTTCGGGCGACCGCTGGTGTGCACGAGTGGCAACCGCAGTGGTGAACCCCTTTGCACCGATCCCGCCGAGGCGATCGAACGGCTCGCCGCCATCGCCGATGCCTTCCTGATCCACGACCGCCCGATCGCCCGTCCCCTGGATGACTCGGTGGCCCAGCTGATCGAGGGCCGTCCGGCCCTGCTGCGGCGCGCCCGCGGCTATGCCCCGGAACCTTTGGTGCTGCCTGCTTCTCCCCCGGATGCCGCCCCCGCTGTTGTGCTGGCCCTCGGCGGTGACCTCAAGGCCGCCCCCGCCCTGGCCCTGGGCGGCAGGGTCTGGTTGGCGCCCCACCTCGGCGATCTGACGGAGCTGCTCAGCTTCGAGCGCTTCCGGGGCGGCATCGCCGAACTCCGGCATCGCTACGGCGACCAGCTGGAGCGGATCGCGATCGATCGGCACCCGGGCTATCTCTCCCACCAGATCGGCGTGGCGATGGCGTTGCCCCCGTTGGCGTTGGCAGTCGTGCAGCACCATGCCGCCCATGCCCTGGCCGTGGTGGCGGAGCAGGGCCTGGAGCTGCCCCTGCTGGCCTTCTGCGCCGATGGCCTGGGCTACGGCGAGGATCCAGTCGCCGCTGGCAGACCTTCCGATGGCGTTCACACGGGTTGCTCACCGCCTCTCTGGGGAGGGGAGCTGCTGGCGATCGGCCCGGATCGGATCGAGCGGCTCGCTTGTCTTCGCCCTTTGCCCCTGCCCGGTGGGGACCGGGCCGCGCGGGAACCGCGCCGGGTGGCCGTTGGACTCCTCGCGGCCTCCGGCCCCGGGGCCCTGGAGCACCCGGGCGCGGCGCGCTGCCGCCGGTCCTTCCGCGCCGCCGAATGGGAGCTGCTGGTGGCAATGGTGGAGCGGGGCGTGAACTGCCCCTGGAGCTCCAGCCTGGGCCGGCTCTTCGACGGGGTGGCCTCCCTGCTGGGCCTCTGCCAGCGCACCAGCTACGAGGGGGAGGCGGGCCTGCGGCTGCAGGGGCTGGCGGCCCTGGAGGCGCCACTGTCGCTGCCCCATCGGCACCTGAGCGGGGGGCGGGGCTTCCTCCAGCCGCGGTGCGGCTCGTCAACGCTGGGGGAGATCGCGCAGGGGGCGGGAGGCCGACCCGATGACTGCGCTTCGGATCCCTATCCCTTCCCGCAGGTTCCGGCCCGGGCGACCGATCCTCTCCCCCTGGGCTGGCTCGACTGGCAACCCCTACTGGAGGCCCTGCTGGCCGATCGGGCCGCCGGGGTGGCCGCCTCCCGTTGTGCGCTCCGCTTCCACCAGGCGGTGGCGGCGGGCGTGGCGGATCTGATCAGCACCGCCGCCCGCATGCGTGGTTGCCGCACGGTGGTGCTGGCGGGGGGCTGCTTCCAGAACGCCCTGCTGCTGGAGGATCTCACCGCCCGGTTGCGCCGGCACGGACTGGAACCCCACAGCGCCCGGGCCGTGCCGGGCAACGATGGCGGCCTGGCCCTGGGACAGGTGTGGGCCTGCCGCCGTGGCGGGGCCTGATGGCCCGGCCTGACATGTCGCCGGCGTTTCCGATCGGTGGGCGCCCTGTCAGGCTCGGGGGCCTAGATCCGGTTCCGATGCCCAGCCTCAGCCCCGCCACCCTGCTGGAGAGCCTCCACTGGCGCTATGCGGTGAAGGCCTTTGATCCGCAGCGCACCATCCCCGCTGAGCTGTGGTCCACCCTGGAGGAGAGCCTGGTGCTCACCCCCTCCTCCTATGGCCTGCAGCCCTGGAAGTTCCTGGTGGTGCAGGATCCGGCCCTGCGCGCCGAGCTGCGGCCGGTGTCGTGGAACCAATCCCAGATCACCGACTGCTCCCATCTGGTGGTGCTGCTACGCCGCCGCACCATCACCCCGGAGGATGCCGACCGCCTGATCGCCGCGACCGCCGGCCGTCGCGGCCTTGAGCCCTCCGTGCTGGAGGGCTACCGCCAGATGATCCAGCGCGATCTGATCGATGGGCCCCGTAGCCACACGATCGGCACCTGGGCCGCGAATCAGGTGTACATCGCCCTGGGCAACCTGATGACCTGCGCCGCCCTGCTGGGGGTCGACACTTGTCCGATCGAGGGCTTCAGCCCGCCGGACTACGACCGCATTCTGCAGCTCGAGGAGAGCCCCTTCCAGACCGCCGTCGTCTGCCCCTGTGGCTACCGAGCTGCCGACGACAAGTACGCCAGCCTGGCCAAGGTGCGTTACGACGCGGCCGAGGTGATCGAGCACCGCTGAGCCCCGCTGGAGCGGATGTGCCGCTCCATCCCCTCGCCTGGGTCGGCGCAGCCAACGGCCCGGTGAATGCTGCGTAGAACCGCTCCAGAGTCTGAGCGGCGGGCGGACACCATGTGCCTGGCGGAACCCGGCCGGATCGTGGCGATCGCCCCAGCGGAGCCGATGGGAGGTCTCAGGGATGTCCCCCCTGCCGATGCCACCCTCTGGCGCATGGCCACGGTGGATTTCGGCGGCGTGCGCCAATCCGTGAGTCTGGCCTGCCTACCGGAGGCCTGCCTGGGTGATCTGGTGTTGGTGCATGTGGGTCTGGCGATCTGCCGGGTGGAGGAGTCGTTGTTGGAGCTGATGGAGGAGCCGATCGCTCCTGCCGCGCCCCCCGATCCCGTCCGTCAGCCGTCGCCTACTCCGAGAACGGTGCCCTTCGGTGCTGATCGGCTGGAGGGGCAACCATGAGCCCTGCCGCTGCGACCTTTCTTCCCATCACCCAGCCGGAGCGGCTGCCGGAGCCGGCGCCGGTCTGCATCGACGGCAACGAGGCGGTGGCCCGGGTGGCCTACCGCCTCAGTGAGGTGATTGCCCTCTATCCGATCACCCCTGCCACGCCGATGGGGGAATGGGCCGATGGCTGGAGCGCTGCGGGGCGTCCCAACCTCTGGGGCGCCGTGCCGAGTGTGGTGGAGCTGCAGAGCGAGGCTGGCGCGGCGGGGGCGGTGCATGGCGCCCTGCAGGCGGGTGCGCTCACCACCACCTTCACCGCCTCCCAGGGGCTGCTGCTGATGCTCCCCAACCTGTTCCGCTGGGCGGGGGAGCGGCTGCCGGTGGTGGTGCAGGTGGCGGGCCGAGCCCTGGCGGCCCAGGGCCTTTCGATCTTCGGCGACCACGGTGATGTGATGGCCTGCCGCGCCGCTGGCTGCGCGGTGCTCGTTTCGGCTTCGGTGCAGGAGGCGGGCGACTTCGCCGCCATCGCCATGGCCCTGGCCCTGCAGGCGCGGTTGCCGCTGCTGCATCTGTTCGATGGCTTCCGCACCTCCCATGAGATCCAGAAGGTGTTGCCGCTCCCCGATGCCCTGCTGAAGGCGCTGATTCCCCCGGAGGCGATCGAGGCCCACCGGGCCCGGGCTCTTAACCCCAACCGGCCGGTGCTGCGCGGCACCACCCAGAACCCGGATGTGTATTTCCAGGGCCGCGAAACGGTGAATGGCGCCTACGAGGCCGTGCCGGATCTGCTGATGGCGGCGATGGAGCGCTTTGCGGCGCTCAGCGGTCGCCGTTATCACCCATACGACTACGTCGGACCCGCCGATGCGGAGCGTTTGGTTGTGCTGATGGGTTCGGCCTGCGAGACCGCCGAGGCCACCGCCGCCTGGCTGCAGGCGCGCGGCGAGCGGGTGGGGGTGCTGAGGGTGCGGCTGTTCCGGCCCCTGGCGGCGGCCTTGCTGGTGCAGGCCATGCCGCCCTCCCTGTGGGCGATCGCGGTGCTGGAGCGCTGCAAGGAGCCGGGCGCGCCGGGGGAACCCCTCTATCTCGATGTGGTGGCGGCTCTGGCGGAGGAGTGGGAGCGCCATCACGACGGACCGGCGCCACGGGTGGTGGGCGGTCGCTATGGGCTCGGCTCCAAGGAGTTCACCCCCGGCATGGCCCGCTCCGTGTTCGACCATCTCAAAACAGTGATGGCAACCGTCCCTGGCTCGCCGCTGCCGCTGAACCATTTCAGCGTGGGCATCCACGACGACCTGGGCCATCGTTCCCTGCCGCTGGATTCGGACTTCGTGCTGGAGGGTGCTGCTGCGGGGGGTGCGCCGCAAGGAGGCCCTGCAGGGGAGGTTCCGCGCGCCGCTCCCGCGATCAGCGCGGCCACCGCAACGGCAACCTCGGCTTCGGCGACATTCCACGGTTTTGAGGTATCCCCTCGATCCGGGGTAACCGCGTTCTCTGCAGGTCCCGCGCCCCCCTCATCCGCTTCCGCGCCATCACCCCTGGGCCAGGAGCTCTGGCAACCCGCCACCGGCGAGGTGCGGGCGGTGCTGCACGGCCTCGGCAGCGACGGCACGGTGGGCGCCAGTAAGGCCACGATTCGCATTGTTGGCGAGGGCACGCCGCTGTTCGTGCAGGGTTACTTCGTGTACGACTCCAAAAAGGCTGGCTCGGTCACGGTGTCGCACCTGCGCATCGGGCCCCGGCCGATCCGGGCGCCTTACCGGATTCAGCGCCCCACCCTGGTGGCCGTGCACCACTGGGATGTCCTGGTGCGTCTCGATCCCCTGGCCGGCCTGGAGAGCGGCGGCACCCTGCTGCTCAACAGCCCCTGGGATCCGGTGGAAACCTGGCAAAGGCTGCCGGCGCACCAGCGCGATCGGATCCGGCACCTGGGGCTGCGAATCTGGCAGATCGATGCGGCCCGGCTGGCCCGCGAGGTCGGCATGGGCGGCCGGATCAACACCGTGATGCAGGTGGCCTTCTTCGCTGTGAGCGGCGTGTTGCCGCGGCGGGAGGCACTGGAGGCGATCACCGCCTCCATTCACCACGACTACGGCCGCAAGGGCGAGGCGGTGGTGGCGATGAACCTGCGGGCCGTCGAGGCGAGCCTCGATCAGCTCCAGCCGCTGGACTGGCGCGCGTTGGCGGATGGGAAGGACGCCCCGGCCGGATCTTGGGCAGGCCCGGCGTCCACTCACCCCCTCTCCTTCACTGCCATTAACGCACCTGCTGCCGCGCCCAGCGTCGCGTCCCCTGTCGCCCAAGGCAGCGCGCTCAGGGAAGCCTCCTGGGATGGGCCCGGCGTCACGCCTGCCATCGCCCCCGCCCGCCTGGCCGGCGCCCCACCCTTCGTTCGCGAGGTGATCGGCCCGCTGCTGGCGGGCCGCGGCGACGACCTGCCGGTGAGCGCCCTGCCCCCCGATGGCACCTGGCCCACGGGCACCAGCCGCTGGGAGAAGCGCGCCATCGCCGCGGCGGTGCCCCAGTGGCAGAGCGACTTGTGCGTGCAATGCGGCCAGTGCGTGATGGTGTGCCCCCATGCCGCGATCCGCGCCAAGGTGGCGCCCCCTCAGGCGCTGGCGGCGGCCCCACCGGATTTCCAGAGCGTCCCCGCCCGCGATCCGGCCTTCGCGGGCCAGCAGTTCACGATCCAGGTGGCGCCGGAGGACTGCACCGGCTGCAAGCTCTGCGTGGAGGTCTGCCCGTCCCGGGACCGGCAGCAACCGAAACGCCGGGCCCTGGTGATGGCCCCGTTGGAACCCCTCCTCGAGGTGGGCCGCCAGCACTGGGATTTCTTTCTGAGCCTGCCGGAGGTGCCCCGCGCCGGCTTGAACCTCCACAAGGTGGGGCAGCAGCAACTGCAGCAGCCCCTGTTCGAGTTCTCCGGCGCCTGCGCCGGCTGCGGCGAAACGCCCTACCTCAAGCTGGCCAGCCAGCTCTTCGGCGACCGGATGGTGGTGGCCAATGCCACCGGCTGCAGCTCGATCTATGGCGGCAATCTGCCCACCACGCCCTGGAGCACCAACGCCGCTGGCCGCGGACCGGCCTGGTGCAATTCGCTCTTCGAGGACAACGCCGAGTTCGGCTTCGGGCTGCGGGTGGCACTGGATCAGCAGCGGCAGATGGCGGCGGCCCTGCTGCGGCAGCTGGCGGGGCTGGACTCCGAGACTGGCGCGGCCTCGTCAGGGTCTAGATCAGGCGCAGCCGGCGGATGGACGGCGAACGATGGGTCGGCACCAGTCGGAGTCTCTGCATCGGCCGGAGGATCCAGTGCTGCCGCAATCTCTGCATCGGCCGGCGGATTCAGGCTGGCCGGTGTTCCTGGAGCGGTTGCCGATTCGGAGCGACCTGACGATTCCGGAGAGCCTGCTGGAACGCCCGCCGAAGACCCACCCATGGCCCCCGGCCTGGCGGCGGCGATCCTGGCGGAGATCGATCAACAGGCCGATGAGGCCGCCATCCACGCCCAGCGCGAGCGGGTGGAGGCGCTGAAGCGCCAGCTGCACACCCGGCTGGAATCTCTGCCCGCCGAGGGTCGCGCTGCCCTACCCGCCGCCCGCCTCCTGGCGATCGCCGACAGCCTTGTCAAGACCAGCGTCTGGCTGGTGGGCGGCGATGGCTGGGCCTACGACATCGGCTTCGGCGGCCTCGACCACGTGCTCGCCTCCGGCCACGATGTGAATGCCCTGGTGCTCGACACCGAGGTGTACTCCAATACCGGCGGCCAGGCCTCGAAGGCCACGCCGCTGGGGGCGGTGGCCAAGTTCGCCGCGGGCGGCAAGGCCTCCGCCAAGAAGGACCTGGGCCTGATGGCGATCACCTACGGCACGGTGTATGTGGCGAGCGTGGCGATGGGGGCCCGCGATGAGCACACGATCCGCGCCTTCCTGGAAGCTGAGAGTTATCCGGGTCCGTCGCTGATCCTGGCTTACTCCCACTGCATCGCCCACGGCATCGCCATGGAGCGGGGCATGGAGCAGCAGCGCCTGGCGGTGGCCTCGGGCCGCTGGCCCCTCTATCGCCACGATCCCCGCCGCAGCGAGCGGGGCGAGAACCCGTTGCAGCTCGACAGCCCGGCCCCCACCATCCCCCTTGCCGAGGCGATGGCCAGTGAGCAGCGCTTTCGCCTGTTGGCCTCCACCCAGCCGGAGCGCTCCCGCGAGCTGGCGCGCCAGGCCCAGGCAGCCGTGGATCGCCGCTGGGCCCTGCTGCAGAAGCTGGCGGGGCGAGGCTGAGGGGGGGGCAAGAGCCGGCCCACCAACGCCCCCGCCAAACCTCCCCACAATCGAGATAGCCCTGCCACCGGCCCATGCCCCCCAACCTTGCCACCACCTGGCTGGGCCTGCCGCTGTGCAACCCGTTGGTGGTGGGCGCTGCTGCGCCATTGAGCGGCGATGCGGATCAGCTGGTTGTGCTGGAGCAGGCCGGGGCCGCGGCGATCGTGCTGCATTCCCTGTTCGAGGAGCAGATCGAACGCGACCAACTCGCTCAGCACCAGCTGGGTCTTGCCGGCAGCGAAAGCCATGACGAGGCCCTCGGCTATGTGCCCACCGGCGCGCTGAGCCATGGCGGTGCCGACCACTACCTGCGCCTGATCGAGCGGGGCCGCGCCCGGCTTCGGGTTCCCTTGGTGGCCAGCCTCAATGGCTTCCATGCCGGCAGCTGGGTGCGCTTCGCCCGCCGGCTGGAGGGCGCCGGCGCCGCGGCCCTTGAGCTCAACATCTACGCCATTCCCACCGATCCACTGCGCAGTAGCGCTTCGATTGAGGACGAGCTGGTGGCGATCGTGGCGGAGGTGCGCGCCGCCGTGGCTCTGCCCTTGGCTGTGAAGCTGGGCCCCTTCTACACCAACCTCACCGCCCTGGCGTCCCGGTTGGCCGAGGCGGGGGCCGATGGCCTCACCCTGTTCAATCGCTTCTACCAGCCCGATCTCGACATCGAAGCCCTGGCGATCCGCCCCAACTTGCTGCTCTCCACCCCCCACGACCTGCGCCTGCCCCTGCGCTGGATCGCCCTGCTCCACGGCCGCCTCCCTCTCGACCTTGTCGCCAGCGGCGGCGTACACCGAGGCACCGATGTGGTGCGGCTGCTCATGGCCGGCGCCGGCGCTACCCAGGTGGTGGGTGCCCTGCTGCGCCATGGCCCCCGCCGGCTGGCGGGCCTGGTGGAGGAGCTCTCCTTCTGGCTCGCCGACCACGGCTACGCCTCGGTGCAGGAGTTGATCGGCTGCCTCGACCAACGCAACTGCCCCGATCCCGCCGCCTACGAACGGGCCCAATACATCGAGGCCCTGCACACCTACACGATTTCCGAGGCGATCGGCGCAGCGGGGCCCTGGTGAGGACGGCTCAGGCTTGTCGTGGTGCTTCGGTTGTGGCCTCCTCGGACTCGAGCAGGTCCTCGGCCAGGATCAGCAGCGACATCCCCATCAGGGCCAGGGCCATGCCCCGCTGGGATTCACCGGCATGCTCCACGGTGCGGGAGGCCTGCAGGTGTTGGGGCCAGCTCAGCCGCATGTCCGAAGCACAAGCAATCTTTATCAGCATCTTGCAAAACGCTGATGAACGCGACGCTATTCGTAATTCGAAACATGGGCAGGCGCCGTTCCGGTAGCCGCTGGTACGACGCCATGGCTCCCGATCGATACCTTGGGCCCACATCGAGACCGGCCCCATGACCATGCCGATCGAACTGACCACCGTCCAGCAATTCGAGATCGAGCGGCTCAGCCGCGCCATCGATGCCACCGCCGATCCCGCCGAACTGCGGCTGCTCGCCAAGCAGCTCCTACAGGCCTGGCACACCCAGAAAGCCGCCACCAACTGGCTGATCCGCCAGCAGGTGGAGCCCCCCTTCTCCCGCGATCGCCGCCCCTGATCGAGGCTGTTTTGCTGCCCGCGGTCATGGAATCGGGGTGATCCGCAGTTCCCGAAACCCCTGCTTCGCTGGGGGCAGGTCCTGGCAGGCGTTGCCATCGCGCTTCAGATTGCCGTCGTCGCTGAGCACCACCAGGCTGTCGCCGTCGACCAGCAGGGCCTCCGGGTTGAAGGCTCCGCCGCTCACCGCGTCGAAGCGGAGCAGCCTCACGGCGGGGCTCTCGAACTGCCCGCTCCAGCGGTAAAGGGCCGATGGGCTCGATTTGCCCTTTGAGGCTTCGGCCGGACCCGCCACGATCAGCAGGTTGCCATTCACCCGCTCCAGGCTGCGGACGCCGAGGCCGCCCAGATCGAGCAGCACCGGATCGCCGAACACGGCCTTTTCGCCAGTCATCACGGCGTTGGGGTTGGCGAGGGGCACCAGCAGGGCCTTGCCTTCGATCAGCGGATTCCGGAAGCCGATCAGCAGGGCGCCGCTGGGGGTGGCCGCCAGCCCTTCGATGTTGAGGCCGCCCTTGACCTTGGCCGGCCGGCGCGCGGCGGCCCCCAGGTTGAAGCGGGCGTAGCGGGGATCGCTGCTCAGCTCTTCGATCAGGGTGGTGTAGGGCTGTCCCACCGGCTCCAGCGTGAGGGTGATCGTCTTGCCATCGTCTGCGGCCCGCAGGCCCAGGGTGGTGGCGAACAGGCGTTGCCGGTTCGGGCGGGGCTCACCGAGCTCACCATCCCCCTTGCCCGGTTTGCCGTTGCCGTCGGCTGCCCCATGGGAGCCCATCCAGTAGGCCAGGGGCCCGATCCGGGCCGAAGCCTCCAGATCCAGCTCGGGATGGCCATCGTTCACCGGCGTCATTGCCCGCGCCGCAATCGTGCCTTCGCCCACTGGCGGACCCGCCTGGCTGCTGCGGTAAAGACGCAGCCTCACCGGCGGCTTCTCCCGGTTGTCGCCCACCACAAAAAGACCCTGTCCCATGCTCAGGCCCGTGGAGGCGTTGCAGGGACCGCTGTGCAGCACGGTGGGCTGCTCCGCCGCCGCCAGGGCGGTGTGGGGCAGGCCCCACGCCACCAGCAGCGGCAGCAGGGCCCTCAGGGTCCGGCCTGCGAGGCAGCGGCGCCGAGCGCGCCCTGCTCCGGCCGGCATCGCCACGGCGGCGGATGGGGGGAGGGGGGCGAGGCTGCGGCCGGGGGCGTCCATGGAGGGGGCGGAGCGGAACATCCCGCAGGATGGCGCCGCCGGTAAGGCCCGGGAACCTGCGCACCATTCTGTTGCGTTCCAGGCTCCGCTACGTCGCGGTCCGCCGCAGCCGGCGCGCCAGCCACCAGGGAGCCGCCCACCATGGAGCTCTAAGCGCCGCGTTCCTGTCTGCCCCCCTCCGCTCCACCCACGGGGGGCGTTTCCCCCGGCTTGGCCAGTGAGCTGGCGGCCACGGCCGCCGAACTGGCCGCCTGCACCACCCGCCCCTGGACCCTCATGGAGGTGTGCGGCGGCCAGACCCACGCGATCCTCCGCTGGGGGCTTGGCCAGCTTCTGCCGCCGGGAGTGCGGTTGATCCATGGTCCGGGCTGCCCGGTGTGCGTCACCCCCGCCGCCACGATTGATGCCGCCCTGGCCCTGGCCCGGCGCCCCGGGCTGATCCTCTGCTCCTACGGCGACATGCTGCGGGTGCCGGGCAGCACGGCCACCAGCCTGCTCGCCCTGCGGGCCGAGGGGGCCGATGTGCGCGTGCTCACTTCGCCGCTGCAGGCCCTGGCCATCGCCCGCGCCCATCCTCGGCGCGAGGTGGTGTTCTTCGCGGTGGGCTTCGAGACCACCGCCCCCGCTACAGCCCTGCTGGCCCGTTGTGTCCGCTCCGAGGGCCTCACCAACCTCTCCCTGCTCACGGCCCATGTGCGGGTGGCCCCCGCCATGGAGGTTCTCCTTCAGCCCGCCGAAGACTGGCGGGCCCCGCAGACCAGCGCCCGCGTTTCAGCCCCCGCCCCAGCCTCCGCTAGTTCCGTGCAGGGATTCTTAGCGGCGGGCCATGTGTGCGGTGTGATCGGCACCGCCGAACTGCAGGAGCTGGTGGAGCGCCGATCGCTGCCGGTGGTGGTGAGCGGTTTCGGGCCCCTGGAGCTGATGCGGGCGATCCTGGCCTGCGTGCGGCTCCTGGAGGCCGCGACACCGCGGTTGCTGAATGCCTACGGCCCCGTGGTGCGGCCGGAGGGCAATCCGGCGGCCCGGGCCCTGCTGGAGGAGGTGTTCGAGGTGGTCGACCAGCCCTGGCGGGGCCTTGGCCTGATCCCCGGCGGCGGCCTGGCGCTGCGGGAGTCCTATGCCGCCAGCCTCGATGCGGGGCGCCGCTTTCCGCCGCCCGTCGCCGTCGGCAGTGCTCCGGAGGTCACGACCTACCAAGGGCCCGGCCCCTTCGGCAGCCCGTCAGGGGTCACCCCCTCCCTCTGCCCAGGGGCCGATCCCGCTCCGGCTTCCAGCCCCTGCATCGCCGCTGCCATCCTGCGGGGGCTTGCTACCCCGCTCCAGTGCACAGCCTTCGGCCTGGCCTGCACCCCGGAGCATCCGCTTGGGGCTCCCATGGTCTCGGGTGAGGGGGCCTGCGCCGCCTATCACCACTACCGTCCTCCGCAGGGCTCAGCAAGCCCGGCGCCTCCGGTGCCGCGATGAGCGAGAGGATCCTGCTGGGCCATGGCGGTGGCGGCACCCTCAGCCAGCGGCTGATCGACAGCGAGCTGCGCCCCCTCTATGCCGATCCCGGCGCGCTGCTTCATGACGCCGCCAGCCTGGAGCTTCCCCATGGCCGCTTGGCCTTCAGCACCGATGGCTATGTGGTGCACCCCCTGGAGTTCCCCGGTGGTGACATCGGCCGCCTGGCGGTGGTGGGAACCTGCAACGATCTGGCCATGGCGGGGGCGCGTCCCTGGGCGCTCAGCCTCGGCCTGATCCTGGAGGAGGGGCTGGAGTTGGCGGTGCTGCGGCGCATCCTGGCCTCGGTGGCCGCCGCTGCCGCGGACTGCGGTGTGCAGGTGGTCACGGGGGACACCAAGGTGGTGGAGCGGGGCAAGGCGGATGGCGCCTTCCTCACCACCAGCGGCATCGGCCTGCTCATGGCGGCGGAGCCGATCGGGCCGGGGCGCATCGAGGCGGGCGACCAGGTGGTGGTGAGCGGCGACCTGGGCCGCCATGGCATGGCGATCCTGATGGCTCGCCATGGCCTCGATCCCCACCCTCCCCTGCTCAGCGATTGCGCCCCCCTCTGGCCCCTGGTGGAGGCCCTTCTGGCCCGCGGCGTGCGGCCCCACTGCCTGCGGGATCTCACTCGCGGCGGCCTCGCCAGTGCCCTGCAGGAGCTGGCCACGGCGGCCGGAATGCGGGTCCGGCTGATCGAGGAGCGGATTCCGGTGGCCCCCGCCGTGCGTCGCGGCGCCGACCTGCTGGGCCTTGACCCGCTCCACCTGGCCAACGAGGGAAGGCTGGTGGCCGTGGTGGCCCCCGCCGATCTGGAGGCCACCCTGGCGGTGCTCGAACCCCAGGGCGGAGCCTGGATCGGAGCGCTCGAACGGGAGGAGGATCCGCCAGGGACTCATGCTGCCGACCTGGCCATGCCGCGGCTGCTGCTGCGCACCGCCTTCGGTAGTGAACGGGTGCTCAGCCCCCCGGCCGGAGATCTGCTGCCACGGATCTGCTGAGCTGCCGAGGCACAAGGTCACCCGGCCAGCCACCACGGCCTTGCCGGACACCACCGGATCGCTGTACCAGCTAACACCGCGGAAGTCGGCAGGGGTTTCACGCGCAGTTGAGGTGCACTGGCAGGGGATTCAGCTGTCTTCCGAGGCCACACCCCTCACGATCCTGGAGAGCTCGCTGCGTTCGTCGGTGGTGATGCGATGGGGCACGCCGCTGATGATGCGCTCGAAGTTGGAGAAGGAATCCTTGATCTCAGGCCCGTTGCTGGTGATCACGAATTCGCGGATGCCCTTGTCATGCCAAGAACCGCGCATCTTGAACACATTCAGTGCCCGTGCCATCTCACCCCTTATCTCCACATACTGCAGCATTAGGATCGTGTCGGTGATGGTGGAGATATGGGAGTCGGTGATCGAGTGGCTGCCCATGAACTCTTCGGAGGTGTTGGTGAAGAAACCAGCGATCTCCTCCTGCTTGGCGTAGCCGGTGACCCCGATCACGAACTGGCGAAAGGCGTTATGACTCACCCCCCTGGCGAGGGCGGAGAGGGAATCGATCGCCATCCGTGAGGGTTTGAACTCACTGATCTCGGTTTTGATGATCTGGAGGTGATCTTCGAGGCCGGTGGACTCCGGATAGGCGCAGATGATCTTCAGCAGGCCATCTTGCTCCATCTGCTCGAAGTCGATGCCCCAGCTGGTGGCGTTGCGTAGGAGCTGGGCCCGCGATTCTTCATAGGCGAACAGAATGGCCCGCTCCTTGCTGCGGCAGGCATCCTCGATGAACTTGCTCACCAGCAGCGTCTTGCCCGTGCCCGTGGCGCCGGTGGCCAGAATGATCGAATCCTTGAAGAAGCCACCACCGCACATCTCGTCCAGCTTTGGCACGCCGGAGCTGAGCCGCACGTTGGAGGAGCGCTGGGTGAGCCGCATGGCGCCCAGGGGGAAGATGTTCACGCCATGGGCACCCATGGTGAAGGGAAACTCCCCTTTCATGTGGGTGGTGCCGCGCAGCTTGAGAATCTCCACGGTGCGCCGTCGCCGTTCGCCCTCGAGCACGTTGCGGAGGATCACCACGTTGTCGCTCACGAACTCTTCCACGCCGTAGCGGGCGATCGGACCGTATTCATCGATGCGTTCCGTGGTCATCACCGTGGTCACGCCGATCTCTTTGAGCCGGGCGATCAGGCGGAAGATTTCACGGCGCACCACCGAAACGGCGTCGTACTGCTGGAACACCGCCGTGATCGAGTCGATCGCCACCCGGCGGGCCTTGTATTTGCGGATCGCATAGTTGATGCGCTCGATCAAGCCGGAGAGGTCGAAGCTACCGGCCACATCCTGACCGTCGGGATCGGGTGAGGCATCGAGGATGAAGAGTTTATTCTGCTCCACCATCTCCTGGAGATTCCAGCCGAAGCTGGCGGCGTTGCGCAGGATGTCGAGGGGCGATTCCTCGAAGGTTACGAAAATTCCGGGTTCGTTGAAATCCCGGATGCCGTTGTAGATGAAGTTGAGCGAGAACACGGTCTTGCCCGTGCCGGAGGTGCCACTGATGAGCGTCGATCGGCCGATCGGCAGACCGCCGTGGCAGATGTCATCGAAGCCCTCGATGCTGGTCGGCAGTTTCTGCACCTGCAACAGCGGTGGGGTGGGGCTGGTGAGGCTGGGGTCCTGCATCGAAGGAGGTCTCGGGAATGCGGTGGGGAAGGAGTTAAGGCGGGAAGGAGGGCCGACGGGGGGTCAGGGATGGGGCGAATCGCCACCACCGCTGCCGCCGTTGATCGGTTCCGGGTCCAGCGGATCGTTGGTCAGGGCGTTGCCCTCCTCCTCGAATCCGTAGGTTTCGTCGCTGAGTTCTTCGTAGAGAAGATCGAGGCCGATCAGCACCCGCTCGCGGTCGGAGAGGTCGCCGATGATGCGCCGCACCGGTGGTGGCAGGATCTTGGCGAGGGTTGGGGTGGCCAGGATTTTATCCTCCTCGGCCAGTTGGGGATTCTTGAGCACATCAATCACCTTGAGTGCGTAGACGCCACGGAACTCGGTTTCCAAGATGTTGCGCAGGGTCTTGAGCGCCCGCATCGAGTTGGGCGTGTTGCCAGCGACGTAGAGCTTGAGAATGTAGGTCTTGCGGGCGGGCATCGCGGTGGTCTCCTGGGGGTGGAATCGATGAAGCGGGCTGGTGGAAGTCTCGCGGTAATGGTTCAGCTGGGATGGTCGCTCGAGGCCGGCACGGTCGCGCTGGTTAGGGGCGGATCGGGGGGCACGGCGCGGCGGTACATTTCGCAGAGATGGGCCATCACATCCAGCAGGGCAAGGCGGTAATCCTGAAGAAAGTCGTTCTGATGGCCCTCCAGCTGGAGCTGTTTGGCAAAGCCGTCGATGAGATTCATATGGATCTCCACGGTGTTAGTGATCGTGAGGTCGCTGAAGAAGGCGGTGTTCACGAAGCTCTCCAGGGCCTGATTGGCACTGGCTGGATCGCGGAAATAGCTCAGCAGCAGATCGCGGTAGGTGCGGGTCAGGGAACGCAGCAGCTCCTTCCGCTCGCCGCTGGGAAGGTTGCGCAGGAAGCGGGCGGGGTCCCGTTTGTAATAAACGCCCAGGTAGCCGAGCCGCCCCCGCAGGCGGTTGGTGAGCTTCCAGCGCTCGCCCTCATCGGCAGGGCCGCCCGCGCTGGGGCCCCCATCCACCTCCTGCTGGCCCAGGCCGGCCGTGCCGGGTAGGCCCCGGCGCAGAAATCGTGCAACCGCCGCATCGAGGCTGTAGCTCAGCTGTTCGAGCTGGTCGGGGGGCAGATGCACCTCCGCGTCGTGGAGCTCCACCCGGCCGCTCACCTCGCCGATCACCACGGCCGGCAGCAGCAGCCCCCGCTCGATCAGGGACTGGCGGATCTCTGAGGCCAGCACGCCCTGCTCCAGGAGCAACGCGTCGAAGGATTCGGGCTTCCGTTCGAGGATCACCACCGGATCGGCCAGCGGGTCGAGCGCCTCCATCCGGTACGGACCCTCCCGCAGCCACTGGCCACAGGCCTGGGCCAAGGCGGGGTCGCGCACCAGCGACACGATGGTGAGTGGCTGTCCTGCCATCGACTGGAACGGTGGGAAACCCTGCTGGGTGAACGAATGTTGACGGATGGCGGCCTGGAATGTGAAAGTCTTTGTTTGTCTTTCGATTGCCACGCGCCAGGCTGAATGGCGGCAGATCCCTGCCGCCAGCCTGGCCGTGCCCCGAGTCCCATGGCTGAAACCACCACCACCGCGGCCAGCGCCCCGAGCGCAAGCGCCGCCCCGGCCACCTCCTCGGGACCGGTCGCCCCAGGTCCCTACGCGATCGTGGAGGCCTCCGGCCAGCAGTTCTGGCTCCAGACCGATCGCTACATCGACATCGACCGGCTCCATGCCGAAGTCGACAGCATCGTGACCCTGGAGACGGTGTTGCTGGTGAAGGATGGCAACGGCACCACTCTCGGCGCCCCCTATGTGACGGGAGCCACGGTGGAACTGCAGGTGCTGGCCCACCGCCGCGGTACCAAGATCCTGGTGTACAAGATGCGTCCCAAGAAGAAGACGCGGCGCAAGAACGGCCACCGCCAGGAACTCACCCGGGTGCTGGTCAAGTCGATCCAGGTGGCCGGCAAGCCCATCGCCTGATCCAAGCCCTGGCTCCATCGCCCCTATTCTTTCTCTAATTCAGCAGCACCCATGGCCCACAAGAAAGGCACAGGCTCCACCCGCAACGGCCGCGACTCCAACTCCAAGCGCCTTGGCGTCAAGCGTTTCGGCGGTGAAGCGGTCACCGCCGGTTCGATCATCATTCGCCAGCGCGGCACCTCCGTGCTGCCCGGCGTGAATGTGGGCCGCGGCTCCGACGACACCCTCTTCGCCCTGGTGGATGGGGTGGTGAACTTTGAATCGATCACGCGCGGTCTGCGCAACCGCAAACGGGTGAACGTGGCCGTGGGCTGAAGCCCACCTGCGGCGGCGCCCTGTGGCAGCAATCCCCTCCCCAACCCCCGCGGAGTGCCCCATGGCACTCTGCGGTTTTTTGGTGATTGATAAACCTGCCGGCCCCACGTCCCATGGCTGCGTGGCGGCGGTTCGTCGGGCCTATGGCCTCAAGCGGGTCGGCCATGGCGGCACCCTTGATCCAGCGGTCACGGGTGTGTTGCCAATGGCCCTGGGTCCCGCCACCCGCCTGCTCCCTTACCTGCGGGGCGACAAGGTGTACCGCGCCGTGGTGCAGCTGGGCGTGCGCACGAGCAGCGATGACCTGGAGGGGGAGGTGCTGGAGCGCCGCACCCCGCCGCCGTTCGACACGGCCGCCATCGAAGGGGCCCTGACGGGCTTCCGCGGCGAGATCCTGCAGCGCCCCCCGGCGGTGTCGGCGGTGCATGTGGGGGGCGAGCGGGCCTACGCCCGCGCCCGAAGGGGTGAGCTGGTGGAGCTGGCCCCCCGGCCCGTGACCATCCACAGCCTGCAGCTGCTGGCCTGGCACCCGGCCGAAGCCCAGGCTGAGCTGGAGGTGCGCTGCTCGGCCGGCACCTACATCCGCTCCCTGGCCCGCGACCTCGGCGACCTCCTCGGCTGCGGCGGGGCCCTGGCCCGCCTGCGCCGCACCGAAACACTCGGCTTCGACCTCTCCACCGCCGTGGATCTCGAGCG
>Ga0209087_1000835_pt1 | contig 18979 bp, 16 predicted proteins | sample S_130805_EF_Meta_FD_187321 | JGI IMG/M metagenome (GOLD analysis project Ga0209087, IMG submission 187321) | Freshwater microbial communities from Lake Simoncouche, Canada to study carbon cycling - S_130805_EF_MetaG (SPAdes) (version 2) | ecosystem: Environmental > Aquatic > Freshwater > Lake ... | reverse complement strand
CGGCGAAGATGTTGACGCTGCTGGACCAAGCGTACGTTCCGTTGCTGAGCCCCTGACTACCGTTAAAAGTGAGGGCCGATTTGCCGCCTAACGCCGAGGTAGTGTACGTCGGGACGGAGGGCGTCGAACCTACCCAGGCCACCGCATGGTTGTTGTTACCAGACTTATCCCTCCAAAGAGCAACCTGGTCGCCGGTGGCGGAGACCTGAGTCGTGCCGGCGGCGTCCTTAAACAAAGTCGAGGCATCCGAACCGTCCAACCACACACTGAGCCCCGAAATACTGGTCAGGCTCGTCGCAGCACTCGCTACCGAAGCGAACATCAGCAAGGCGAGGGTGAGAATGCGGGTTGCTTTTGTCATCATGGTCTGTGATCTCATATTCATATTGCTTCCTTGGGTTGTTTTGGGGTGATGAAAACTGCTCTTGGTTCCCTTACTAATCCATTGAAATGTCATCATACAGTAAACGTTTACTTCATTTCCTTGCTTTTGTCAAGTAGTAATTAAATTTTTACATCATAAGCGTAAAAGTCATTGGATGTGATTTTATATTCATAGTAGTTATTTGGTTGTTTTAGGGTAATGAAAACTGATCTCAGGGTGCAAACTACTAGACTATAATACCTTAAGATGAGTAAACGTTTGCTTTATTTTATTTCTGTTGTTCGGAAAAAATCATCTTTTTCAACGTAAGCGTCCCGCCGGGTTCGACTGGCGGAAGTTCAGCCGCGAGGCCTTCGGGATCGCGCAAGGAAGATACCCGCGCGTAGGCACCGGCATAATGTGAAATTTTAGAAATTAAGCCGTAAACGAAATGGAGTTTTCCATCCTGCTGGTCTGCAAGAGAGCGACGTGAGGTTTCACGAAAGAACGGCTTCCTTTTTGTCGCCTTCCAATTGACCGGTTGGCAAATCAGTGGCGGGCGGCTGATAATGCAAGTCTCCTCCGTAACGCTGCCAGCTTCGGTAGAGATTCCACGCCACCAGCAGCATAGTCGCCGTAAAGAACCATTGCCAGACTGGGAGCCAGAGGTAGGTCCCCTTTTCCCCCGTCCAGGGCTTCAACAAATCGAAAAATCCCCCCAGTAACACCCCGTTGACGACAAGTGAAATCGATCTCCACATCGCGTTTGCCGAACAAAACTGGCCGTAGCGCTCCCGTGGGAAAATCCGCATGAAAAGCGGCGGATCGAGGATTCCAATCAGCGAGCCTGCCGGGGCGGCCAGCCCGATCACAATGGCCATCCAGAGATAAAAGGAGACCTGCGGTGACACGCTGAAAAAAAGCCAGATACACTCCACCGGCAACACCACGCAGACTTGTAGCAGCAGTCCGGCAAGGACCACACGGATGGGGTGGTAGCGATCGGCCAGCCAACCGGAAGCGAGGATGAAAAGGGAGAAGCTGATGAGCATCGTGCCTCGGACGATCCCTATCTGGTGCAGATTCAGCCCGCAGGATTGATAGAAGAAAAGCGTGAAGGGATCCGCCGCCATGTAACCCCCTGCCATGCAGACTCCAAGTCCATAAATCAAAATATAATGCCGGAACTGGTGGCACTCGACCCCAAATGTTTTTATGCCCGACCAGACCCCGCCTTTTCTATCGATGAAAGGAGGCGGTGGCGGGTATTCGCCTTCCTTGACCTTCCAGCACATGAATCCGAACCCCAGGAGATAAATGACACCGCCGCCGAGGAAGATGTAAACCGCATGGCTCTCGGCAAATTGAAAGATGAAGAAATTGTATATTGAGGCCGACAACGTGCTGACCGTGCGAAAACACGACATCCATCGTGCCATGAGCACCTCGGGCACCACATCGTTGAACAGATACCAAAAAACCGCATTGATGAACGAATTAAAGAAACTGAACACCACCATGATGACGCCGATGGTTCCTACGGCGACTTCGTTGGCCGTGAATTGCGATAGGAAGGAGCCCAGGAGGCCATGCAGAAAAAAGCCGATCTGTTTGCCGAAGCCCAGCAACACCATGCTGCCTACCAGGGGCAGCATGGTCATCGTCATGAAGGGAATCCTTCGTCCCCACCGGCTCCGAAACCTGTCGCTCTTGAAGCTGACCACCGGATTAAGGATCGTGTTGATCACCATGGGCACGGTGATCAGAATCAGGCCCATCATCGAGTTGGAGGCCCCCAGCCCTTTCAATTCCAGAGGTAGAATGCTCGGTACGACGCTCTCCATGAGCACGAAGCAAAAGTCGCCCCACACCAGCCATAGAAAGAGCGCTGTCAGCCCCGCCTTGGTGTATTCCAGTGTGCCGATTTTGTATTGTTTGGAATTGTTAAGGAGGCTCATGGAATCACGGTCTGCCCCCGTGCGCCTTGCGATTTGGTCATAATGTTAAAGGGTAATCTTTTGAGCAGTCAGAAATTTCCATGCCGCGCTTTTCTGCCGGGTGAGGCTGGCACGGTTTGGATCAATACCGGCGCGGAGCAAAAGTCAGCATCTTTTTCAATTCCATCGGCCCGGCTTTTCAGCAGGAACCGGAAGCGCGACTCCCCCTGATCGGTCAGCGGCAGATGAGCCAGGTTCGCCGTGCCGGTCGCGGTATCGTCAATATGATCATCCGCATACCGACTGGCACGGGCGAGCGTGGCTTGTAGAAGTCCATCGCGAAGGTCAAAACAGGAAATCCCATCGCTGGCAAAACCAAGCGTGCCCTCTTTTCCCGAGGCCTTCACCCAGCGCAAAGCGGGGACTTCGCCGCAGGCGCCACGTTGTACGGAACCGCCAGGTATTTCGTATTCCGCCTGCGTGAAGCCGGGCATGACCAGTTTCGCCCGCTTGCTGCGCTCGTTAAAAAAAAGCCGCCCCTCCACTCGTATCGTATTTTCAGCAGCCCCAAGCGTGAACGTCAGCTCCAGTTTCGACCTTTTCCCTGCCATTCGCACCCACAACCGGCTTAATACCGGGCCTGGTTCCAGCACCGCTACGGCTTCCACTTTCCAGCGCTCCGTAACCTTGGTCAGGAAAAAAGATTCGGGTTCTTCTTTGATGCCGCCCCACGAACCAAAGATGTCTTCATAAATCCAGACTCCCAGACCCGGTGTCAGCCACGATTTCCCGTCGACTTTGAAACGAATCATTTCCTCGCCGACCTTTGCCGAGATGGAATACAGCGTGTTCGCAATTTTGTCTTTACCGGCAGAAGCCTGCATGCGGCCCTTCGCGGCAAGCCGTGGGTTTTCCTTGTAACCGACTGTCATCACCTGCCAGCTCCGGGGCGGCATTTGCAGCGGCACAGCGACGCGAATCCGCAGTGCCTTTGACATATCGCAATGGTGCTCAGTCCGGGTCTTTTGAAAAGGTAGAGGCACTCCATTCGGCCCAAGCACCTCGATTGGCAGCTCCTTCCATCGTGGCCCGTCATATGCCGCTATTGGCCTCCAATCCAGTTGCACCTCCCACTCGCCCACACCGCGATACTCGTGCGGATGCGGATTTAGTAGCAGGACAGGAACCGCCGTCGGCGCATCGTACTCCGCCGACGCGGGCACTCGCGTGTCCACTGCGCGTGCAAGGGCATTGACGGCGCGAAATTCCAGCTCCTGGGCGGAATGAAAGGCACCGCCCAGCCAGGCCAACTGGTCGTCATAAGCCCTCTCGATGCTCGATCCGGGGAGGATGTCGTGAAAAGAATTGAAAAGCACCGCACGCCATTCCGCCGCCAGCGGATCGGAAGGAGGGAGTTTCTGCCGCAAAAACTTTCGCACCAGCTCTTCCACCCGTTGAGCCCGGATCACCTGGGATTCGGTACGACGGTAGGCGTGCTTGAATTTGACCACCGAGGCGTAACAGCCCCGCGAATCGAAATTCAGTTCACCTTTCACCTCCGGCAATTGGATTTGCGGATGTCGCTTCAACCACGAGCGCACTGTTGCAAAATACTGGCTCAAGCCCGAATGAATCACCTCAACCTCGGGATGCCTCGCCGCCCACTCTGAGAGATCGCGCATCATGCGCCGGGTCGGCCCGCCACCGTGATTTCCAAGCCCGTAAAAAATCCCGATGTCCGGCAAGGCGGACTGTCGCGCACATTCCAGATACGCATCCAAACGCGTTGGTAATTCATCCCGCTTTGCACAGCAATACCAGTCCACTGGCGAGCGATAGGCCATCACCCGCGAGCCGTCACAGCCTTCCCACCAATACGTGTGTTCCGCGATGGGAAAATGCTTCGGGAACGGGCGACAGTGTGCGAAGTTGGAAATGGCAGACTGCCTCAAGATTCCCGGCAATCCTGCGCTGTGTCCGAATGTGTCGGGATACCAAGCCGTGTCAGTTTTTTTTCCAAATCGCGACAGGAAATAACTTTGCCCTTCCTGAAATTGTCGTAACAAGGTTTCTGTCGCCGGCAGATTGTTATCCGACTGGGTATAAGTCCCCCCCACAAACTCCCAACGGCCCGAGGCAATCGCCCGCCGGATTCGCTCGAAAACTTCCGGCTCCTCCTTTTCTACGAATTCGTAAAGCGCCGACTCGCCGCGCACCACGGTCAAATCGGGAAATTCATCCAGCATCGCCAGCATGGTGCGGCTCGTCGAAATCGCCTCGTTCATTCCCTCCCGCCAGTCCCAAAGCCAAACGGGATCTAGATGACCATTGGCAATTAGATGAAATCGATATTTAAAGCTCATACAAGGGAGGTTTTCATTGAAACAAATTGCCGGGACGCCCTTTCATTCGGTCCGTAAAACAGCACGCTGGTCTGGCAGTCGTTGAGTTTCAGCGTTTCCGGATTTAAAACTGACTAGTTCCCTGGTGGACGTTTGGGTACGACATACGCGCCACGTATGCCGTACTTCTCCTGGAGGTAGAAGCCGACGTCGTTTGCCTCGCCTGCGGTCAGCTTGCGATTGAAAATCAGGAGTTCGGCGATGTTTCCTTGCCAGGCTTGGTCACGGTCTTCCTTCCCAGCCACATTGTATCCGTTCTTTGGAAACACTTCATTGTTGATGCTTTGGAATGTGGGTTTCAACGCCTTTCCATTCAGTGCGATTTGTACAACGTAAGACAATAGAGACACATCGAGAATCGCGGCTTGGCCGTCGCTCAAGGTGCCGTAAGGAGCGTTGACGCGGGGCGTCGACGGTGTTGGCGTCGAATCCCAATTGTTGCCATATGCCAGCACTTCGTTGCCGTTCCATCCATCGTTGGCACCACCGGTCAACGCGATTCCCGCGTTGTAAGTCGCTGGCATGGAACTGAGAATGAATCTATAGCCGTTGGCCGACGACCAAATTTTGGCGCTCACCACAGCGAGGACTTCGACGCCCGTGGGCCAGGCGTACGTTCCGTTGCTGAGCCCCTGACTACCGTTAAAAGTGAGGGCGGATTTGCCGCCTAACGCCGAGGCCGTGTACGTTGGGGAGCTGGTTGGACCTGCCCAGGCCGTCGCATGGTTGCCGTTGCCGGACTTATCCTTCCAGAGAGCAACCGGGTTGCCGGTGGCGGTGACCGGAGTTGTGCCGGCGACGTCCTGAAACAGCGTTGTGGCATCCGAACCGTCCAACCACACATCGAGCCCCGAAATACTGGTCGGGACCGGCGCTGCACTCGCTGCAGAAGCGAACAGCAGAATGGCAAAGGACAGAATGCGAGTTGCGGTTGTCATGGTCGTGGCATTTGATTTCATAGCGTTTACTCGGTTGTTTTAGGGTGATGAAAACTGATCTCGGTTGCAAACTACTTGACTGGATTGTCTGAATTTAAGTAAACGTTTACTTCATCTCCTTGCTGTTGTCAGTAAATTATTTCTTTTTCACATCATGAACCGAAAAAAAACGTTTTTTTCAACACGCTATCGTGGCTTTTTATCCCCACCTTTGTCACCGGCAACCTGGCTGCCAAACGCCCTCAATAACGGCAGTTTTGAACAGGCGCGAATTTCGGTTTTGTTCTGTCGCCAACAAACGTTAGCCCAACGTTTGCCCAATCGCTGGGAACCATGCAATCTTACTCGTACTATGGGAGCACGCACTCCGCTGTCTGACAAGTTGATCACAATTCGCGAACTGGCCGAAATGGCCGGAACAACTTACGCCACCGTATCCCGTGCCTTAAGCGGCAAGCCTGGCGTTTCCAAGCGTTTCCGCCAGGAGATCGTTCAGTTGGCCAAGAAACATCATTATGTGCCCAACCAGTCTGCCCGTACGTTGCAAAAGGGTGGCAGCCCCTTTTTGGGATTCTTGGCGGCGGATCTGACAAACTTCACCTACATAAGCATCTTCCGGCAAATAGAGGCTCTGTGTCGGGAGAGGGGGTTCGCCCTGCTCATCGCGGATTCTGAACAGCGTCCGGAGTTGGAGCGGGAACACGTGGAGTATTTCCTCCGCATGAATGTCCGGGGGGCGTTCGTCTTTCCAGTTTCAGATTGGCGATCCAATGTTTCCAACAAACACTTCGACACCCTTCTCTCAAATCGAATTCCCATCGTGGCCATGGGGCACATCTCGCAGCCTGGAATTTCGACTGTTGTCAGCGAAGAAAAACTCAACGCAAGGAAACTGATCGAGGAATTGCACGCGCTTGGTCACAAGCGCTTCCTCATCGTTGTCCAGGAAGCTCCCGGCAACGTTCCCGCCACAATCCGGCTCAAGAGCATGACGGAAGCGATCTCGGCCCTCGACGGCGGGCACCTCACCGAAGTCATCCGGACTGGCACGTCCCTAGACTGGAAAGGCGCGGTTGTCCGCGCCATACAGAAGGGAAATGAACGACCTACCGCCATCGTAACCATCAATGAAAATGCGGCGCTCGCCCTCTACCAGCCTCTCGCTGTGGCCGGCATCCGGATCCCCGAAGATGTTTCTCTGGCGACCTGCGGAAGCTCCAACTGGATCGAGGAAGTTGCCTTCCCGCTGACCAGCGCCCACATCAATATCGAGTCGGTGGCGACAGCCGCCCAATCGCTCCTGTTCGAAAAAATGAACGACCTGAACGCGCCGGACAAGCATCTAACTATCGCACAAAGCATCCTTCTCAAGGAATCCGTGGCGAAAGTATCGGGTTGATCAGAAAATCCATCCGGATTTGATTTCTACCCCCCGAATTTTCGCTTCGTCTTGTGCGGCATTGCCTCAAAAATACACGACAATCCATCGGATCGGTCAGTATGGTGGCAGCGCAGGTCGAGTAGTAAGCTTGCCTCCTAGGTATTTGCCGAAGCGGCCGTCGAGTTCCACCGGTCCTGATCCAAACCCTGTGAAACCTGGTATTGCTTAAAGTCGAAACGCTGGGCCTATTTCCAGAACTATGAAGTCTCCAGTCCGATCTAAAGTAGCTCGCCACCAAGATTCGACGCGGCGTTGACTCCGGGAGGATTCCAGAGACAGGGCTGGCTCTCGGCCTGGATCTGCAGGATACGGTCTCTCGAGGGTAGGGGGCAGATGCGACAACGCGGTGTCGACCAGGCGAAGGGCTGATCGTGGGAGGTTGTGTTTGTAATGGCCTATGGTTCCAGAATGACCGGATTGGTCAATTTTCCGATACGATCGATTTCGATAGTTACCTCGTCGCCTGACTTCAGCCAGCGGGGCGGTTTAGCAGCCATGCCAACGCCGTGCGGTGTTCCGGTGAAAATTACTGTGCCAGGCGGCAGGGTGTTGCTGGTGCTAAGGAATTCGATGATCTGTGCCACGTTGAAAATCATATCATTGGTGTTCCAGTCCTGAACGGTTTTGCCGTTGAGGATGGTCCTGATGCCAAGCGTTTGAGGATCGGTAATTTCATCGGTTGTCACCAAGCATGGACCGAGGGGCGAAAATGTATCGAAGGTCTTGCCCCTGCACCATTGACCGCCGCCCCATTTGAGTTGCCAGTCGCGGGCGGAGACATCATTCGCGCAAGTGTAGCCAAGTACATAGGACAGGGCATCCGCTGCCTTCACATTCTTGCAAGGCTTGCCAATGACAACGGCGAGTTCGCACTCGTAGTCCACCTCCTGACTGGCGGCGCGCACGGGAATTTCGATCGGGTCGCCAGGATTCTGTACGGTGTTGATTCCTTTTGTGAAAAGGACAGGGCGTTCCGGAGCTTTCATACCGGATTCCTCAGCATGGTGGCGGTAATTGAGCCCGATGCAGAGAATCTGGCTGGGCTGGAATGGCGCAAGCAACTTGGCGATTTGGGCCGGTTCGGTGGTTTCCTCGAGTCCGGCATAGAGGTCTCCGGTGCAGCGCACGGTGGACTTGTCGGATTTTTGTGAGCCGAAATGAATGGCTCCCTGTGGGTCTTGGTATCGTATGATGTTCATGGTTTGTAAAAATCAGTAGGTGGCGCGGCCTCCAGGGATATCGAAGCCGATTCCGTATGCGCCTCCAGTGATGATAAAAACAGGGTTGGTTGGTTTGTGATGTTCATAAGTTTGTTTTTTAAAAGTGCGAAAAGAGACTGCCTAAATATTTGTCCTGATAACGCAGAAAGCTCATAAGTTATTTTCCGATGCTCCAGCCTCCATCCAGTATCAGGGTGCTGCCCGTGACCATTGCGCTTTCGTCAGCCGCGAGGTAGAGGGCGGCGGCGGCAACTTCCGCCGGCTTCAGCATCCGGCCGTTCAACTGCGTTGAGGCCATGTCGCGATAGGCTTTCTCGGGGTCGGGGTATTCCTTCAAACGCGCCATGACAAACGGAGTCTCGACGCGGCCCGGGCAAATACAGTTGAAGCGCACTCCTGTGTGCGAATGATCCAGCGCTAGGGCCTTGGTAAGTCCAACAACGGCAAATTTTGTGGACGTGTAAGCAAGTCTTTCGCGTACAGCGATGACTCCTCCGACGGATGCCATATTGATAATGCTGCCGGATCGGCGTTCCAGCATAGCCGGCGCAAAAGCTTTGCAGCCGTTGAAAACACCTCGCACATTCACCTCAAAAAGCCTGTCCAGATCTGCCGCCGCGGTGTTCAGCAAAGTGCCGACATGGCCAATACCCGCAATGTTGGCTAGAACATCTAGCGTGCCGACCGACTCTGCAGCACGAAGGAAATCCGCTTCGCTCGCCACATCGAGTGACAAAAACGTCCCGCCAATGGTCTGAGCCAACTTCTGGCCGTTTTCCTCGTCACGGTCGGCAATCCAGACTGACGCGCCCGAGCGGGCAAAAGTTTCCACGATAGCTGCACCGATGCCGGATGCTCCGCCGGTGACGAGAGCTTTTTTGTTTTTTAAGTCGAACATGGTGATATTTCTCAATTGTTATGGAAAAAATGTGGTCGTTGATTTTCTGTTATTGTAGGCAGACGTTACCAGTGCCAATCGGCTTCGGGATCAATCCAAAGGCGCTCGCCGTTGCGATTCCATGCAGCGGTTACTTCCGGGGGTGACCAAAGGGCTTGGTGTCCGGCGATTTCGATGCCTAGGACTTGTTCGCTTTCGGGGCTGATGTTCACCGATCCTGATTCAGTTTTCCATGTGGTGGCAGTGTTCATGGTGAGCTAATCCGAACCTGCGATGACGGCAGTTTCGCCGAGGCCCTCCGGCCCCATCGAGCAATAGCCGCCATCGATCATGAGGGTCGTGCCCGTGATGAACGAAGCGTCATCGCTCAGTAGGAAAAGCGTCGGGCGGGCGACTTCGATCGCCTGGCCCATCCGGCGGAGCATGTGGTATTTTCCCCAGATCGCATCCCACTTGGCGCGGCCGCCCCCATCCATGTTGGCGGCCTTGTCGGTCTCGTTCGACCAGATCCAGCCGGGATCGACGTTGTTCACGCGGATGTTGAATGGTGCGAGGTCGAGTGCCTGGCATTTCGTGAGCTGGTTGACGGCACCTTTGGCGGCGTTGTAGGTCCAGCGGTTCACTTGGGCGATATGACCTGAAATGCTCGACATGTTAACGATCGAACCGCCACCGGCTTTTTGCATGGGCGGGACTACATTCTGCACCATGCGGGCATAGGCGAGCGGACCGGCCGTAAAGCTGCGCATCCAGTCCTTGGTCGTCGCGTCGAGCGCCTTCGCCGTAAAAGCAAAGGCGTTGTTTACGAGATAATTCACCGCCCCGTAGGTTTTGATGGTTTGGGCGACGACTTCTGCACAAAATTCCTCGTTCGCCATGTCTCCGCGGAGAAACGTTGTGGGGAAACCGGCCGCATGGAATTCTTTCTGCGATTTCTCTCCGGCCCCGCTGATGCCGGTGAAGAGGACCTTGCCCCCTTCCTTGCATAATTCTTCAACGATGGACCGCCCGAGGCCGGAGGAACCCCCGGTCACGATAGCAATTTTATTTGTAAATCGATCAGCGACCGGCTTGTGGGATGGGATCGGTGTGTGCATGGGATGTTTTATAGGCGGTAAAAACGGGCTGCGTTGTCGCGGAAGATATTCTTGCGCTCGGCTTCAGTAAAGCCAGACGTGAGGAGATCTGAAGTTTCCAGCCAGCGGGTGAATTCCGATCCTCTCAGAACATGAGGCCAGTCGCTACCCCAGATCAGCCGATTCGGACCGAAGGCCTCAAAAACCGCTTCCGCATAGGGCCGCAGGTCGTCGGGCGTCCAATGTTCGAGGTTAGCATTGCAGATCAGATTCGAAAATTTGCAAACGTGCGGACCCGCGGCGGCGAAGTCGCGGATGGACGATTTCCAGGGTTCGAGTGTTCCGGCAGCGATCGGTGGGCTGCCGATGTGATCGAGGATAAACCGGGTGTCCGGGCATTGATCGATCAACCGCAGCACATTCGGAAAATGGGCCGGTGCGATCGTCAGCTCACAGTGCAGCCCGGCCTTGCCCAGCGACTGGACACCCCGGATAAATCCCGGCCGAACGCAGAAATCGCCATCTTCCTCAAACTCGATGATACGGCGCACCCCTTTCACGCGGAGGTCTTCGGCAATTTTGAAAAGCTCCTCCTCCACGGCATCGCCGTTCTCCAGCGGAGCCCACGGGATGATTCCCTTGAGCCGTGAGTCGGAATCCGCCAGCGACTGCACCCACTCCAACTCGGCGAGGTGCTGCCCGGGGAGGCACTCGCACTGGACAAAAATCATGGCCTCGACCGGCTGGTCGGCTCGCGCGGCATCATAGTCGGAGAGCACGAAGTTCCGGTTGATGCAGGGAACGTTCGCAAGCCAGGGATAGTCGAGCTTGTTGAGATCCCAGAGGTGGATGTGAGCGTCGATGATGGGGAATGTCATAAGGATGTTAGAAAAGAGTTTTCATCGGATTGGTCACGGGTTCGGTGGGCAGGCGATCAGTAAGCAATCGTCCCCCTCAAGGACAATGGTCCGCGTGTCATTGGCATAGGTTCGTTCTGGAAGGGCGACCAGGATATTTGCGGATTCGCTTCCGATACAGAACGGACCGTGATGCCAAGTGCCCGGTTTGATAACTACCATGGTGCCCTTTGGCACGTGGAATGCTTGGACTTTCTCAGCGGGGAATCCCGCGTCCGGAACGGACGCAGGAGCAAACCACATAAGCACGTCCGCATCGAGCGGCATGAGCATTTCCGCTGTGGAGGAGTGGCATTCCGCCACGTTGATCACAGGTTCGCGCGGCCCGATGCGGCAGTTTGAGTAGGAGGCGGCCTGGCAGTTTCCGAGCGCCTGCTGGATCATGTCAGGAAAGAACTCGATCGGTGGCGCTCCGAGTATTTCGGAAACGGGGTTCAGCATGTCGCGAAAGCCGCCGAATTCCTGGAAGCTTTCGGGATTCAATGTCTCAACAGGAACTGTTTTCATTTGGATGGTCTGTCGGGGTTTTCGGGGAGTCCAAGAGTTGAATGACGTGCTGGACTTGAAAGGAACGTTTGACCAGCGATTTCGCGGAGTTCCACTGCATCATACAGACATGATTCGAAGTGGCTAGAATGACGGGATCGCCTGCGGCTTCGTTCAGGAAGGCGGATTTCTTGGCGAGGATTTCGCGCGCATTCTCCGGTTTCTGGATGTTGTAAATCCCGCCCGACCCGCAGCAATCCTTGGCGTACGGGGCGAGTTCCCATCGGAGCCCGGTTGCATCGAGAACTGGGGAAGGGATGCCGGGTGAGCGTTGCCCATGAACCAAGTGACAGGGAAGATCGACATAGACACGAGCATTACCTTCCCGAGGTTTGCGGGCCTTGATGCCGACCTCCGCCAGAAACTCCAGCACATCGCGGACAGGTTTATCCGGTGAAAGCGTCTTTTTTAAAGCCAGGCCACATCCCGAGGAGTTGCTAACGACTGCATCCACATCGAGAGGAATAAAGGCGCCACGGTTTTGCGCACGCATTTCTTCCACACCGTCCAATCCGGTATGCTCCTGAAAAGCTCCGCAGCAACCCTGCTCTTCGGGAACCACGACTTGGATATTATTATCGATTAGCACGCGGACAGTTGCAAAATTGATTTCACGGAACAGGGCTTCCATGAGACATCCAGCCAAAAGAGCCACACGCGGTCCGGTTGGCTTTCGCGATTCCATCAGCCGTCGAGCATAGGATGCTGTGGATTCGGTAACATGCGGGCGTCCCTTAAAAATCAGCGGGTGCGGAAAAAATCCCAATGAGCGCAAAGCTCGTGCAGGAGCCATCGCAAGATTGAAAAATTTGGGGTGTCTTACGGCAAGCGCAGCAGCCCGGAGTTCGAGCTTAGGCTTGAACCGCTTGGCTTGCACATGTGCATGGCGGGTCTGCTCGAGTATGCTTCCGTATTTAACATTAGCCGGACAGACCGGTTCGCAGGCCAAACAACCAACGCATTCGGAGGTGTAAAAATCCGTCCAAGGATCAGCGGCAAGTTTTCCCTCTGCCTCGTCGCGCCAGAGGCGCAAGCGCCCCCTTGGGGAATTGTTTTCGTCCCCCGTGAGCTGGTATGTCGGGCACACCTCCAAGCAGAAGCCGCAATGAACGCAGCTCGAAAGCAGATTCTGATCCAAGATGGCAGGGGTGTTCGCTATCACGCCACGGCCTCCCATTCCGCCGCAAGACCCCGCACCCAGCAGTCCTCTTCTTCGCCAAATATGGGGCGTGTGAGATGGCGGCTTATCCAGTCTCCCCCGTTACTCTCCAAGCGGGAAGCTGTGCGGGTGACAATCTCCCTAACCTTCGACGCTGCTCCGGAAACCTCTTCGCAATAAGCATGAACCACACCGGTATAACAAAGTCCGACACAGCGTAGTTCATTCTGCGACGCGAGTTCCCGGCACAATGGAATAACACCGTCGGGCGTTGTTTTCAGCGCCAGATCTGGCAAGCCATCGCCTCCAATCTTCGATCCAGGCTCCTCTCGAATATTTAGGCTATGTTGTGCAGCACAACCGGATAAATAATCGGCGAAAGCTTTCCATTCCGCGGAAGGACAATGAACGGTCACGCGAAGCTGCGGTACACAACCTTGGATGGCCAGCCAATCCACCGAATCGAACCAGTGAAGATAGGGCCCGTGCAAAATCCGTGAGATCGCCTGCTCGAGCGCGCCATTCTCTCCAGTCAAAAAGAAAGAACCGTCCCGGTCGCAGAGCGGACGGAGACGCAGAACGTAATCCCTTGCCTGCCCGAAACGATCCCCCGAGCCGAGCAGAAAACGCAGCAAATCGTAGCCGGTGGTCGATTTCACCACGCGCTCCCCCACCCGCACCACCCTGCCGTCGGGCAGTTCCCAGTTCATGCCGGTGATGTTGTCGCAGAAAGGCCCAAAGCGCGACGAAGCCGAGGCGTAGTCGCCTGCGGCAGTGTTGGCGCGAAGCGATTGCATCGTATCGAGCCACAGTGGAAAACGCAGGCCGTGCGGTCCGCTCAACCGAGCCACCTCCGCCGCCGTAGTTTCGGAGGAAACGCAAAGCACACCGTCCACTTCGTCGAGAAAGGGCTCGAATAAACGCTCGTGATCCAAGGCTGTGACCTTCACGCGGCGAATCTCCTTTCTGGAAAAACCTTGAGCGGATTAAACTGCGAAGCGCGGTCGAAGACCCGCGGTACCGCCTTCTGCATGCGCATGGAATCGGGACCGAAAACTAGACCGACGTAGCCGGATTTGTCGTTGCCGATACCGTGTTCGCCCGAGAGTGTGCCGCCCACGGCGACAACGCGTTCCATGAGCCGCGCGCTGATCGCTTCTACTTTTTCGATGTCCCCCGGACGCCGGGAGTCGAACAGGAAATTCGGATGCAGGTTGCCATCGCCCGCATGCATCACCGTAACCGCGGACAGACCCGCCTTTTCCGCCTCTTCATAGACCAAGGCCAGCACCTCCGCCAAAGCGCGCTTGGGAATAACCGCATCCTGCACCAGAAAATCCGGACTCACCTGCCCGAGCAATCCACCCTGAGCCTTGCGCGCCTTGAACAATCCTGCGCGCACCACGGGATCATCGCTGAATTGCACATCGTTGCTCCCAGCCTCGCGGAGAACTGCGGCGACCGATTCGACGCGGGCATCGACTAGCGCAACTGGGCCATCGATCTCGACGACGAGTAGGAAATGGTCCTGGGGCAGGCCGACGGCCATTGGACTTCTTTCCACCATTGCTACGGAGGCCGGATCCATCATTTCGATGGCCACAGGGTAGGAGGGACTGCGCACCAAGCCATGAATAGCCCTCTCGGTCGAAGGCAAATTGGGGAAAGTGGCGCGGAAGGTCCAGGCCTTCTCCGGTCGGGGCGTGAGGCGTAACCAGAATCGTGTGAACGCGCCCAAGGTTCCTTCGGAGCCGACCATGAGGCGCTTCCAATCCTCACGCCACGAACCTCGTCCGCCAGATGGGCCGCCGAAGCGGCGTAGGGTGCCGTCGAGCATAACCACTTCGACGCCCAGCACGTAGTTGCCGGTTACGCCGTAGCGGAAGCAATGAGCCCCGCCCGCATTTGACGCCACGTTTCCTCCGATGGTGCACACTGGCCCGCTCGAGGGATCCGGGGGATAGTGTAGGCCGGTGGGCTGCAATGTTTCGTCAAGGCTGTTTAAAGTAACCCCGCATTCCACTTCGCACCACATCCCTGGAATATTGATCTTCCGGATTCCGCGCAACCGGGAGGTATGGATTATAGCCCCACCCTGCGCCGCAACCGGTCCGCCGGCCAGCGAAGTTCCGGCACCGCGCAGGCAAATGGGCAAGCCAGCATCGTGCAAAACACGGACGACCGCCGCGAGTTCATCCGCATTGTGAGGAATCACAACCAAATCGGGCGGAAATGCCTTGTAACCCAGAGCATCCGCGTCGTAGCCGGCCAGCTGTGCGGGCGACGTCATCACCCGGCTCCCGGGAGCCGCACGATGCAGGGCCGCCACAACTGCGTTGATGGTAGGAGTCATCGCCTACCGCATAGTCGACGACGGATAATGGGTCAATATAAACAATCACCATTTCTTTCCTTTTTTCAAAAATTCCAGCTATGTCTTGGCGAATGCAAAGATTTCGATATCTCCACGTGCAATCTGAAGGCGGGTCAATATGAAGCCTCGATTGACCCCGTTGCAGGCCAGGGTTGTTCGTGCGGGCGGATTGTGCGCATTGAAGCCCGGAGCCGCGCTGCCTTCCGAGCGGGTGCTTGCAGAAGCCAGCGGAGTGGGCCGTGCGCCTGTGCGCGGGATGTTTGCGGTCATGCAGAGAGACGGCATCGTCGAGCGTTCCGAGCGCGGATGGATTCTTAGGAAACGGATCCCCGGGCTTCCGCCCGCCGAAGAGGGGTCGAAGCGGCAGAAGGCGATAGATTTTCTCCTGGCCGAATTGGGCAGTGGCCGGCTGCGTCCAGGCGATCAGATCTCGGAGCTGGCCCTAGCTAATAATATCGGCGTGTCCACGGTTTCCATGCGGGAAGCACTCCTTGAAATGATGCCGCTTGGTTTGCTCACGAAAAGGGAGCGGCAGAAGTGGGTGGTGGCGACATTCAGTGCTGCACGTACCAGGGAGTTGCGGGAATTTCGAGAAATGATCGAGGTTTTTTCCCTGAGAAAACTTCTTGCCGGCGGACTGTCCGAAGAGCATCGAGGGGCTTTTGTATCCAGCGAGACCGAGAGCAGGCGGCTCGTCGCGCAGCACCGTCCCTTGATTTCAAAAATCCTGGACGTCGATCTGGGCTTCCATCGACTCTTGATCGAGTCGGCTGGCAACTCGTTCCTCAAGGAGCGCGCCGGATTTATCTACCTGATCATCGAGTTCCAGCTTATCAGCCCGTTCTACACGCTCGCCCAAGGCAGGCTTGGGCTGGGTCAGCATCTCCGGATCATCCGCGCGATTCTGCGTGGAGACCTGGCTTCTGCCGAAAGCGCCTTGATAGAGCATCTGCGATCCGCCGAGGACTTTATCTCGTCGATGGCCAGCCAGCTCAGGTAGGCGAGCTGGCATCAGTTGGAGAGGATCTTAATTGAGCTTTTATTCGTAAGTAACCCTTCAAATAAAGGTCAATGCCATAGTCAATACGCGTTCAACACCATGGTCAACGCCACAAGCCACCACAGTCATCCACGGTCAATCCATAGTCAATCCACGGTCAACGCCACAACATTGGCGAAACAGCGCTAAACAATCCATAAACTTTAAAAATCAACGCGAAACAACGCCATAACTGGAGCGGAAGGGGGTTTTAAGGGGTGCGAAAGTGTCGTTAAGGGGCAAAAGGGACCATTCCAGGCCGGGAACCTGACCGAGAAAATACCGAGAATCTACCGGGAGCATGACCGGGAATATGACCGGGAACTGAAATTAAATACCCCGAAAAGGGTTCGATTGGCCCCCTTTGACCTGCCCCCGCCCTTTCTAGAATGTCATTCCATGATTGGAAGTATTTGCGCTTCGCGCCGGAATTGGCCCCCGCACACCCGCCCTTGGCCTATCCTATTTACGCCTCCGGCATGGAAAATGCATCCGCTTACGCGGCGGGATTCCCTCCAGCCGCACCACATTGTTGATCAATAGCGACTAGCTTATTATTGAAAATACTTAGACAAAACTTAGACAGAGGTTGGGTTTTGTCATTGGGGTAATCTATGGCTCTCCCCCCGCTTGCTATCAGGTGGGAGAGGAGAGCAGAGTGAATCGATGAAACTAATCCCTCTTTTACTACTCGTTGGAATGTTGGCGGTCAGTGGATGCTCGAAGGAGGATCAGATGTGGGCAACCGGCGAAGTAATTACGAGCGCGTTTCGATACGCCTGCCGATACTCCCCCGATTTAGTTAAAAAGGCAGAGGGGGGAGACGCGGAGGCACAAAATACTCTTGGCATGAGCTACCTGATGGGTTCAGGCATTACGCAAGATCCCAAAAAAGCGCTGACGTGGTTCAAAAAGTCAGCCGAGCAGGGAAATGCGGGTGCACAGTGCAGTCTTGCCGCTTGCTACTTGAGTGGCATAGGAGCCGAAATAGATGAGGAGAAAGCAGTAAAGTGGTATACGAAAGCGGCTAAGCAGGGAAATGAGGATGCAAAGGAAGCTCTCGAAAAGATTAAGGCGAAGCAGTAGTGAGGTTGGTAGTCGTGAAGGACGTTTCGACATTAGCCCCCTAAGACCTACCCCCGCCCAAGCAGGGATGCTGCTCCGCAGGGGGTGGTTTGGTCGCTGACGCGAAGGCTTTATGCATTAAGCCATAATGTGGCTTTGAAGCTGGCGGCTTAGGTAGGGACGGCATCTCCGAGGCCGTCAAGCTGAGCGATTGGTCCCGTAGTTACGAAACTAGACCCGCGAGTGGGTTGGGGAGCTGGGGATGATTCGGGCTCCTGGGCGGTAGGCAAGGTAGGAAAATCCCCAGTTCATCAGGACGCTAAGTTTGTTGCGAAAACCGACTAGAAAAATCAGATGCACCCCGAGCCAAGCCACCCAGGCCAAAAACCCTTGCAGTTTCCATTGGGCAATCTGAGCGACGGCGTGTGTCCTTCCAATCGTTGCCATACTCCCCTTATCCCAATAGATAAAAGATTTTTGCCTAGTCCGGCTTTCCATCTGGGCGAGGATTTCTTGGGCCGCATGAGCGCCCATCTGCATAGCAGCGGGGGAGACCCCTGGGACCAGCTTCTTATCCTTCCAAGGAACGCGGGCGTTATCGCCGATCGCGAAAATAGTGGGATACCCCGGGAGACTGAGATTGGGCAGGACCTCCAACCGTCCTTGCGGATCGGCGGGAATGCCGAGCTGGGATAGGAGTGGATTGGCTTTTACACCAGCGGCCCAAATAATGTTGGCTGCTGCGAGGGTACCATGATTGGTTTCGATCTGGTGGTGGGAGATCGATTTCACGGTGGCATTCAGTCGGACTTCAACCCCCATCTGTTCGAGGGTTTTCCGAGTGTATTCGGACAGTTTCTCGGGCATGGCAGGGAGCAAACGGGAACCTCCCTCCAAGAGAATGATCCGCGCCTGGGTTGGATCGATACGCCGAAAATCCCGTCGCAGGACATGGCGGCTGAGTTCGACAAGGGAGCCAGCCATCTCCACCCCGGTGGCTCCGCCCCCAATGACAACGATATTGAGTAAGCCTGGCTCCGCTTGAACTGAGGCGGAGTTTTCCGCCTGCTCAAAAGCGAGGAGGACGCTGGAGCGGATGCGGTTGGCGTCCAGCAGTGATTTTAGTCCCGGAGCATGCTCTTCCCACTCTGGATGTCCGAAATAGTTAGTGACACCACCGAGGGCCAAGACGAGGTAGTCGAAAGGCAACTGGGTCGAGGAGAGTTGCAGAAGCTTTTTGGGTAGGTTGATCGATTGCACCTCGTCGAGCAGGACAGTGATGTCGCGCCGCTCGGAGAGAATCGCTCGGACGGGTTGGGCGATATCCGCATCGGAAAGGCCGGCGGTGGCCAACTGATAGAGGAGCGGTTGAAAGAGGTGATGATTTTGGCGATCGATCAGAGTGATTTCTGCTCGGTCTTTGGGGAAAGATTGGCAAAAAGCCAGTCCACCAAAACCAGCCCCGACCACGACAATGCGGGCCCGATTCGATTTGGCTGATTGATTTGGCGAGGAGGTGCTCAAGGAAGAAATAGTTTGCCTAAAAAGATGGGGGCGCGCAATTGGCTAGGCTTTAACTGAACCATTTAAAGGTGCAGTCGTT
>Ga0209087_1000834_pt1 | contig 18990 bp, 16 predicted proteins | sample S_130805_EF_Meta_FD_187321 | JGI IMG/M metagenome (GOLD analysis project Ga0209087, IMG submission 187321) | Freshwater microbial communities from Lake Simoncouche, Canada to study carbon cycling - S_130805_EF_MetaG (SPAdes) (version 2) | ecosystem: Environmental > Aquatic > Freshwater > Lake ... | reverse complement strand
AGCAGCGGCGTGGTAACGCCGGGTGCGGCGCTTAACGCGGCGAAGTCAGAGGGTGTGCGCAACATGTCGATGCTCCTGGGGCGCGTACGCGCCGCCTTGATCAGACGGTGAGGCGCTTGCGACCGCGTGCGCGGCGTCGGGCAAGAACCCGGCGGCCGGACGTTGTCGACATGCGCTTACGGAATCCGTGCTCGCGGAACCGCTGGCGCTTCTTCGGCTGATACGTTCGCTTCATTGGTATCGCTCCGATCCGGTGGTCTCAAGCGCCACGGTTGCCGTCGTCGGCGGTGGCCCCCGAGGGGTTCTTCCTGGTTTTTACTCAGGCCGCGAAGAGGGCGGTTCTGAGAGGGGAAGTATCGTTCCTCGCAGGCGGCGGTGTCAATTCCGACCCCTGTAACGGGGATTTAGCCAGATACCCCTAGGGGGTATCCAAAATCGGGGTGAGCCTGGGCTTGCAGGAAGCGCCGCGGGTGCTATTCTCCGCCTCCCCACAAAGGGCCCGAACGACATCACACCGTCGGTTGGTCTCTTTTCCGGGGCTGTGGGAGGGGCTGGCGTAAGCCGGTCAGCACAGACTCAATCTTGCACCAGGGTGGTACCGCCGACTCCTCGGCGACCCCGCCCTTCTGCCGCAGTGTTGGTGGCGCACACCAACGGAACAAAGGGGGGCGCTGCGGAATGGATCGACGACAGGTCTGGCGCGCAGTCCTCGGAGAGCTGGAGATCAGCCTTTCGCAGGCCACCTTTGAGACCTGGTTCCGTCGCACCGCACTCCTTCGTGTCGACGAGTCGTCTGCCACCTTTGTTCTCGGCGTCCAATCCGGTTTCGCAAAAGATTGGGTTGATGAGCGCTATCGCTCCCTAATCGCACAAACGTTGGCGAAGGTTGTTGGCTATAGCGTCACGCTCTCTGTTGAGGTGGTGAGCGACGCAGAGCTCGACGCACACGGCGCACTCGCCGCCAAGGGGAAGGGCGTCGCCGCTGCCGACACGGCACCACGTGTCACCGCACCGCAAGAGAGCGTGCGCATCATTGATCGCGATGCGCCAACGCGCACAACGAACTTGAATGCTCGCTACACATTTGCGACATACGTTGTTGGCGCAGCAAATCGTCTCGCGCATGCAGCATCGCTCTCCGTTTCCGAGCGACCTGGTGGTGCATACAATCCACTTTTCTTGTACGGCGGCACCGGCCTCGGCAAGACGCACTTGTTGCACGCCATTGGCAATGCGGTTGCTGAGCGCTCGCCGAAGCGCCAGGTGCTCTACATCACCGGCGAAGCGTTTACCAATGAGTTCATCACCAGCATTCAGCAGAGCGGCGCAGAAGCGTTCCGTTCACGCTTCCGCAAGATCGACGTGTTGCTCATCGATGACATTCAGTTCCTCGCGGATAAGGAGCGTACGCAGGAAGAGTTCTTCCACACGTTCAACGCGCTGCACTCCGCGGGGAAGCAGATCGTGTTGACGTCGGATCGCACGCCGAAAGAGATTTCGTTGCTCGAGGAGCGGCTTCGCTCACGGTTTGAGTGGGGCCTCATCGCCGACATCTCATCGCCAGACCTTGAGACGCGCATTGCAATCTTGCGCGCGAAGGCGGAAGAGAGTGGCGTCATCGTTGCAAACGATGTTGTTGAGCAGGTCGCGCGACGCGTGCAGAGCAACGTCCGCGAGCTCGAAGGCGCGCTGACGCGACTCGTCGCTGTCGGCCGCCTCAGCGGCATGCCGGTCACAATGGAGCTCGCTGCGCGCGTGCTCAACGAGGCCGTCTACCCAAACCCAAAGCGCATCCTTGAGCCAGAGCAGGTTGTTGCCACCGTTGCTGAGCACTTCAGCCTGACGGTTGAGCAGCTCCGTGGCCCAAAGCGTGACCGGGAGATCGTGACCCCGCGACAGATCGCGGCATACCTCTCCCGCGAAGAGACTGACGCCTCGCTCGTGCGCATCGGGGCCGCCTTGGGTGGGCGCGACCACTCCACCATCATTCATGCCTGCACCAAGATCGAACGGGAGATGAGCTACGACGGCGAGCTGCGCCGAGAGGTTGCCTTGCTGCGCGAAGCCCTTCTTCGCCTTGGCCAAGGGGTTGCCGCCCGCCCATAGCTGGTACCTAGGGGTGTGGACATCTCGTGGATAAGACCCCTCTAGGTGTGGTTTTGTGGGGGTTTTTCGAGAGGGGTGTGAAGAGGGGTGTGGGTAACCTGGTGTGGTTCTCCGCACGGTCTCCCCAGCCATGGGGGTGTCTTGAGCAGCCCGGGTGGGGGTTCTCCACGCAGGGAGGGGCCCTTCCCACGGCTAGTTTGTGCGAAGGTGAGCACGGCTCTCCACGCTGCCCACAGTACGAATACGGTGATGACGAGATAAAACAACTAAGACACTATTACCCTAGAGAGGGAACCTATATGTGGAGGAACAGATGAAGCTCTCGGTAATCCAGGACCACCTCGCCCGCGGCCTCGCCATCGTTGGCCATGCTGTGGCGACCCGCAACACCCTGCCGATCCTGTCGAACGTCTACCTCGGCACCGAGGACGGCGGGCTTCGCCTTGTCGCCACCAACCTCGACATTGCGATCACCCACTGGGTTCCAGCGAAGGTTGAAGAGAAAGGCTCCACCACCATTCCGGCACGGCTACTCGCCGACGTCGTGAACGGCCTACCAAACGAGAAGATCGACCTCTCGCTCCTCGCTGACGGCCGCGCGCAGATCAAGTGCGGGCGAAACGCCTCACACCTCCGCGCCACACCCGCTGATGATTACCCACCAGTGGGCGCCGCCGGAGAGCGACCAACAGCGCGCATCACACAGAAGGCGCTGAAGGCTGCGCTTGAGTCAACCGTGTTCGCCGCCGCTGGCGACGAGGCGCGACCAATCCTTACCGGCGTGCTGACAAAGTTCACTGGCGAGAAGGCGACATTCGCCGCCGCCGACAACTACCGCATCGCTGTTGCCGGCGCACCGCTTGCAGAGGCGGCACTGGAGACAAGCCTTATCGTGCCTGCTCGGTCATATGCCGAGCTTCTTCGCCTCCTCTCCGACGTTGAGGATCTAGTCGAGATCACCTTCACCCCAACGAAGAACCAGCTGCAGTTCAAGCTCGGCGACACCATGCTGGTGAGCCGTCTGATCGAAGGACAGTTCCCAAACTTTCAACAGGTGGTTCCAACAAGCCACACCACCAAGGTGACGCTTGATCGAGACAGCTTCCTCTCCGCAGTAAAGCTGGCACAGGTTGTTGCTGACGCGTCTGCGCACATCGTGCGCTTCGCCATCACCACCACCGGCGGCGGCGCGATCGACATCACGGCAGCAGCAGACGTTGGCGACCACGCAGCGCACATTGAGGCGAAGGTCGAAGGCGAGGGGACAACGATCGCATTCAACGCGAAGTACCTCGTTGATGTGCTCTCGCGTGTTGAGGCCGATCAATTCTCACTCGAGCTCACCGGCCCTGTCGCACCCGGGTTGCTTCGCCCGCTTGACGGTCGCGACTACCTGCACGTTGTGATGCCGGTGCGCACACCCTCCTGATCCGCACCGCTCGCGAACGCGCGGCGCAGCAATGATTGAGAGCGTGCGACTCCACCAGGTTCGCAGCTGGGCCGATGGCAGCGTCGCGCTCACACCAGGGACACACATCTTCTGGGGTGAGAACGGCGCGGGAAAAACCACAATCCTCGAGGCGTGCATCATCGCTGCGACTGGCCGCTCGCACCGCGCAGGTGCACTGCGCGAAGTGATTGCCGGCGACGGCAACCAAGCGTCGATAATGGTTACGGTGCGCGATGACGGAGCCGACTCCACGGACACACTTGCGCAGTCAACGCTTGGCGTAGAGATCTCTCGCGCCGGGCGAGCGAAGCACCTGCTGAACGGAACCCCGCGCACAACAGCGGCGCTCGGGCAGCGGCTGCGCGTTGCGGCATTCGTACCAGAAGAGACCGGCCTCGTTGTTGGCGCGCCAGCGGTGCGCCGGGGGCTGCTCGACCGCGTTGCGTCGCAGTGGCAGCGCGGGTACGAGGCGACCCTAACGCGCTACGAACGCGCGCTTCGTCAGCGCAACCGTTTGCTGAAAGACGCGCTGGAAGTCGACGGCGCCGCGCGCCGTGCTATCGCGAGCGAGATGCGCCCATGGACCGAGATGTTGATCACTACCGGCTCAGAGGTGGTCGCCGGCCGCCTCGCTCTTCTCGCGGCGCTCGCCCCAGTGCTTTCGGCAACACATAGCGAGGTTGCGCCGAGCGAGGCGGACCTTGAAACGCACTATCTGTCGCGCGAGGAGTACCGCCACGATGAATCCGCGAGCGAATGCGCGGCGCGCCTTGCGCAATCATTCGACCAGACCGCGGAGACAGAGGGCTATCAGGGATACACACTGGTCGGCCCACACCGCGACGATATCGCCTTCCACGTTGGCGGGAGTGACATCGCCCCAACAGCGTCACGTGGGCAGCAGCGCAGCCTCCTTCTCGCGCTCCTTTTCGCTGAGATCACGCTGCTCACCGACGAGCACGGCCACCCGCCAGCCCTCTTACTCGACGATGCGTTCTCCGAGCTTGACCCGCAACGCCGCGAACACTTGGTGGCGCGCATCGCCGCGCTACCCCAAAGCATCATCACGGCGACTGCGCTGGAAGACCTCGCACCTGGGCTTGTAGCACGGGCGACCTCGCGCGAGATCCAGCGGGGCCCACAGGGCAGCAGCGTGACGGCGTGAGCGCGAAACGCACGCGAAAAGGGCGACCAGAAGGGCTCGCCGGGCTGCTCCCCGAAGCGGCACGCGCCTTGGGCTTTGAAGAGGAGTTGCGATTCGCGCGCACGATGGGTGCGTTCGGCGATCTCCTGAGAGAAGTGGCGCCACACCTCGCCCCTGTGAGCCACCTTGTTGCCATTGAGCGCAGCCGACTCATTGTTGAGGCGCGGAACCCTGTGGCGGCGCAGGAGCTCCACCTTCGCGGCGCAGAGCTCGCTCGCGCTTTTAGCGAGCGCTCCGGCGGCGAACGCTCAATCGGCCTAACGGTACGAATCGCCACCCCGGGCAGCGAGCAAGACTGAGCGTATTCTCACTATATGAACCACTCCGAACAAACCGTTCACCCCGCAGTACTCACGGCGGCCGAGCCAGCGTTTGGACCAGGCTGGCTGCTGCTTGCCCGCACGCCGAAGGGGCCGTCGGAAGAGCGCGTACTCGGCACACGCGTCGTACTTGTTTCACTCACTGGCGCTACAGCTGACCAACTACAGAAAGCGGCGAACGAAACCTTAAACCTTTATGACAACGACGCTTCAGCTAGCCCGGCCGAGCGAGCGCGCCGCGCGCTCGCAGCTGCGCAGAAGCAACTTGGCGAGAAGGTCGCGGTTGGGCTTGTGGCGCTATCGCGCAACGAGGTCCTTGTCGCACGCACCAGCGGTGTAGCGATTGCCGCACGCCGAACAACAGAGGGACGTATGTCAACAATCATGTTGCCAGACGACGCACCCGGCGCTTCGTCGCGCACGCTAGAGCGCGGTGGAATCTCAGCAACACGACTCTCGATGTCTCCCGAAGACCGCGTGGCGATGGCGATCACAGCAGAAGAGGCAAAGCGCGCCGTGAAAACACAAACGCCTGCAAGCGGCGCACTTACGCCACTTGCCTACCCGGCAGTGCTCCTCGAAGTGCTGCTGCCCGTGCGAAAGGTTGTTGCGCGAGCCACGCCTGAGTCAGACACCCTCATCAACGTTCCAACTGATCCAATTGCCGTCGCAAAGATCAACGCGCGCACACGTTGGGAAGAAGGGAACCTTGAGCGAGAAGCGCGCATCGCTGCCGCAAAACCAGCGGCGGCGAAAGCCGACCCGAATCGGCCTGACGCCCACACGCAACCGTATGAGCCGATTGACACCGCAGCGCAGGCGGTGATTGACGCGCGGCGCCCAAGTGCACGAAGCGGGGCGGAGGCACGTGCGCGAGGAAAGAGCCAACCACCACCAGCACGCGACCAGCGCACAAGCGACGCCGTGCGCGCAGCACAAGAAGCTGCACGCGCGGAGGCGCGGCTGCGGGCAGAGCATCGCGTCGCAGCCGAGCCACGAGTCGAACGATCGTGGCGAGAGCGCGCGGCAACGTCAACGTCGTTCTGGCGGCGCGCCGCTGCGCGCATCGCGAATGAGATTGAACGTCGGGCACCGTGGCTAACGATTACCCCAAGTGAGCCAACGCTTCGAGCAGCAAAAGCGGGCGACGAGCAGGCGGAGCAAGACGTGCAACGCGCACGCCGACGCCGCTCAGCCGCGCTCCTTCTCGCAGCGGTGCTGGTCGCCGGTGTTGGTGGTGCAACAGCGCTCGTGCTGAACGGGCCAACACCCGAGCTTGATTCGGCAGCGAAGGCCCGCGAGGCGCTACGAAGCGCAGAGATCGGCATTACCGAAGCGCTTGACCCCCAGACCAACCTTCTTGTTAATGACCCCGCGCGCGCGAAGAGTCTGCTACTGGCCGCCGTTGCCAATCTTAATTTCGCAGAGGCCGGCGGCAGCCCGCTCACCCAAACTACATTGCTCCGAGCGCAGGCCACAGAGACACTGAACAAAATCTTCCTAGTGAACACGCTAACCCCAATCGCGCTCTTTGATTTTCAAGCGGCCGGCGCAACTGTTGAGATTCAAGCGGTTGTTCAAGGGCCAGACGGTCTGCCGTATGTCATCGACAAGGTGACGGGCGCGGTGTACCGAATCGATGCTGCGCGCGGGCGCGCAACCGTGGTGTACCAACCAGGATTCGACCTGTACGGCACGCGTACTGGGCGCGCACTCCTTCTCACCGCGGCTGGACCAGACCTCGTGGTGTTTGACGCTTCCTCTAACCTCTGGCGCTGGCGCCCATCTGACGGGGCCGGTAAGGGGACACTGGTCAAGCTTCGCGTTCGCGACGGCGAACTGTGGGGGAGCGATGTTAAGGCGATCATTGGGTTCGCAGCAGACTCGGGGACAGGGCTCTATCGCCTCTATGTGGTTGACCCCTCTGCGCGTCAGATCCTGCGCTACCAGCCTGCCCCCGACGGCACGGGTTACCCCGCGACCCCAACGGCGTATCTGATCAACCCGATGTCGCTCGGCGCGATGACAGGCATCGCAATCGACGGCGACGTGTATATGACAAGCGGCGGTGTTCTGCGCCGCTACTCCGGCGGGGCGCCTGACGACTGGAGCCCAGCAGAGATCGGCGACGAGCTGCTCCGCCCCCTCCTTACCCCAACGCTCCTTATGTCCACAGGGGCAAGCCGAACGGGGATCATCTACGTCTGGGATAGCAGCGCACATCGAGTGATCGCGTACAGCAAAGCATCATCCGGCGCGATGCTCGCGCAGTACACCATCAGCGACGGTGCTGATTCAGTCGGCGAGATTCTCGGCGGATACATCCTCCCGGCCGCTGACGGCGGGGCGCCAACGTTTGTCTGGGCTGAGGCGGGGCGCGTTCGTAGCGCTGTGCTTGGAAAACCGGTGACACAAGAGCCAGGGGCGAGCGCTGACCCAACGCCTGATCCAGTGATTGAGACCCCAATTCCTACGCCGTAAGCGTGCGATCATAGAGCGATGGAACTACGACGCGCGGTGGTTGAGGGGGTACGGATCCAGATGATCTCTGGAACGCACGTGCTGCTCCTTCGCGACGCTGAAGAGGCGCGCTACCTGCCGATTCCGATTGGACCCAACGAAGCTAGCGCCATCGCCTATCACCTTCAGGGCATCACACCAGAACGCCCACTAACGCATGACACGGCGCTCCGCGCCATTCGCGCCCTAGGGGCAACACTGCGCGAAGTGCGCATCACCGAGGTTCGCGACGAAACGTTCCGCGCGCGGATGCTGATGGTTGCCCCAGGCGGCGAAGAGGCAGAGCTCGACGCGCGACCGAGCGATGCAGTTGCGCTGGCGCTACGCGCCGCGCCGAAGCTCCAATCTTTATCTCAGCAGAACTGCTCTCAACGGAGGGGATTGTCCCGGAGGCCGCTGAAGAGGAGCGACTCTCACTCTTCCGTGACTTTGTTAACTCGCTCGACGGCGAGGAGCCACCGGCAGCACGCTAGCGCTCGTCGTTCAGCAGCGCGCGACCGCGTGCAAGCGTTCGGGAGCGGTTCACCCAAAGTCCAATCCGCAGCGACCAGAAGTCGCGAATAGCTCGCGCAATAACTGAGATGCGCGCCCCTGTTGGTGAACCAGCGGTACGCGGATAGTGCGGCACACCAACCTCAGAGATCTTCACTCCAGCAACGCGCAATCGAATAAGCAGCTCTGCGGAAAAGAAGGCGCCATCAGAGTGCACGCTGATTCCCCGCAGCGCGTCACGACGGAAGAGCTTTGCGGCGCAGTCAACGTCACGGACACGCAGTCCGAACCAGATGCGATTCGCAATACGATAGAACGTGGCGTAGATAAGACGCAGCAGCGGATCAGCACGCTGTAGGCGATACCCAATCACTACTGGCGCGTGCGTAGCCTCGGCACGCTCAACAAGGCGCGCAAGGTCAGTCACACGAAATTGCCGATCACCGTCGGTATAGGCAAGGTGGTCGTACCGTGCCGCCGCAAACCCTGAGCGCAGCGCGCCACCGTATCCGCGATTCACGTCGTGGCGTATCAAGCGTACGATTCCACGGTTTCGCTGTACAAGGCGCTCGGCTACACCAGCGGTGTCATCGCGCGAACCATCGTCAACGAGAATGATCTCGTACGTGGTGGCAAGAGCGGGGAGCGCCGCGAGCGCATCGGCAACGAGCGCCTCAAGGTTGTCGGCCTCGTTGTGGCACGGGAAGAAGAGTGAGAGTTCTTGCAGTGGCACCTTCCACAACCCCCTTCACCGCTACACTCGGTAGATGACTTCTCAGACGGCCCGTCGACAAACCGAACAGGTCAGTCTTCGCGCCATTGCGCTGATCGCTGCACTCGGGATTCTCTTGCGGGTGATCATCGCATACGTCGCACTCCCTCCAGACGCAGGATTTTCCGCCGACCTCAACTCATTCCGAGCGTGGGCGTCTGAATTGGGGACCCGCGGACCGTGGGGTTTCTATACGCGCGGAATCTTTGTCGACTATCTCCCCGGCTACATGTGGATCCTGTGGGCGCTCGGTTCGGTCGGCGCACTCATCACTGGCAGCACTGACCCAGGGGCGCTCATAAAGCTCCCCGCGATTCTCGCCGACGGCCTACTGGTACTCGCAACGGTGCGACTCGCCGCCGACCTCGGCGCACCACGGCGCGGTCAGCTCGCCGCCGCCATCGCCATGGCCATTGGCCCAATGGTCTGGCTCGATTCGGCCGTATGGGGACAAGTTGACTCCATTGGAACCGCCGCCCTCCTCTACTCGCTCTCGGCGCTCATCCGTGGCCAAACTGTTCGCGGTGCGGTGTTCGCCGCCCTTGCGGCGGTGCTTAAACCACAGTTCGGCATCCTGATCCCCATCGTTGGCGTCCTCGCCTTTGTGCGAGCGCGGTCGGCGCGCGACCCCTGGGCCTTCGTCGTAGCGGGCCTCGCTGGCGCCGCCACCATTGCCCTCGCCGCCCTCCCATTCGGGCTCACGCTTCCTGATGTGCTCGCCAAAATCGCAGAGGCGGCAGGCGGCTATCCATACCTTTCGGTGAACGCCTGGAACCCCTGGGCGCTCATCTCGGTCGACGGGCGCGCGGTCGTTGATGCAACCGGGTGGGCCTCCGATATCGACCCACTCCCGCTCATTGGAATCCCAGGAGTCGCTATCGGTAGCGCAGCGATCGCCGCCGCCGTACTCGTTGCAATGCGATACGTACGACGTGACACAGCGATCCGAACCGTCACCGCTGTTGCCATCCTCGCCATCGCATTCTTCGTTCTGCCTACGCGCGTCCATGAGCGATACCTCTTCCCAGCGATTCCACTCACGATTGCACTCGCCGCTGCGCGGCCCGCATGGCGCTGGATTGCCGTCGCAACCTCCGTCGCCTTCCTCGCGAACAGCTGGGGAGTACTCACCATCTCGTACTTCCAAAACCCAGGCCTGCCAAACCTTGGCATCTTTACCGATGCGCTACATACATCAGTCGCGGTAACGGCTACCGCGATCGCAATTACTGCAACGCTGGTTGCAGCAATCTGGCTAGCGTGGAAGAACGAGAAACGTACGGCGAGTGCGAGACCATTGGCTGCACAACAGAAACGTGTCGATGCTGTGCCACGACGGGCCGTGATCGCCAAGCCAGAGCCTCGCCGGACCCTTACACGAATTGATCTCTGGCTCTTGATTCTGGTGACAGTGAGCACCCTGTCGCTGAGGGGCTGGCGCGTTGGTGAGCCGACACACTTCCAGTTTGATGAGGTCTATCACGTACGAACTGCAACAGAGTTCATGCAAAACTGGAAGTACGGCGAGCCGCATGCGATCTACGAGTACACACACCCACACCTCGCTAAGTACCTCATCGCACTCGGCCTAGAAACGTTTGGTGCACCCCGCGTTGACGCACAAACAACATACGCAACAACGATCGGTGCAATTGCCGCTCGGCCAGAGGACGCGTTAAGCCCTGGCAGGATCTGGATTGCCGGGCCGGATGAGATCAGCGTGCTCGATGCGTCAACGCGCGCAGTTCTTGGCGCGCTTCCACTGCACGATGTGTCGCAACTATTTGCCGCCCACGACGGCTCTCTTTGGGGCGCGACCGCAAGCGGCACAATCTTCTCTGCCGACCGCGCCACTGCCGATCAAGGCGGCACGAGTGGCCTGCGCACGTGGTCGGTATCCGGCGGAACTATTTTCGGAATTGCGCCACTAACCAGCGGCGACGTTGCGCTCGTGCAGCGCGACCAGGTGCTGCTCGTGCGCGACGGAGTTAGTGTGGCGAGCGCGCCACTGGCGCGCGGCTCATCAGCAATCGCGCTCACGGTAGATGGCGAAGAGCGGATCTTTGTGACGAGCGCAAGTGGGCTGACGAGCTACGCAGCGCGTGACCTGTCGGCGATGCGATCATCACCCATTAATGGGGGCGCAGCTGCCGTTGTCGCAGTTGACTGGTTTGACTCACCGCGACTCTACGTAGCAAGTCGCGACGGCGTACGGGTGTACAACGCAAACAACGAGATCGTGACCCTCATGGCGCAGATCACGATTCCGGGCGCTACGGCGATCGTGCCCAGCGATGCGAGTCGCATGGTGCACGTAGTGGCACCTGGGCCCGACGGCACTGGCGCATCGCTGTGGACAATTGAACCGAACGGCAACGCCCGGTTTGCCGATGTTGCTGTGGGCGCCGATGTGTTCACGCTTGGCGTAAGCGGCGCAGCCCTCGACGCATCACCCGATCGCGCCGATGGCGGCAACGGCGAGCTACTCCTTGCGGCGCCATCAGGTGCGATGACACAGGTGAACGTGGGTGACCTCGCCGCTGGCTGGCGTTGGCCTGGGGTGATTGCCGGCGCGCTTGCCGCAGCCCTCCTAGTGCTCTTGGCTCGGCTCCTGACGGAGCGCCGCGACGTTGCCGCCCTTGTCGGGGTTCTCGCCCTGCTCGATGGGGCAGGATTCGTGCAGAGCCGCATCGGCATGAATGACGTCTACCTTCTCGCCCTTCTGCTTGGTGGCGCGGCCGCCTTCGTGGCATGGCTGCAAGGCCGCGTCCGCGGTGCCCTCTCCGGGGGGCTCCTCCTCCTTATGGCTGGTCTCCTGCTCGGCGGCGCACTCGCGAGCAAGTGGGTCGCCATTTACGGCATCTTTGGCCTCGGCATCATCTGGCTCGCGCGAACAGCACCTGGGCGTCTACTGGTGGCGGGCGGGCTCGCCCTCCTCGGTGCCGTGCTCCTTCCACCAGCGCTCGCGGTTGCCGACGGCTCCACTCGCATCCCGAACCTGCCGTTCGCCGCTGTGTTGGCACTCCTCCTCGCGGCGACAGGCGCGGCGATCTATCGCGCGGGTGGCATCTCACGACGCGACGCAACCCCACGCTCTCTTCTTGGGTTGCTCACGCTCCCAGGCGAAGCGACCCTCATCTTCTTGACACTGGCCGCACTCCCGCTCGGCGTCTACATCGCGAGCTACCTGCCGTGGGCAGCGCTCGGCAACCAGTTGATTACTGGTTGGCCGATCGGCAACACCGGACAGACACTGACCGACCTCACAGCGTCCATGTATCAGTATCACGACACGCTTCGCGTAGCACACGCCGCGAGCTCACCTTGGTGGGCGTGGCCACTCGACTTGAAGCCCGTCTGGTTCTTCCAATCAAGCTTCACCACTGGCGGCGGCCCGTGGACCGCCGCGGTGTACGACGGCGGCAACGTGCTCTCGCGCGTCTTTAGTATCGGCGGCGCCCTCTGGCTCACAGTGGAGGCATGGCGACGACGAAGTTGGGGCCTCGCATCGGTGCTCGTTCTTGGCCTTGCACTTTGGCTGCCATGGGCACGCATTGATCGCGCCGCATTTCAATATCATTACTACCCAACATCACAGATCGCCCTGATCGGACTCGCGCTGCTCTTGGCCGATCTTCGCGCCGGATCATTGCGTGCCGCGCAGATCGTGCGCATCGGTGGCGCATGCGCGGTGCTTGCGGCTCCAGTGCTCTGGATGGCGACTGGCGCACTCTGCGCACTCGCAGGGGTGCCAAGCGTCTACCCAGAGAGTCAGGTCTGCCTCTCCGGAGGATTCGGCACACCAGGACCACTCGTCGGTGCAATAGCACTAGTTCCGGCAACGGTTGCTGCGTGGTCGATCGTTGGTGCGCGAGATGTGCGACGCATCTTCACCGTCACCGTTAGCAGTATCGCAGCGGTCGCACTCATCTGGTATCCGAACTGGTCGGCGCTGCCGCTTCCAGCCGGTCTACACAACTGGTATCAAGGAGTGCTTCCAACATGGACGTGGCCGTTCCAGTTCGGTGTCACCCTTGAAAGCCCAGCCGAAACCGCACTGGTTAGCAGCGCGACGCTTGTTGTCGGAGTACTACTCCTCTGTGCCGCCGCCGCTGGCGCCTATGGTGCGAGCAGAATCAGCACCGCTGCCCGCAGAAAGCTCGACGAGGATCGCGCGTAGCGGCAACTCTCGTGCAGCAACGCTGTACGGCGTCAGTCGTTCAAGATGTAGCGATTCACCGGCGGCAAGTTGCACGAGCGTTTCACGTGCGGTGACCCAACCACCGCCCTCAATCACCACGAGCACAACATCACCAGCGCTGCGAAGCGGACCGTAGGCACCGCCCGGTGTGACCGTAAACTCGGTGATCTGCGCAATGTCGTTTGAGAAGATGGCGCTACTGAGAACGCCCTGGGAGCCCGGAGCGTGATCGGCACGTCGATGGCCAGGGCCGAATCGGCGAATATTCATGATCACTCGCAGTGCGCAGCTGCGCACACCAGAGAGCTACCCGCGACGATTCGCTGGGCGAATGGTGGCTTCAACGCCATCGGCAACCTGGCGTCGCGTGCGCAAGAGTGCGGCATGCTCCGCCTCAGCGGCGAGGAGTGGCGGGAAACGCTTCGTGACGGTGTCGCGCAGCGCAAGGAGTCCAACGAGCGTGGTGGCAATGGGGAAGAGGCCGTACCACTGGAATGCGGCGTAGATCAGATTCATGCCAAAGGTGCCGAGGCTAATCCAGAGGATGTACTCCCACTCGTCGCCGAGCACCCCGCGTCCGCGGTCACCGCGGGTCGCGAAGGAGTAGACCAGGATCGTCGCAAGGAAGAGCACAAGGTTCGCAATCCAGAACGGCGTGTAGAACGTTCCAAGATCAGCGTTCAAGACGGTGAAGAGGTACTCCCAAGGCCAACGAAACATCTTGCCCTCACTCGCTAGGTTGCGGTTCACCCAGCACAACAGCGTGCGGGTTTGTGTGAGCGAGTATGCCACCATCAGGAGCATGCGCGTCCTTCTGCTGATCTCCCCCGAGAGTCCCGCCCTGGCAGGGCTGACACCGATCCTCGCGACCCTCGCTGCCCGTGGGGCCACGATCGAAGCGGGCCCCGCCGCCCCGCATCTGCGGGCGGAAGAGATCCAGGTCGCCGAACACGCCGACGCCGTGACGCTCGATCAGGCGGCGGCGAGCCTTACCAGTGCCGACCTTTTGATCGCCCCGGCAGGAGCCGAAGCCCCGGCCGCCACAATCGTCGCCATCACGCGCGCGCTACTTGCGGCCGAGGAGGGGCCGATTATCGTCGTTGACCCAACCGCAATCGGCGACCTTCTCTCCGATATGGGATCTACTGGAAACCTAGCCGCACTGCGGAGCGAACTCCGGCGCTCGGCGGCACTCGTCATCGCGGCCCATGTTGCGCCGCTCGCGCGCGACAGCGACGGTGAAATGCCAGCTCGCGACGTGATTGTACTCGAGCGCATTCGCACATTCGGCCACGGCGAGAATCAGCACCAAGCCGCTGCAGCCTACCGGCGCGTGCACGCTGCAGACGCGGGGATCATTAGCGCTCGAGTGCTGCAAGGGCAAGAGCCCAGCTTCAATGACTTACTCGACCTTGACGCGGGCTCGCGACTCGTTGCTGATCTACCAACGCCGAGCGTTGCGCTTATTCGACACACCGATCCAATCGGCGTTGCAACCGCCGAGACCGCGCTCGGCGCACTCACGCGTGCGATTGAAACAGATGCGGCGGCAAGCTCTGGCTCAACGATCGTGTTGAACGTACCGATCGATCGCGCCGTTGCCGCGGTGATTGCATCAGGAACCTTTGAATCAGTGCTCGCGCCAGCACTCGCCGACGACGGTGCTGCGGAGACGCTACGAAGTCGGCCAGAACTGAGTGTCGTGATCGACCCCTCGCATCGCGCAACAGCGTTTGACATGATCGGCGTCAGTGGCGCAGTGCTCTTACAAACTGCTGACACTGGAAACATCGAGCGCTCGCAACTTCGTGTTGTCACCGAACGCCGCCCAACACTTGACGAGCTCACCGATCTGCTCTTCTCGTGGCGCATTGTTCGACACATTCGATCAAACGCCATCGTGGTTGCGCGCGGTGCGTCAACGCTCGGCATTGGCGCCGCACAAGTGAATCGCCGCGTCGCCGTTGATATTGCGCTCAACCAAGCTGGAGAGCGCGCACGCGGTGCGGTGATGGCGAGTGATGCGTACTTCCCATTCGCAGAAGGGATTGCCGCCGCAGCAGCTGCGGGCATCACCGCAATTGTTCAACCAGGTGGCTCACGTCGTGATGCAGCGGCAATCGAGATCGCCGATCGTCACGGCATTGCAATGGTCTTCACCGGGAGGCGACACTACCGCCGCTAAGGCGCTACACCCAGCGCAGCGCCGCCTGATCCCACGCGCCGACACAGAGCGCAGCAGCCTCCCCCTCAACACCTCGCTGAATATCACGCAGCTCGCGTGCTGTTCCTTGCCACCCTGGCGCCCTTAGCGTTGGAGAGATGTCGGCGAGTGGCGCCAAGACGAAGAGGCGCTCGGTTGCAGATGGATGTGGAACGACAAGCGGCCGATCAGCATCAGCGCCATCAGATTCCGTGCCGTGCGGCCGTGGATGCACCACCGCGATGTTCTCCATCGCAATGATGTCGATGTCGAGACGGCGCGGACCGAATCGTACGGTTGGCACGCGACCGAAGAGCCGCTCGAGCTCCTTGACGCGCGTGAGCACTTCAACTGCCGCCGCAGCCGGCTCTTCAGGAAGTGTCGCGCGCATTCGCAGTGCGGCGTTGAAGAACTCTGGTTGATCAACAAGGCCGACTGGGGTGGTGCGATAGAGCGGCGAGACCTGCTCAAGACTCCAGCCAGGAATGTGTGCGAGTGCGGCGACCGATTCGGCAAGCGTAGCGACAGGGTCGTCAAGGTTGGCCCCGATCCCTAGGTGCAGAACGAGTTCACGCATGTGCCCGACGGTAGCGCCGCGTAGGATCTACTGCATGGAAGAGGTAGAGCGTCTCATTCGCGAAGAGGCCCAGCGTGAGGGCTCGATCAGCTTTGCGCGGTTTATGGAGCGCGCCCTTCTTGAGCCAGGGCTCGGCTACTACGCAACCGCCCAGCGCCGGGCTGGTCGCAGCGGAGACTTCATGACCGCCCCAGAGCTGCACCCCATCCTTGGCGCTGCCATCGCGCAACTGGCCGCCGCAACATGGGAGCGTCTCGGCCGCCCCGCGACCTTCCGTTGGCGCGAATACGGCGCCGGTGAGGGGACCCTCCTGCTGGCGGCACTCGACTACCTCGCGCGTGAGGGGCAACCCCTTCTCGGTGCGCTCGAGGTTTCGGTGAGCGAGGCGAACCCACACCGCCTCGCCGATTTGACGGCCGCACTGGCGGCGCTCCCAGGCGGCGGACCACCCCTCGTTGCGGCGGACGGCGCACCGGTCGCAGGGATCATCGTTGCCAACGAGTTCGCCGACGCCCTCCCCTTCCACATCGTGGTCGGCCGCACCGCCGCCCCAGGGGGCTTCGCCGAGCGCCGCGTGGCGGTTGACCTTGTAACAAATGCCCTCACCTGGGTTGAGGGGGCGCTCGGCCCAGAGGTCGCCGATCGAATCGCCCCCCTCATGGCGGGCTGGCCGCCACTCGCCGAAGGGCAGCTGGCCGAGATTTCACCTGCAACAGCGGAATGGGCCGCCACGCTGAGGGCCGAACTCACCGAGGGGGTCGTTCTTGTGCTCGATTACGGCCGTGAGGGGGTCGCCCTGCGCGACGCCGTCAGCCGTATGGCGGGCACCGCCCTCGCCTACCAGGGGCACCGAGCGACCCCTGACCTTCTGGGCGAGCCGGGGAGCCGCGATCTGACCGCCCATGTAGACCTCACCTTGCTGCGGTCGGCGGCGGAGGCGGGCGGACTCCGACACCTAGCAAGCACGAACCAGGCCAGATTTCTCGCTACAGCGGGGGTCGATGGCGAGGTCGCCCGAACGCGCACTGGGCCAGCGGCGACCCTCGAAGGGGCGATCGCCCTGCGCTCCGCACTCGCCCAACTGATGGATCCGCGCCGCATGGGCGGATTCGCCGTGGAGGTGTTTGTGGCGGGGAGTTCCCCAGGGGCAAATGCGCTCGCCGACCCCGCATCGCCACTCCCTGGAACGGCGGCTCCGAATCGCCCCCTCGTCTAGAATCCGAGCGTAATCACCCGAGCCCCCGCTACGGGGTACGCGCCGGGTTGATGGATCGAACGGGGGAGTTTCATGACAGGACTCTGGTACGTCCTCGGTTTCGCAGGCGCAGGCGCCTCCTTCGTCTTCCTGACCATCGGTCTCGCCTGGCTGATCTCCCACCGCACCCGCGGCAGCCGCGGCAAGCAGGTCCCCTACGAGTCGGGCATCGACACGTACGGCGACACCCACGGGCGCTTCGGCCTCTCCTTCTATCTCTACGCACTCCTCTTCGTCGCCTTCGACGTTGAGATCGTCTTTATCTACATCTGGGCACTGAACTTCAAGGTGCTCTTGATGGACGGCCTGATCTCCATGGCGATCTTCATCGGCGTGTTGCTTGTTGGCCTTGCCTACGCGTGGCGCAAGGGGATCCTCTCATGGCGATAACGCGCGACCCGAAGTTCAGCAACCTTCCTGAAGTGCAGCCAGACGGCAGCGTTCAGTCGCCAGCAACCGTCGGCAACACGCTGTGGAGCACCGATGACCCGCGCGCATACGGCGGACTTCCGCTCGAGGCACACCCGAATCTTGAGCTCGCGCGCTACGACGCAACCGGCGACGGCCGTGTTGATGATGCGCGATGGGGTGGCGCACTCTCAGCCATTCCAACAAAGGCCGACGTAGTGCTCGACCTGATTCGCGCGAACAGTTTGTGGCCACTGCTCTCCGGTCTCGCGTGCTGCGCCATTGAGATGATGTCGACCGCAACACCGAAGAACGACATTGATCGTTGGGGGATGTTCCCGTTCCGCGCCAGCCCACGTCAGGCTGATGTGTTGATCGTTGCAGGAACACTCACCACCAAGATGGCCGAACCACTGATTCGTTTGTGGGAGCAGATGCCAGAGCCGAAGTGGGTTGTTGCCATGGGTGACTGCACCTGCTCCGGTGGACGCTACAAGCGCAGCTACTCCGTGGTGCAAGGGATCGATCGCGTGATGCCTGTCGATGTGTACATCCCTGGTTGCCCACCGCGACCTGAAGGGTTGATCTACGGAATGATGAAGTTGCAGCAGTTGGTGAAAGATCGACGCGGCCACTGGCCAGAGCGCGCGATCGGACCAACTGTTCCGAAGGGGATCTAAGTGGATCGCCGTCTCGCTGCATTGCTACAAGAGAAGTTTGGCGAGCGACTCCTTACACCAGTGCGTCAGCGATATGACGAGAGCGAAATTCGCGTTGCACTCGCTGATGCAACCGACACATTGCGCACGCTGCACGACGACCCTGCGTTCCGATTTGAAATGCTGATTGATCTTTGCGGCGTTGACACTGGCGAAGAGATGCAGGTGGTGTATCACCTCTCCTCATCAACGAGCGGCGATTGGCTCCGCGTGATCGTTCCAGGTCTTGATCGAACGGCACCGCGCATCGCATCGGCAACATTCATGTGGCCAGGGGCCGAATGGATGGAGCGCGAGGCGTACGACATGTTCGGCATCATCTTCGAAGGGAATCGCGATCTCCGCCGCATCTACATGCCAGATGATTACCGCAGCTTCCCGCTGCGCAAAGATTTCTATCTCGCTGATGACGCATCCCGCTCACCCGCCGCTGGCGTGCGCAATATGGAGCGCGCTGGAACACCGGCTGATGCAACCGCGGCAACCGTGCTGCGCAAGAGCCCAGGGGTGTAGCGATGACACAACAGATGCGCCCATCGCTCGACGATCCACGCGTCGCGATCCCCGCTGAATCGACGTGGTACGAGCCGGCACCAACTCCACAAACAGAGCGACAGGCGGAGTTCCTCACGCTGCGCGAAGGAGAGATGTTCGTGAACATGGGGCCGCAGCACCCATCGACACACGGTGTGCTGCGCGTGATCATCAAGGTAAACGGCGAGAAGGTCGTCGACCTCGATCCAGTGCTCGGCTACTTGCACCG
>Ga0209087_1000832_pt1 | contig 19098 bp, 19 predicted proteins | sample S_130805_EF_Meta_FD_187321 | JGI IMG/M metagenome (GOLD analysis project Ga0209087, IMG submission 187321) | Freshwater microbial communities from Lake Simoncouche, Canada to study carbon cycling - S_130805_EF_MetaG (SPAdes) (version 2) | ecosystem: Environmental > Aquatic > Freshwater > Lake ... | reverse complement strand
TGTGCTGAGTTTGTGACAGCCGATTCGGGAACGGGATTGGTGCATATCGCCCCAGGACATGGTCATGAGGATTATGTATTGGGACGAAAATGCGGGTTGGAGCCGTTTTCTCCGGTCAACGAGGCAGGGAAACTGACCGAGGAGTGCGGGGTGCCGGAATTAGTGGGGAAGAACGTTTTTGCGGCCAATCCCGAAGTGGCGGAGTTGTTGGAAAAGAAGGGTCGGCTATGGGCCCGGGAAAAGATACGACACAGCTATCCACACTGTCCGCGATCCAAGACGCCGATTGTGTTCCGATCCGTGCGTCAATGGTTCATCCGCATGGATCAGTTGCGGGACAAAGCACTGGAAGCGGTGGGGCAGGTGAAGTGGGTTCCAGGTTGGGGAGAGAGCCGGATTCGGGGAGCCTTGGGCACCCGTCCAGACTGGTGCATCTCGCGCCAACGCTCTTGGGGATTGCCGATTCCAGCCTTTTACAAGCCAGACGGGAGTTCCGTTCTGGATTCAAAGGTGATCCAAAAAGTGGCGGATCGGGCAGAAAAGGAGGGGACGGGGTTCTGGTTTGGCGGGTCGGATGAGGAGGTCGCCAAGACGTGCGGTGTTGCGACGGACTGGAAAAGGGGAAGAGAGACCTTGGATGTGTGGCTGGATTCGGGGTCGAGTTGGGCCGCTGTGGGGAAAGATGGGCGGGTGAAGTTTCCCGCAGACTTGTATCTGGAAGGGAGCGATCAACATCGTGGGTGGTTCCAGTCTAGCTTGCTGCTATCGGTGGCCCTTACGGGGAAAGCTCCATTTCAGGCGGTATTGACGAACGGATTCGTGGTGGATGTGGATGGGAAAAAGATGTCGAAATCCCGGGGGAAGCCTCCGGCCCTAATGGAGTTGGTGGACAAGTACGGGGCGGATGTGGTCCGGCTGTGGGTGGCGAGTGAAGATGCTCGGGAGGATGTCCCTTTTTCGACGGAAATCTTTGGTCGTGTGGGAGATAGTTACCGGCTGATTCGAAATTCGCTGAGAATCCTACTGGGGAATTTGTCGGGATTTGATCCGAAAAAGGACGCGGTGAAGGAACGGGAGGCGTTGGACCGCTATATTTTGGCCAAACTGGCCGAACTTGGGAAAACGGTGAAGGAGGCGTATGAAAGCTACAACTTCCCAGCGGTGTACCATGCGTTGAACCGATTTTGTTCGGTTGAGCTGAGCGCGTTTTATATCGATGCGTGCAAAGATCGGATTTATTGCGATGCGGAGGGAGGTACTAGACGGCGTTCGGCTCAGACGACGATGTTCGAGGTTCTGGATGGGTTGGTGAAGTTGGTGGCACCTGTGCTGGCCTTTACGGCAGAGGAGGCTTGGCTGAGCATGCCAGGAGGAAAGACCACTTCGGTGCATTTGGAGAAGTTTCCTGAAGTAGTGGTGCCAGCTGGTTGGAGTGATCAAGAGATGTCGAAGTGGGAAAAGCTCCTCACCATACGGGGGAAGGTGAATGAAGCGTTGGAGGAGCAGAGAAAGCTGAAGAAGATCGGGAAAAGTTTGGAGGCGAAGGTTCAGATCAAGGGAGGAGGGTTAGCCGTTGAGGATGCTGGATTGCTTGAGGAGGTTTGTTTGGTCAGCGGGGTTGAAATAGCAACGGGAGCTGGGGGTATCGAGGTGGCGGTTTTTCCTGCGGAGGGTCAAAAGTGTGATCGGTGCTGGAAGCATTCGGAATCGGTGGGAAAGAACAAGGAGCATGCGACCTTGTGTGTGCGTTGTGCTGAGGTGGTGTCGGCAAGGAGTCCAAGTTGAAGGAAGGGAGAGTGGGAGGAGGATTGTTTTTACCGGTGGTATTGATTTTGGTGGCGGTGGATCAGATTACGAAACTTTTGGTGGAGGGGAGAATGAGGGTGGGGTTGGAGATCCCGATTCTTCCTGGATTTTTCTCTCTAACGCGTGTGCACAACACGGGGGTGGCGTTTGGGATGGCGCAGGGAAACAACCTGATGACTGGGCTACTAGCTGTTGGGATTCTGATTTTTGCCGGTTGGACGTCGCGGGATTGGGATTGGCGGAAGCTTTGGGTGCAGGTGGTAGCAGGATTTGTCGCTGGGGGGGCGGTCGGAAATCTGATCGACCGGATTCGTGTGGGATACGTGATCGATTTTCTGGATTTCCATTATGGGCGGTGGTCTTGGCCTGCCTTCAATGTGGCGGATGCGGCGATCAGTGTCGGGGTGGGATGGTTGGTTTTGAGTTGGTTAGCGGGTCAATCGCCAGAATCGAAATGAATGAGAGGTTGGGCCTCCTCCTGACCTTAAACAACTACTTGGGGTGTCGCTGAAGGTTGTGAAGTTTTCGGACATGGTTCATCGCGAGAGCGCCAAAAACGCCGAAGGCGGCCATGATGACAAACCAGAAGGTGTAGCCGTACTGGGCCTTGGTAACTTCGAGAACGCGTCCCGTCAGGGCGAGGGAGATGGCGGCGCCGTAGTACTGGAATGAGTCGATCACTCCTGCTGCAAAGCCCGCCATTTTCTTTCCTCCAATATCCATCGGAGCGGCAGAACCAACGATCGAGTGGGTGGAGTTGGCCGTGAAGGAGATCAGGACAAGAATGGTGCAGCCGAGAAGGATTCCTCCTGCCGTTGGGCCCACGTGACCGAGAAGGAGAATGACAGCGGCGCTGGAAATCACGACCGCTTCGATGATGTAGAGGGACATGGCAACAGGGGAGCGGTGGCCTTTGAAGAAACGGTCGGAAATCCAGCCGGATAGGAAGGAGCCGGCGACGGCGACCAAGGGCATCAGTTCCAAAGTGCGTCGGGCGGCATCGGGAATATTTTTTCGCATGTCGAATCCCATCTGGTCCTGAAAGTAGAGAATGGCGATCTGATCGGAGCTAGATCGGACGGCTCCAGTGCATGCGTAGGCAATGGCATAGAACCAGACGAGCGGATGGGTGAAGATGGTCCGAAAGGATTCCATGAGAGAAACGGTGACTCCTTCTGAGTTGTCGATTTCATCCTGAATTGCGCCTGGGAACCCTGCTTCATCCGGGGTGGGCTTAGCGGCGAAGTACATGAAGATCGCTGCAAGAGCGGTAAAGAGGGGCGGAATACGAAAGAGCCAGCGCCACTCTCCCGAGGGCACGGTGAAGGCAAAGAATGTAAAGCCAGCGAGGATAAGGGGTGCAAGGAAGCTGATGGCAACCTGTCCGAGTTGAATCATCAGGCCGAAAATACCGGAAAAAGTTCCGCGTTCTTGTCGAGCAAACCAGGCGGCATTGATTTTGACCATTCCGGGACAGCCAAAGGATTGGAGGTAGCCGTTGAGGAGCCAGATGAGGGAAAAGGTGGTGAAGGTTCCCGCAAGGGAGGCAAAACCGAAGATCAGATTAATGGCGATGGTACCAACGGCGCCGATGAGGAGAGAGAGGCGACCGCCGATGCGGTCGGTCAGGAGGCCGTTGATCAGTTGTCCTGTCCCGTAGGCGAGGGACCATATGGCGAGCATGTCGGTGATCTGGGATGTGGAGAAGTGGAACTCCGCAATCATGCCAGGCGTAGCGAATCGGAAGTTGTAGCGGCACATGTAGTAGGAGGCGTAGAGCAGACCGATGGAGACCCAGTTCCATGCCCGGCGTTGGCGGAGGCCTGGGGGGTGGTCAGGGCGGGCGAGTAAAGCTTGTAGAGTCATTAAGTGCATCCTACCGACGGAAGAAGACCCATTGGAACACGAAAGAGGGTGGAGAAGGTGGGCAAGTTGAGCGTATTCTTCGAGGATGAATTTTGAAAAGTACCGTCACCTGATCTGGGATTGGAATGGGACTCTGTTGAATGACGCATGGTTGTGCCGGGAAATTATGAACGGACAGTTGAGAAAGAGGGGTTTGCCGGAGATCGGTGCGGAGAGATACGAGGCGGTATTTGATTTTCCTGTGGAGGGTTACTATAGAAAGCTTGGTTTTACCTGGGATCGGGAGACGTTTGCGGAAGCAGGTACGGAATTCATTGTGGAATATGAGAAAAGAAAGAAAGAGTGCTGTTTGCAACCTGGGGCCATGGATTTGCTCCACAAGATCAAGGAAGCGGGAAAATCCCAAGCAGTCCTTTCTGCATATTCTCATAAAACACTCGAGGAGTTTCTCAGGCATTTTGGAGTGCGGGAACATTTCCGAAACGTCGCTGGGAGTCGGGATCATTATGCTGAGGGAAAGGTCGGGCACGGATTGAAGATGTTGGGGGAGTTGCATGTTTCCCCGGAAGAGACTCTGTTAATCGGGGATACGACTCATGATGCGGAAGTAGCCAAGGCGATGGGGGTGGGGTGTGTCTTGATTCCGTGTGGACATAATAGTCTGGAACGACTTTCAAGATGTGGGGTCGAGGTGGTGGCGGGATTAGGGGATTTAAGGTTCGGATAAAAAAATATAACCCTTGAAGAGCGAGTTTGGTAAGGTTGGCAGATGAAGGTGGCAATGATTGATTACGGCCGAGGCAACTTGCGGAGCGTTGAGAGAGCTCTGGAGAAGGCGGGGGCAGTGGTGTCGCGGGTGGAGGATGCGGCGGGACTGATTCAAGCGGAGACTGTAGTCCTCCCCGGGGTTGGTTCCTTCGGGGACGCAGTCGAGGGGTTGAAGCAGCGCAAATTGTGGGATCCTTTGAAGGAGTGGCTGAAGGCGGATCGGCCGTTTTTGGGAATTTGCCTCGGCTTCCAACTCCTTTGGGAAGAAGGGGAGGAGGCCAAGGGTGTAAAGGGGTTGGGGGTGCTTCCTGGGAGGGTGACGAAATTTTCAGGAAAAGATTTGAAGATCCCTTTGATTGGGTGGAGTGAAGTCAGGCCCAAGGATAGTGCGAAATCGATTTTTGAGGAGGGGGATCGATACTTTTACCACGTGCATTCCTATCGGCCGGATTCTGCTCCGGCAGACTGGCTGGTTTGCGAGACGGAGTACGGCGGTTGGTTCCCGAGTGGAGTTCGAAAAGGGAGAGTTGCCGGCTTTCAGTTTCACCCTGAGAAAAGTCAGGAGACAGGTATTTCGCTGCTCCAGAACACGTTACGGCTGATTCAAGCAAGCTGACTTGCTTCGGTTTACGAGCCTTCTAGGTTAATTAAATGATAAATAAATTGATTCGTCTTGCCGTGTTGGGGTTGGTTGTTGGTTTGGCGTCCGCAACTATGGCTGGTGAAGGCTGTGGTAGCTGTGGAGACAGCGATAGTGGTGCAAAAAAGAAAAGCACAAACAACGTCACTCCATCCGACAAGAAATAACGTTTCGAAAAACAAAAACCCAGCCTCGATAAATTCGGGGCTGGGTTTTTTGTTGTCGGGTAAGGACTAGTTTTTTGGGCGACCGAGTTTCGCCTTCATCGTGACGGGAGTTTTGGGGTTGTCCCGGGCATCTCTCGGTTTGGCGACAATCTTGTCGGCTACGTCCATTCCTTCGATGACTTCACCGAAGGCGGAGTACTGTCCGTCAAGAAAAGCGGTTTCGGTCACACAGATGAAGAACTGGCTACCGCTGGAGTTTCTCTGAGGGTTGACTTCGTCCCCTGTGCGGGCGGCGGAGACAGTGCCTCGCTTGTGTTTGTTTTTGATTTCAGCAGGTACGGTGTAGCCAGGGCCGCCGGTGCCGTGGGAGCCACGATCATCGGCATTCTTGCTCTTGGGATCGCCACCTTGGATCATGAAACCGGGGATGACGCGGTGGAAGGTGGTGCCGTCGTAGTAACCTTCTTTCACGAGCTTCTTGAAGTTTTCGGCATGTTTCGGGCAGTTGACCGAGTCGAGCTTGATGACGATGACGCCGTCGTCGGTGGTCAAGGTAACGATATCTTCTTCAATGATGGTAGGTTTCATGTCGTTGGATTCCTTTGGGGTGGGGGTGTTAGTTTCCGCCGCATGTGCGGCAAAAGTGCAGAGAAGAGAAGTCAGAAAGATCGAGAATGAATTTTTAAGCATGACGAAGAATGGTCCAAGTTGTTCCGTTGGCCAATACCGAATTTCCGACTGTGGCATGGTTTCGTTGGATCATGGCAAGGGACAGGCTTGAAGAAAGTTCTGGAACCGTAACAAGACTGGTCATTTGTCCTGTTTCTTTGTTCTCCGTTGTAAGGCAAACGGCCGGAAGGCGGGATGGGTTGGCAGAAGGGGTGGTAGGAGTTCCTAAGACACAGAGGTGTCGGTTGACGTGTCCAACGCTGCGGAGTCGCGAGATGACCTCTTGGCCGATGTAGCAGCCTTTGGTCGAGCTGATGGCGTCGGATTCGAATCCGGCTTCGGGCGGGAGAGTGTCGGGCCCGACGTCGATCCCCCAAAGGGGAAGACCACGTGCGATTCGGAGGGGTTCCCAATCGGTAAGAGGGGAGGGAGTGGGTCTCCAGCTTGAGGTGGATGGGATCCAGAGGTCGATGCCGGTTTCTCGGAAGCGGTGGCAGGTGAAGAGGAGGCAATCGGATGGGGCTTGGGGCGGTGGGGAAGATAAGCCGGGAAAATGAGCCAAGATGTAAGAAGTGGAGATCTCCTCCACCAGAACATCGTCGGCGACAATAAACTTTTGCAGGCGGGTGCGGATGGAGTCGTGGAGGGTGAAATCAGTTTCGAGCAGAAGAGAGTCGGGCATGGCGGCGATGTGGAGATCCGCTTCGAGTCGTCCTTTGGAGGTGATGATGGCGGAGCGGACTGTTTGGCCGGGAGAAAGTTTCTTTAGATCTTGAGTGACTTGGCCATTGAGGAAGCGAAGTCGATCCTCGCCCGTGATGCGGAGGAGGGTGCGGGGGCCAGGAACCCAGGCGGAGGCCGGTGATTTGATCTTTTGGAGGAGGTTCGGATTCATCAGAGTGGGGGGATGACAGATGAACATTTCATGGATGAGGCCTTACGCCAAGCGCGCAAAGCAGGGGCTAAGGGGGAGGTACCGGTGGGTGCAGTTTTGGTGATGGGGGGGAGAATCGTGGCAAAGAGCCATAATCAAGTGGAGGAGTTGAAGGATGCGACTGCTCATGCGGAGATGCTGGCAGTGACGGCTGCCGCGGGGGAACTGGAGGATTGGCGCCTGACCGAAGCGACTGTGTATGTGACGAAGGAGCCGTGTCCGATGTGTGCGGGGGCCATGGTGTTGTCCCGGGTGAAGAGGGTTGTTTATGGGGCGGCGGATTCACGGGGCGGAGCGGCTGGAGGGGCTTTAAATCTTCTGCAGTTCGATGGATTGAATCACAAATGTGAGGTGAGAGGAGGGGTGAAGTCGGAGGAGTGTCGGGAGTTGTTACGGGAATTTTTTCAAGCCAAGCGAGGGGAGAGCGAGAAAAGTGGGCATTGAGGCAAAGGTGAATTGGCCGTTGGGTCCCGGGGTCACGGTGGCGGCTGTGGGGCCGGATGGATTGTATGCTTTGGCCAAGCCGGAAGGGATTCGCTCGCAGCCGAAGGAGGGAAGTCGGGATCCAAAAGCTTTGTTAACCTGCAGTTACTCTTTAAAGGATGAGGCGTATCATTTGCCGCCCGACAAAGGTGGGGGGAAGGTGTGGTTGTTGCATCGATTGGATGGAGGGACATCTGGAGTGATTTTGGTGGCGGATCAGGAGGCCACGGCAGCGGAGGTGAAATATGCCTTTGCGGAGCATTTGGTAAAAAAAAGGTATGTGGCGATGGTTTTTGGTTGGCCGGAGAGGGTGAATGCGATTTGGAAAGATCGGATCGAAGTGAGAAAGGAGAGGGGGCGCATTCGGGCAAAACCTGGGCAAGGGTCCTGGGCGGAAGCGGTAATGAAAGAGCGTGCAAGGGGGAAGGGGCCGGCGGGGGCCATGAGCTTGCTTGAATTGGAGCCAAAGACGGGTCGGACTCATCAGCTGCGGATTCAATGCTCACAGAGAAATCTTCCGATTGTCGGGGATCGGACGTATGGGGATTTTGAAAAAAACAGGCTTTTTGCAAAAGGCACAAGTCAGCAGGGGATGTTTTTACATGCGGAGAGGGTGAGGGTTCCTTTTCGTGGGAATGATTGGATGGCGAGCGTTGAGTTGCCGGCGCATTTTTCCGTTGGGGCTTAGAAATGTTCTGGAGGCTTGCCGTGGATCGTTTGAATCGGGAGTGTGGAGTGTAATGAAGCAGGGATCTCCCCTAGTTGAGGATAAGCTTTCCTTGAGATTGGTGGCTTCGTTGGCTTTTGGAATTTTGGTTCTAGATGGGGTTTTAGGGTGGCGGGGAGTGATTTCCGGGAATGTGGTGTTGGCTTTGGCTCTCGTAGCCGTCGGGGCTGTCTTGATCTTTGCATTGCGGAATCGGATTCGGAGTTTGCGTGTGGGGCGCGTAGCGGTCGAAATGAAGGGGCAAAAGAGTCCCTTGGAAAATCCGGTGTCGCATTCGAATCCGATTCGTAAAATGTATGCTTGGACGTTGCATTGGGCGGGAACGCCGTACGCATTGCCGGCATTGGTGGTGATTTCATTTCTTGAATCCTCAATTTTCCCAATCCCACCCGATGTTTTGCTCATTCCGATGGTTTTGGCGAATCCTTCCCGGGCTTGGGTTTATGCCCTCGCCTGTACGGGGGCCTCGGTAGTGGGGGGGTGGGCGGGCTATGGGATCGGACATTTTCTATATGACTCGGTTGGGGCCCCTGTGATCGCTTTTTATCATCTCCAAACGCAGTTTGAGATCTTCCGAAATATCTTTAATACTTACGGAGCCTGGATTGTTTTGATCAAGGGGATGACTCCTGTGCCGTACAAATTGATCACGATTACGGCGGGTGCCACGGGGATGAACTGGATCACGTTTTCCATTGCGTCGGTGATCTCCCGCGGGATGCGATTTGTGATCGAGGCGGAGCTTTTACGGAGATTCGGTCCTTCCATTCGTCCGAAAATCGACCGTTATTTGGAGGCTATTTTAGTGGTACTCCTGATTCTGATGGTGGGCGGTTTTTTCCTTCTAAAACTCCTCAAATAAGGGGGGGCGGGGGACTAAAAATAGTTTGAACGTTTTTCAGGGTCGCCTGTCTATTATAGCAGATTCGTTTACATCTCCTAGTGTTTGGCAAGAAGCGTGGGTTTGATCACCCACGCTTCTTGTTTTTAGTGCCTGCTGGGCAATGACTTGTAGAATTAGAAAACTTAATACACATAGAAACTTAATTATTGTATTTCTAGGTTAAATCGAACATTGTTTTCCTCCGTCTCATGATTTCGAAGATTCATCATTATCAGGTGGGGGTGCATGCGACGCGTCTTTCAGAGGATTTACAGAGGGAAATTTGGGGTTTTGCCCAAGCCGTGATCGATGAGGAAAATCAGCAGTGTGCAAATAATCGTATGAATTACTGGAAGAGCCGACTTACCCTTTCGGTTGAGCATGCCAAAGCGAAGGGAATGGATTTAGGGGAAATTGCCCATCAGTGTCAGTTGACTCTGTGTGCCCCTCGTGGAGTGAAGCCTCTACCCGTTGATTCTCTGGGACGGATCGAGAGCTATCTGCAGTCCCAAGGCGTACCTGCCAAGTTGCATGTCGCCGAGCGAGTCACGGGATTGGGTCGGGCTCGGTCCGAATAAGTTATTTTCCGCTTTCCGGCTCTCTTTCTGCCGATCGCTTGACCCTCGGAATTTTTTACCGCAGATTCCTCTCCTATGGCGGACAGCTTATACGCAGTGGCAGCGGAAGGGGTTGGGTACTCCTATGGACGAAAGAGGGTTCTCGATAATATTGATCTAAAATTGGAAGAGGGTGGGATGTTCTGTGTTCTCGGCCCCAATGGAAGTGGCAAGACCACTCTTTTTAAGCTCATTTCAACGATTTTTGCACTTCAAGAAGGGGAGATTTTAGTAGGGGGCCGGAGTTTGAGACAGTTTCCGACTCCCGTGAGGAAGAAAATCGGGGTTCTTTTTCAGAATCCAGCCGTCGACATGAAGCTGACCGTCCGAGAAAATCTGCGTCATCATGGGAATCTGTACGGATTGGATCCGCACGATTTGGAGACCCGGATTAACAAAAATCTGGAAGCCCTTGGGGTGGAGAATCGGGGAGGGGAGTTGGTGGAAAGTCTTTCGGGTGGTTTGAGGCGCCGGGTCGAGATTGCAAAGGTTTTGCTGACCAGACCCAGCATTCTTTTGATGGACGAACCGACGACTGGCTTGGATCCTGCCATCCGTTCCGAGCTATGGAGCATCATTTCGGGGATCCGTAACACCCGCAAATTAAGCGTTCTTTTTACCACCCATCTTTTGGAAGAAGCAGAGCCTGCGGATGAAATTCTTCTTCTCGATCAAGGCCACTCGGTCGCTTCCGGCAAGGTGTCTGAGTTGCGAAGCTCGTTAGGAAAAGAGTACGTCCGACTCGGCACTTACAGCCCCAAGAAATTGGCGGCACGTATTCGCAAGGAAGGGGAGATCGAAGTGACAGTTGAGCCAGCCTCCGTGAAAGTGGTCCCGACTCGTGGACAGGCTGCACCCTTGGCCATACGGCTTTGGCGGGAGTACAGCAACGAAGTCACCTCGGTGACGCTCTGCCGTCCGACACTGGAGGATCTTTTCCTGCAAAAAACAGGCCGACTCTGGTCGTCCACCCCTGGGGAGATTTAAACCATGTTCATGCAAGCATCCTATAGCCTGGCCCTTCGCGAAGTGACCCGCTTCCTGCGACAAAAAAACCGTGTCATCGGGGCGATGGCCACTCCAGTTTTATTCTGGTTTCTACTCGGCTCAGGAGTAGGACGCTCCTTGGTCGCTCCCGGGTTTCGGGAACGGACCGATTACTTGACCTATTTTTTCCCCGGGATCGTGCTCCTCATTATTCTATTTACCGCCATTTTTTCAACCGTCTCTGTCATCGAGGATCGGCGAGAAGGATTTTTACAGGGTGTTCTGGTGGCTCCGGACGGCAGATCGGCAATTCTTTTTGGAAAACTGATCGGTGGAACGATGCTGGCAGTGTTTCAGGCGATCGTGGTTGTGCTTCTTGCACCTTATTCGGATTATCACCCCGATGCGCGGGTTCTTTTTTATCTTTTGGCGATCATTGCGGTGTTAGCAGTCGGTCTAACCGCTCTCGGTTTCTTAATTGCTTGGCCGATGGATTCTACCCAAGGGTTTCACGCTCTTATTAATCTGTTTTTCGTGCCGCTTTGGTTCCTGAGTGGAGCCCTTTTCCCTCCGGCAGGAGCGGCTGAATGGATTCGAGTTCTCATGAGGTTTAATCCCTTGAGCTATGGACATGATGCGTTGGCCGGGTTGTTGGCCACACGACCGGGCATGCCCTTGCCGGTTGATTTGTCACACGATTTTTCGATCGTGTGTGCCACAACGCTTTTGCTGGTTATGGCCTGCGCTCTTCAGGTCAGCCGTCGTTCGTGACGGCTTTGCCGCCGGTCCAACCTGGGCCGCGTCCTGCCAACCGAAATCTCACAGCAGCAATATGGGCACTGCTTGTCGCGGGTCTGATTATGGTGATTGCGGCAGGGGTGAGAGAAATCTGGCTTTCGGCAGAGCGCCAAGAGTTCCGAGTTTTGCCAGTTCTGGGGCAGATATCCGATTTTCATTTAACCGAACGGGATGGCCAGAAAAGGTCTTTGGCTGATCTTCAGGGGGAGGTTTGGCTGGCTGACTTCTTTTTCAGCACTTGCCCAGGGCCTTGCCCGATTCTTTCAAGCCGAATGGCGGAACTGGCCCAAGCTGTCAAACGAACCAAGGGGAAGGTTCGGATCGTTTCGATCACCGTGGATCCGGCGACCGACACGCCAGAACGCCTGCGGGCTTATGCCCAGCAGTATGGAGCAGGAGCCAACTGGTGGTTTTTGACCGGATCTTTGCCCGAGATTTATCGGCTCGCCCGGGAAGGTTTTAAACTGGTCGTCGAAGAGAATCCGGCTTCATCCGTCCCCCAATCAGGGAAGATGCTGCACAGCACCAAAGTTGCGCTGCTCGATGGTCGTGGGCAGGTTCGGGCCTATTACAATGGGACTGAGGCGGATCTTTTGGCTCGGGTCTTGCCTGACGTCGGGGATCTTTTGCGTGAATCAGAAGAAAAAAAATGACCCTTCATGATCTGCCTCTTCTGAATGCATGTCTGAATGCCACTACCGCGGTGCTTCTTTTGGCGGGGTGGATTCAGATTAAGAGAGGGAACAAGGAGGCGCATAAGAAAATCATGGGAGCCGCATTTTGCGTTTCTTCCGTATTTCTTGCCTCCTATTTGCTCCACAAGTTCACCGTAGGGCCGAAGCTTTTTCCGATGCAGGGTTGGGTTCGAACCCTTTATTTCTTTATTTTAATTCCGCACACGATTCTCGCTGTGCTGAATCTTCCCTTCATTTTGGCTGTGGTCTGGTTTGCCGTGACGGGGCAGTTCGAAAAACACAAGAGACTAACCCCTTGGGTCTGGCCGGTATGGATGTACGTGTCGGTGACAGGTGTTCTTGTCTATCTCATGCTTTATCGCTGGTGCGCTTAGTTGTCCTTTTAGGGGGGCAGGATTACTTGCAACTGAGTCTCAAAAGAGGCAAATTGAGTTTGTGGTGAAATACGAACAGCAATTGGAAGGGAATTTTCTCAACCTGACTCAGGTGGGCCCAGGAACCGAGGTCAGAGTCAGTCGTTTGGAGTGCCCGCCCACGACTTGCCAGCGCCTGCGGGAAATGGGTTTTTGTGAAAATGCTTTGGTGACAAAAATCCGAGGTGGGGCGGATCTGGTTTGTTGGGTCTGCGGAACTCGGGTGGCTTTAAGTGCCCGACTGGCCAAGCAGATTTTGGTCGAGCACGTGGACGGAAGGTCCTAAGCGCACGTTGTAGGGGGAAGTGGCCCCGCTTTTTCGATGAATCAGGATGGAAAAAAACGTTGGGTTGCCGTGGTGGGAAACCCCAACGCTGGAAAGAGCACTCTTTTTAATGCCCTGACCGGTTTGCGTCAGCGGGTGGGCAACTATCCAGGTGTGACGGTCGAAAAAAGAACCGGCACAGCCTTCACCCTGCACGGAGAAGCGATTGAACTGATCGATCTTCCGGGACTGTACAGTCTGAATCCCCGTTCCCCGGATGAGAAAATTGCGTGGCAGGTTCTCCATGGAGAATCCTCGGGCGTACCTCGACCCGATGCGGTTCTCTGCGTAGTGGATGCGAGTAATTTGGAGAGAAATCTTTTTCTGGTCACCCAAGTGATGGAACTGGGTTTGCCGGTTCTCGTGGCTCTGAACATGGTGGATGTGGCGGAAGGCAGGGGAATTCGTCTTCATCCGCAGGAATTGAGTCAAAAACTCGGTGTGAAATTCATCCCTACCCAGGCCCATCGGGGAAAGGGGTTGGTTGAGTTGCGAGCCGCTCTGGGCCAAAGCCTCGCTCATCCCGGACCAAGGCAGTGGACTATGCCTCCCCCTTTGGCTGCCGCGGTGGGGCAGATTGCAGCGGCTTGGAGAGAATCGTTGCCTGCTGAATCAAGAGCGGAGGGGAAAGCCTTGGAGTTACTCACCGGTTCGAACTCAGGACCTGAGGGGGCAAAGAAACTTGCAGCGGCCTGGAGGGAGAGATTCCGCAAGGAGGCGTACGATTGGTCTGCTGCAGTCGTCCATGCCCGATACTCTTATCTGCAAACGGTGCTGAAAGAGGCTGGAATCGGTTCCGGAATTTCCGGTGGAAGTTGGACCGACTGGATTGATGCCCTGGTGCTACATCCGGTGGCGGGCTGGGGAATTCTGGCAGGAATGATGATGTCCCTTTTTGTTTCGATCTTCTCGATTGCATCGTACCCGATGGAGTGGATCGATGCGGGTTTCACTGGGTTGGGGCAATGGCTGCAAGGTTGGATGCCGCCGGGGATTGTTTGCGACCTGCTGGTCGATGGAGTTTTGGCGGGAGTGGGTGGGGTGGTGATCTTTCTTCCCCAGATCCTGATTTTATTTTTCTTCCTTGGGCTATTGGAGGATTCTGGTTATCTCGCCCGGGCGGCTTTTCTCCTCGATCGAGTGATGCATCCGGTGGGGTTGAGTGGAAAATCGTTCATTCCATTATTGAGCTCTTACGCATGTGCCATTCCAGGCATCATGGCCACGCGGACAGTGGAGGATCCGAAGGATCGTCTTACCACCATTCTGATTGCACCGTTGATGAGCTGTTCCGCGAGAATTCCGGTTTACACGACGCTTCTGGCGGCTGCCGTGCCTGTGGCACTGGTTCCTGTATGGGGAAAGGCTGCAGCCATGCTGGGTCTTTATCTTTTGGGGACGGGAAGTGCGTTTCTCTTGGCCTGGGTCTTTCGTAAGAAAATGTTGGGGGGAGGCTCTCCTCCCTTGATCCTTGAGCTCCCGCCTTATCGTTGTCCTGCATTTCAGACGGTGGCACTGCGGATGTGGGAGCGGGCCCTGATATTCCTACGCAGGGCAGGGACGGTCATTTTGGCTCTTTCCATACTTCTCTGGTTTGTTTCGAGCTTTCCGAAGAGTTCGGAGGATGAATCGATCAATCTGGCGGGAAGTTTTGCCGGACAGTTGGGGCATTGGATAGAGCCGGTGATTCGGCCACTGGGGTTCGATTGGCGGATCGGAATTGGGTTAGTGGCTTCCTTTGCCGCACGGGAGGTTTTTGTCAGCACTATGTCGATCGTTTACCACGTCGGTGGCGAGGAGGAGGGTCTGATCCAGGCAATGCGAACAGCAACCTGGCCGGATGGAGCACTCATCTACACCCCTGTAACCTGTCTTTCCCTGATGGTTTTCTATGTCTACGCCCTGCAATGTTTGAGCACTGTCGCTGTCGCAAAGAGAGAAACCGGGGGGTGGAAGTGGCCAGTCTTCATGATGATTTATATGACTGGATTGGCTTATTTGGGGGCTTGGCTGGTGCAGATCGTCGGGCGTGCCCTAGGTTTTTAAGATGAAAGAAAATTGGCAGAACGTCCTTGTGGGCGGATTCGTTCTTGCGGCGTTGATTTATCTCGTGATCAAACTTTTCGGAAAGGGAGGCGGGAAGGGAACAGGGTGTGGAAAATGTTCCTCTTGAAAAAAGCCTGAGTGCAAAAAACGAATAAGGAGCTGATCAGAGCTCCTTATAAAGGAAGATAGCAGACCGTGTTTGAGAGCAGGATCATGATAAAAATTAGACAAGTGATCAGTGGGCCAAGAATAATCCGACCGGTCATGAGGTAAAAGTAGCGGTGAAAGTAGGGGAGGATGAACATCGTTGGTACAACGGCAAATAAAAGGTTCACGTAGAGCCAGCCCTCGGTCCATCGAACCGTGCCCGTCATCGACAAGGTTCCATACTGAACCAAAAGGATGAGGAACAACCCAAGGGAGTTCCCTAACCCGGCGAGGAGCAGACTGCGCCAAGCAGGAGTGCCAGCAAAACGTAGCGAAAGATTGGCCCGGAGGGAGTTGGATAGAAAAAAAACGAAAAAGAACGGAGCGTAGATGGGCATGAGTAGAAGAAGAGGTGGTTGGAAGAGGCGGACACCGAGAAAGAGAAACCGGTAATCGACATGAAAGAGTGAGTAGACAACGAAAAGCAGGCCAAAGAAGAAAAAGAAAACCATAACAGCGAGAAGGAGGGCACGCCGTAATTCTCCGGGGTTAAGGTTGATTCCGAGATTCTCCCGTGAGAAAGATTTTCCGTGAATCTTTAGGCCGATAAAGAATAGGACAAAACCGAGGATTCCATTGGCTAGGGCCCAAAGCATGACCCCGTTATTCATCCGTTGGGGGAAAAACCAGGTTTGTTGTCTTCCCGAGGCTTCGGCAAAGAGTTTTTGTGAGAGTTCAGTCAGTGGGATATAGGAAAAACAGGCGAAGACCGCACCGGTCAGAAAGAGTGTCCAAAACACCAACCTCTGCCAACCAACGGGGCGGGGTGATGCCGGAGGAACGGGATGCACGAGAGCATGAAAGTAGGGAATGCCTTGCAGTAAAAGCCGGGTGAAGGGAATGAGGGAGATCAGGGAAGCCGCAAAGGTGCAGAGGGATAAAATTTCTTTCCAGATCCAAATCTGGTCCGTGCCAGGAAGGGAATCTTTCAGGTCGAAAACAGCGCGAAAATATTCCAGTTGATGGGTGGTTGCCAAACGGCTGTAAGGCTGAAAAGGGTGAAGTACGGGCTCATTATGAATGACTCGGAGGGTTCTGGACGCAGGATCTCCGTAGAAGTGATCGATTTCGACCTCGGTGATGGTGGGTTCTCCATCTTTTTGACCGGATTGCACAAAGCGAAGAGCTTCGGGAGCTTTCCTCATATCGGCGTTTTTGAGTTCGTTCCGGAAGGCTCCTTCATCATAGAGCCCATAGCTAAGGCCGAGGTTCGACTGCACGTTGCGCAGGATCTTATTTTTGAGCGAGAGTATGTAACCGGAAATATAGGCGGAGTGAACCTTGCTGGGTCTTGCCTTCTCCATTGCCTCCTCCCCAAAATGCGAAGCGGCCTGAAGAGCTGCATTTCCTCCGGCGGAATGACCGGTCACCCCGATGCGGGATTTGTCCACGTAATTCAGGTTGTCGGTCTCTGTCAGGTAGTCGACAACGGCAAACATTCCATAGCCTTCCTCTGTGGCGGAGCGGGTGCTGAGGGAGGCACTCGAAAAACCTTGGGCATAAGGATCGATCGCAATAACGACGATGCCCCGTCGGGCGAGTTCGAGAGAGATGTTGGCTTGGGTCTCCTTGGATCTTTGAAACCCAGGAACGACGATAACTGCCGGTGCGGGATTTTTCCCCGTTGCGCTGAGGGGTCGAAACAGATCCGCCGCCACCCATTGGCCATTTTGTGTTGGAAGATTGATGGAGGTGACACGGACTTTTCCCCATGAGCTGTGGATCAACGAAGCCAGAGCACTGGAGATCAGGACAATGGTGAGGCAAAGGCCTAGGAATTTTAAATCCCGGGAAGGGTTGGAGGAAGACTCCATCATAAATGGATAGTGGACTTGCCTGATCTCCGGTTCAAGAACCTCATTTTCCGCGTAGATTATTTCCGAGGGGGAATAAGCTTCGCAACCAAACTCATGCTCTCCTAGGGTCGAGAGGGATGAACGCCGTTCAGAGATGCCCCAGCACTCCATGGTATCGCATTCTCTATGTTCAAGTTCTGATGGCGGTCGCCGCCGGGATATTAGTCGGAGCTTTCTTTCCTGAATTTGGAAAGTCCCTCAAGCCGTTGGGGGACGGATTCATCAAGCTCATCAAGATGATGATCGCCCCGATCATCTTCTGTACGGTGGTTCACGGAATCGCCTCGATGGGGGATCTCAAACGGTTGGGCCGGACGGGATTTAAAACCCTCGTCTATTTTGAAGTCGTTTCGACTCTGGCGCTGATCATTGGGTTGGTGGTGGTGAACCTTCTGCGGCCTGGGGACGGGTTCAACCTCGATGTGCACACTTTGGATGCGAAAGTAAGCGAATCCTATCTGACGAAAGCTCACAGCACCGACAAAGTCGATTTCTTCCTGAACATCATTCCGTCCTCCTTCCTTGGGGCCTTCACATCCGGAGATTTGTTGCAGGTGCTTTTCATCGCCATCCTCACCGCTCTGGCCATCACTCTTTTGCCGGAACGCGGCCAAGCGGTCCTGCATGTGGTGGAGGAGGGGGGCAAACTTTTCTTTGGTGTTATGGGTATTGTCGTCAAGGCGGCTCCGATCGGTGCTTTTGGCGCCATGGGGTACACCGTCGGAGGATTCGGCTTAGCTTCCCTGAACAAGCTTCTTGCGCTGATGATGGGCTTTTATCTGACCTCGGGTATTTTCGTGGTGGTTGTGCTGGGGCTGATCTTGAAGGCTTCTGGGCTCCCCCTGTTTCGTTACCTAGCCTACATCAAAGACGAACTCCTGCTGGTGCTGGGGACCAGTTCCTCCGAAACGGCTCTGCCAGGCATTATGAAAAAACTCGAACGATTGGGTTGCTCGAAAAGCACCGTAGGCTTGGTTATTCCTGCGGGATACAGCTTCAATCTAGATGGGACGAACATCTACATGACGATGGCAGCGGTCTTTCTGGCTCAGGCCACCAACACAAAACTGGATCTTCCCCATCAAATTGCCCTGCTCTTGGTTGCGATGATCACTTCCAAGGGGGCGAGCGGGGTCACTGGAGCCGGTTTTGTCACCTTGGCGGCAACCCTAGAGGCGGTCCCTGGAATTCCTCTCGAATCACTGGCCATTTTGGTGGGAATCGATCGGTTTATGAGTGAATGTCGGGCGATCACCAACTTTATCGGCAACGGAGTGGCCACCATCGCGATCAGCCGCTGGGAAGGAGAAGTGAGTGCAGAAACCCTTCAAAAAAACCTTCTACAATCCGCAGGTAAAGATTCCTAATCCCATGAAGCTTTTCCTCGTTTTCAGTATGTTGATTTTGTCGATTCTTCCTGCGGTCGCCGCCAATCCTGGATTAATCCCAGAGGGGAAAGGGGAGGTGAGCGTCGGCGAGGGGGAGCGGGCGATTCGAGTCTACACCTACAAGCCAAAGGGTTTTTCCAACGGGCCGATCTTTTTTGTGTTTCATGGGGCCAAGCGGAATGCCGAGGATTACAGGAACTGGACCATCTCTTTGGCGGAAAAACATCATGCGATGGTGGCGGCACCCTTTTTTGATCAGGAAAGGTTTCTAGCTCATCTTTATTCTTGGGGCGGAATCCTGACGAAGGATGGAACGTTACGGAACCGGAAGCAGTGGTCGTTTCCCATAGCCACGGAGGTGATTCAAGACATCCTCAAGCGCGAAGGGGATCCCAAGCGGGATCATTATCTCATCGGTCATTCAGGCGGTGGCCAATTTCTCACACGGTATGCGGCAATGGAACCGGTCACTGCCAAACGAGTGGTGGCTGCAAATGCGGGAACGTACGCATTTCCTCGGTTGGACTGGGATTGGGGGTACGGTTTTGGGAAACTGCCAAAAGATTTCCAAAAAGAGGATCGTTTCAAAAAAATGGTGGAAACTCCCATGACGATCTATCTGGGTCTTGCGGACACGATTCCCAGCGGGGACAACTTCGATGCTTCGTCCGAGGCGAATCGCCAGGGAAAAGCTCGCTTGGAAAGGGGGCGAAGCTTTTTTGAATACTGCCAGAAGCTTGCCAAAGAAAAGGGCTGGAAATTTAACTGGATCAAGGTGGAGGTGCCCAATGTCGGTCATGATGCGGAGTTGATGATCAACGAT
>Ga0209087_1000829_pt1 | contig 19151 bp, 19 predicted proteins | sample S_130805_EF_Meta_FD_187321 | JGI IMG/M metagenome (GOLD analysis project Ga0209087, IMG submission 187321) | Freshwater microbial communities from Lake Simoncouche, Canada to study carbon cycling - S_130805_EF_MetaG (SPAdes) (version 2) | ecosystem: Environmental > Aquatic > Freshwater > Lake ... | reverse complement strand
TATTAATCTATTATTAACACCTTTTTCAAGACATTTCATCAATGCCAAATATGTGTCTTTTACCTTCTTATTTGTGCTTCTAATATTATGCGCCTCATCTATTATGATTACCTTGTTCTCTACAATTTTATTAGTATAGTTTTCATTAATATATTTGGCAAACCGGTCATATGTAAAAATTTTATAGCGAGTTTTTAATAATGCCTTCAATTCAGTTTTAAGTTTCTCCCTATACTCTTTTATATCCTTGTTATCATTATTAAATGTTGATTTATAAATATTTAATAATTTAATATAATTGTGGTCAGTGCATTGACCTGACAAACTTTCAAATGTTTCAAAATCATCCATGTTAAATACTTGTGATTTAAAACTATTCTTTAATGATACGGGCATAATTACCCAAATCATTGGTTCAGATGTTGTTTGAGATCTTAAAAATGCTTCTGATATAGTAATTGCAGAGCATGTTTTGCCTACACCTACACCGTGATATAATAGAGCACTTTTGTAAGGTGTCCTATATGATATATATTGACTTATAAAATGCTGATACAACATCTTATCAAACTGACCGCATAATTTATTAGATACAATGTCAAAATCCTTAACATTATTTATAATAGGATAATCAGGTATTTTGTGTATTAAAAACTCCTTATTATTAGATATTTTTATAGTAAACTCTGGGTCATCTAAATCAGGATAATATAATTCAAAATCTTTGCTTGATGAACTATGTGAATGACGCGATGGAGATGGCGAAGGACTTCTATCAGGGGACGGGGATATAACAAAATCGGATGAAGAAGATTTGTTAGGTTTTGGAGATTGGATTGGTGTTTTCTGCTGTTTCGGGTCTACATCCTTCTTTTTCCTTCCTCTTTTAACATTATTATTAGGAATTTTTTCGCATTTACCAGTTAATGGATTTCTTATTGTACCCGCTTTGCAAATCTTATTACATCTGTTTGTAATTGTATTTAGTTCCGTTCCTTCTGGACATATTTTTGTAGTGTTTTTAATCATTCTCCTTTCTATTTAGATTAAAGAAGATTTATAATAAAGTTTCATTAATAATATTATGAACTTTCTTAAATATTTCTATTCTTTCAATATTGTGGTACTTAATATGCGAGAGAACATCTGCGTACGACAACCATTGAATATCGCGAACCTCTCTAATTTGCTCTAAACAATTATTATCTAAAAATATTTTAGATTTTTCTTTCACAATTTTTGCAACATAATATACATGCTTATACAATATATTATTAGTACCAAAAAATATTTCTTGAAATGGACAAATATCATTATTAATTTGAATATCATCGCTGTATAACTGTGTTTCTTCACAGAACTCCCTAACAGCACAATCAATATCACTCTCACGTATTTTTTTACGTCCTTTCGGAAATCCCCATTCTTGCTCCAAATAATTACATTTGGCATTGTTAGATTTCAATATATTTATGAAATTAATATTATTAATAACATAATCAAACTTTGACTTTGATTCAATATATTCTTTTGTATGTTTGAAACTATTTTGCGATGATTGACACCAAGTATAATTCCAGATAGTATCAAAACTATTTTCCAATAGCAAAATCTTTTCATTCTCTGTCATATAATCGATGAGCTGTTTAATATAATGAAAATCATTTTGATTATACTTCCCTCTAACAAACTCCATAAACGACAAACTATCTTTCCTCTGTATCATTACGTATTTAATTTCACCATTTTCTATCTTATAACAAATAATGCCAAAACTCATTATAGGATGCAAGCAATCTTTGTATAAATGCCCATTTACACCACAATTTCTGCATATTTGAGGTCGAAAATATCCACTCCGTTTAGTATCATCTTCTTTATTTTTCATAATTATAAATTAAAACATTATATTATATTGTTAATGATTTCTTAAATCTTTTTATTTAGATAATATAAATGACAACAGTTCAATATTTTCCAAGTTTGCCTAATTATATGTACTATAAGGGTATGTAATAATTATATATTGTTTATATATAAGCAATGGTAGACGTATCTGATTATGAAAATTTGTGCACAAGAGTGAATACAATAATTACAAGAAGAAATTTAAAAATTCGCGTGGATACACTTACACTCGAAATTCCAACAAAACAATATAATTTTATTATTTATGATGATGACAATTCTGAAATCGTAAAATTAACAAGTTTTTATTCAGATGGACAAGTATTACAAGGAACAACAAGAGGTTCTTATGAAAACTTACAGACACAATATGTTTTTAATATAACATGGTTAATTACATTACCAGAATACCAAGGACAAAAATTTGCATTATTGATTTTAATTTATAGTATATGTTATTTAAAAACAAAGCATGTTAATATCAAATATGTTACTTTGGATGATGATAGTGATAATAATTTTCAAATTAAAAAGAATATATATAATAAGATAGGATTTGTTTACCGCGACCACCTATCATTAACATCAAAAAATACATTAAAAATATATGGCCCAGAAAAACAATTATCGCTCGATGAAAATTTTAAAGCAAGAGCAAATAATTTACTTTCAGAAATTGAAAGTCTTCCAGTTATGCGTGGTGGTAAATATACAGTAAAAGAATTAAAGTATATTGCAATTATAAATAATATAAAAATAACTAAAAAATTGGATAAAAAAACAGTTTCTCTAAACAAAAATGATTTAATTAAAAAATTAAAAAATATTATAAACTGAAAGCTCTAAAATGCACTAAATTTATCTATTTTAGATTCAGGAATATATGCTTCAACGTTTAAAATATCATTTTTTCGCGCGGAACTATTTACATTTGTAAGTTGTTCTACATGTATTTTAGTGTTAAATGCAGTATCAAGAGATGATAGTTTATCAGTCGAATCAAATCCAGAATATGAACCATCAAATTGTTGTATAGAAGGCGTTTGATTTGCAATCATATGTTGAGATTGTTGGGGGACCGGGGTTTGCGATTGAGGAGGCACGGGAGGGGTATATTGTTGAGCTTGTTGTGCTTGTTGAGGTCGAAGCTCTTTGATATTTAGGTCTTGCTCACTTGATTTCATCATATCTTTTGCATAATTATTTGCATCTGTAGTATCCATATTATTACGTAAATCATCGGTAATTCTTTCATTTGCTAAATCATATGATGACATAGATAGGAAAAGAGAGATGATGATTGTAATGCAATAAAATATAATCATTATTGCTAATACCCACGCAAGAAGCCAGCACCACCAACGCGTATTATAATTGCCTCCAGATACAATACAAGTTAACTCAAATAGAGACATTAATATAGAAGGTATAGAAATTATTAATATAAATATCACAAATATTATTCGTTGCTCGATAGATATTTTACTGCTGGTGAATAAGATAGATAAACATATTATTAATATGGTTATAAAAAGGGCAACGCCCGCATATTTTGATTGTTCGGATCCAAGGAAAACATCACTTAAGTTGGTTGTGGTTGATACAGGCATATTATATGTATATATTCTAATATGATAGAAAGAAAAATAAAAAATGATTATTGCAATTATATAAATAAATAATTACGATAATAATATAAATATGGGAATTCCTTATTATTTTTATTCGCTAACGCAAAAATACAACAATATTATTTCAAATAATAAACCAACGGGATTAGATATTTATTGTATTGATTTCAACGGTATTATACATAATGTCGCGCAAGATATTATTAAAAAATACAAGGATACTGTAGAAAACGTTAACAATGATAATATTGAAAGCGAGATTATTGAAGGTGTTTGGAATAGGATAAAGTATTATATTGAAAATTATAAGGCGACCAAATATATTATTTGTGCAGATGGTGTTGCGCCTTTGGCAAAAATGTTTCAACAAAGAAAACGTAGGTATTTGAACATTTATAAAAACATTTTAGATAATGTTAATATTATATGGGATACTAATGCAATAACACCAGGCACATTATTTATGGAGAAATTAAACACATATATTCGGAGAAATATTAATGATGACCGCAATAAAAACAAAGTAATTTACAGCGGTAGCGATGAATGCGGGGAAGGTGAGCATAAAATATTTAAAATGATAAAAGATTTCCCAATAGATGACAAAATAATTATTCATGGATTGGACGCTGATCTCATTATCTTATCGCTTATGTCCCACAAAGAAAATATCTTCTTAATGAGAGAGGTAAAAGACCCTAATACGAATGAAACAATATATAATTATTTAAATATCAAAGAATTACGCAAAGCTATTTTATGCGAACAGAAAACAAACTGGGGCATTAACTTTGAATACAATGATGAAGATTTGATAGAGACATATTGCACTGCATGTACTATATTAGGAAATGATTTTATACCTCATCTATTAACGATTGAATTGAAAAATAATGGCATAGATAAACTATTGTCTGCAACAAAAAGGTCTATTCGCGCAAATGGATTATTAGTGAATAATGGAGTAATTAATCATAACTGCCTTATCGATATTTTCAAAGATTTGGCAAGTACAGAGGACGAAGATATTCATCGCATATGTGAAAAATATATTAAAAAGAGACAACCAGATAATAAAAGCACACCAAGTGATTATTATGGGTTAAAAAACAAAAATTCATTAATTAATACAATTTATAATAACCCCAATAAATGGCGACAAGAATATTATCGAGTTATATTTGACAACAATATAACTATTGATTCTACCGTTATGTTCAACGCATGTAATAATTATATTAAAGGTATTTACTGGGTTTATTCCTACTACAAGGGTATGGATATAGACTGTGAATGGTATTACCCTTATAATTATCCTCCGACAATCAAAGATATACTAAATCATTCAATTGCAAACGAAGTTCCAATATTAAATAGTAATAATGAATTTGCCCCTTCATATATTCAACTATTAATTGTATTGCCAAAGTATAGTGTTAAATTACTTTCTAAAAAACATCAGCGATATATGCTTGATATATATGCAGGTTTATTTCATATGTATCCTACAAAGTATAGTATTCAAACATTCCTTAAAACACAACTATGGGAATGCTCTCCAATCCTACCATCAATTAATCTAAATTATATTACAAAGGTTTTAGAATTAGAAAATAAATACTAAATAAAAAATATATATTATTAATTTATATTATCATAATGTCATACACTACTTAATTTGCTAATAAGTTTGCGTGCTCCTCGTTGCAATTTTTACAATGGTTTTCAGGAAATATTATAGGTATTCTGTACCAATTGTCCGTAAAATATTTACTACTAATATACATGATTACATCTTTCTCATTAACAAGTGTCTTACTTAACATGTTAAGAAAATATGCGTTATATTTGTAATTTGTAATAATAAATGCTATTTCAAATTGTATATTATTATATTTATCATCATTTTCAAAAGTTTCGGCATAATCGTCATCTGCATCATTATCATATGCACTAACGATTGAAAGTTTTACATGAAGTTTTATAAAATATTTATTAATATGTTTCTTTTGTTCTGCTACCAATTTTTCTTTTACACCTTCAACTACATCATCATTCTCATTCAATAAACTTATTATTATATTATAAATCTTCCTTTTGTATTTTTTGTTGATATTTAAGTTTGTGGGCTCTGATGTTTCATCGAGTATACTTTCATCAAATTCTTTTTCTGTTTTTTTGATTGATAAAAACATTATTTGCTTATAATATATATCTATTTTGCATCTGTCATAACTCAATTTAATATTCTTATTAAATCTCGCAAGTTTACAAGTGCGCGCTATAATCTTTGCCTTTTTTATAGTAATGTCTGTAAATGCTACCTCGTTCGTAAACAATATTTCGCTCATAAGTTCGTAATTAATTGCTGTCATTTTTGCGTTGTTCGTGGACGGTTATTTAATTGATTTTCAAATATTCCTTGCGTTCTTCAGTTTTTGGTCTTAATTATAAATTCAAAATTTAAAATCAATTTTTTAAAATTTTAAAAAAAATTATAACAAATATAATTAAATAATTAAGGTTGTATATAATAGATATAATGACATCGCCAGCAAGGAAATCATCGTCTTCTTCTTCGAAGGCGCCATTATCAAATCAACACAGAACATCAAAAACGTCTAACATGACGCTTTATAATATACATGACGACGTTTTGCAAATTATGCTTCAAAGGCTTACTATCAAGCAACTTTTAGAGATTTATAGGACCAATACAGCTTTTTCAGAAAAGAGGTTAGTTATAGAAATGGAAGTTGTTGATTTAAGCAATATAATAATTACGAAGACGATAATTAATTTTATAGAGAAGGTTTTAGATAAATCAAAAATAAGAAAATTAATATTAAATAAAACAAGATTTAGAATAGAGGGAAATCGAGAGCAATTTTCAGGTAATACTAAAATATTTGAAAATGTCAAAGAATTGCAAATAAAAGACACAAGAATAGATGATAATGCTAATTATTTTCTTAAAAAATATTTGAATATTGAAGATATTAAATCATTAAAAATAAGAAGATTAATATTAGACAATATATCATTTGTAAGCGATAAAGATTTTGAAGATTTTAACTATAATATAGAATACTATCAAAATTTAGAGGAATTGATAATAAGTAATTTTAATTCTATTGAAGGTAAAGGTAATGACCCCGATACAATTAATTATTTTAACGAATTAATTGAACAAATAAGGGTATTAGTAAACCTTAAAAAGCTTCGAATAAATCATACAGATATAATTACAGAAACTGATTGGGATGTAAATATGGTTTTTGTTGATGTATTTTTAGAAACTTTGAGCGAATTGGAAAATCTCAAATATTTGAAATTTTATAAAAACGAAATTTATGAAGGGCAGTTATATGAAATATCAGAAGGACTTAAAGAAAGATTTAAAAGAAATAAAAACGTATGGCTTGTTAAAAAGGGGTCGCATACAACAATATAAATTATTTTTATTGAAATAAATTGTTCTTTTTTGCAATTATTTTTATAAAATATGATTAAGTTCCCTTTTGTTATTGTTTAAGAACCGAGCAAAGAGACAAGCAACCTACACCAACCCAAGAAGCAAACAGTGTATTATCAAAGAAGGTATTCCAAATACAGGGAAAGGATATAGAATGATTTGCTCTATATGCAAGCGGATAGGACACAATATGCGCACTTGTCATAAACAGGGTATAAAGGTAAACCCCTTTGTAAAAATAATTATGAAAGAAGGCGCCGACACATACACAAAGGAGTTGTTAATAGAACAATATAACTTACATAAAACATATGTGTTAGGGAGGATAAAAACAACGAGAGAAATAGGGGTAAAAGTAAGATTGCCATCTATTCCAGAAGATATTAGTGAGAATATTGTTAAATTTATAATTCATAATAAACTACATGATATAACTTCAAGATGGAATTGTAAAAAAGGGGATTTACAATCATTAAAAGAAGGTAAACAAGAATGTAAATGTTTCACAAGCGATGGCCCGCCATCATTTACACCTTCTTCTGAATGGGATGTAATATATTTTCTTGATGCACGTAAATGGCTGATAGACCAATTTATATTATATAGAGTATCATTAAAAAGGACATCTGAAGAATGGAAAAATATAAAGGTAAGCAAATCTCAAACATTCGAAGACCAAACAATGCAAGGTCGTCGCCCGCGCATAACATGGGAAGCATTAAAACCTCAAATAGAACCATACTGTGAAAAAGTATATGAAGGAATATTTGAAGATATATTTATTCCTCTTGAAGTAAAGGAATAATTCTATTTGCAATTAGATTTACAACTGGAACAGAAACCGCATTTCCTGCAAGTTTGTAAAGGTTTGAATCACATAGAGTTGGTAATTTATATGACAATGGAAACCCCTGGAGGTTAAAACATTCTCTGGGTGTTAATTTGCGTACTCCCTTATCATCGAGTATAATAGGAACATTATGACCACCACTTCCCATATTTGCGGTTAATGTAGGACATTCATTACTTTTATTCTCTCTTACATAAACTCTTCTATATTGATATATAGTATCTTTTTTAACTACGTTGCTTTTAACCAGCGCCCATGTACTTGATTTATCCGTGTAGTAATACTTTGCAGGAACATCATCTTCAAAAAACGATGAAGTTTTTTGTTTATCAATTTTAGGAAAATCTAAACTAAATTTATCAAATACATTTTTGGATTTAAAGCAAACAATGTAGATACGCTCTCTATGTTGTGGAATACCTGTAATATCTGACGTATTTAAAACTTTAAAACATATATGATAACCTTTATTTTCAAGATTACATTTTATTGTATTAAATGTATTACCTTCGTCGTGTGATATTATATTTTTAACATTCTCTAATATAACACATTTTGGTTGGTGATAATCTATAATAGATAATATTTTCCAAAAAACATTTGAACGCTCATCTTTAAATCCTTCTTGTAGTCCCGCGATACTAAATGGTTGACACGGGAAACCACCAGTTAATATATCGTGAGGTGGTATATCTTCTACATTAATTTCATTTAGATTTTTAAGTGTAAGCTTGTGATCAAAGTTTTCATCATAAATTGTTTTAGATGCTGGGCACATATCATTACTGAATACTATATTAACGGCATTTGTTGAATTAAATGCTAAACTAAATGCACCTGTTCCTGCGAATAAATCAATCATATTGAGTTTATTAGAAGCTGTCGAAGCCGAAAGAATAATTTCTTCATTAACAGTATTATTTTTTAATAATTTTGTTTTTATAATTTTAATTAGTGTGTTTGCAGTATATGGTTTTTTATTAGTACCTATATAGGGAATATTATTTGTCTTGCAAATATCAATAAGTTCATCTAAAGAAAGTGTTTTAAAATCTGTCATATTATATTATAATATATATCATTTATATATTATCATTTTTTTAGTTTGTTTATTAGAATATTTTTGTTCTATTAACAAATTTAAAAAATAAAAATTGATGTATCCTTTTATTAAAATTAATAAAGCACAACCAAATTACAATTCAACGAAAAAGCAAACCTACCCCCAACAAATCTTTTGAAACTGTGTGCGAGATGACCAACGAGATTAACTACGAACTTATGTGCGAACTTATATTTACGAACGAGGAAGTATTTACAGACATCGCTGTAAAAAAGGCACATGTTGTTGCATGCACTTGTAAAGTTGCAAGAACGAATAAGAATATTAAATTGAGTTATTACCGATTTAAGGCACGCGAATATTTTGAAAAAATTAATGATGTTGTATTTAACAGCTTAATCTATAAAAAAAAGAAACGGTATTTAAATCAAGAGAATATTAGCGAAGTTGACGAAGAGGAATTTAATATTATAAATCAATATGATAATATTATAGATGGTTTAAAGAAAGAAAATGAAAATGTACTTGATGGTTTTAGAGAACTTATTGTTCTTGAATTCAAAGAATATATTTACAATTATGAGAATTGGAAAGGTGATAGTTTTGACATTCAAAGTTATTTAGATTATTGTGACCAATATTTCTATATTGTTGATTATTTTGGATACTATGAATATTACGAAAATCATACTTATGACCCGACGCATTTTGTTCTTACACCAGATACGATGGACTACGACTTCGCGAGAGCTTTAAGTAAATAAATATTAAGTAAATAAGTAATAAATAATAATACATGTTATATATTTTTTATTATTTATAGTATAGAGTATAGTGAGTATAGAGAAATGTTCAAAGATATATCAAAGTTCGATAATATTGATGATTATTTACCAATAATTACGGCAATCCTTATTGTTGATATTATTGGTATTGTTTTATCATATGCAAATATTATACCAAGTAAATATTTACAGATATGGTATAAAAAGTTCCTTTTATCAGCTGTATTAGCAGATGTATTGGTTCTCTTTTTATTTGTAATCATTGCAAGGGGAATATATTATTATATTTTTGATAAATTTTCAATCATTAATTTTATAATAGTTATTTTAATTATCCAAATAATACACGATATATTATTCTATATAATTTTTAGCATAATTCCACGAGGTGCAAATGAAATGATTGATATTTTTAAGGATTATGCTAACGAAATATCATATGGTGCAATTATTGGAGATAGTATTATGGTTATTGCAATTGGATTAATTGCATCATATCTTGCGAACTTTAATGCGAATACAAATATTATAATATTTACAGTATTTTTATACTTATTACAATATATTCTATATACAAAATAATATCATAATATCATTTTATTTTTTATGTTGATATAAAATTAAAAATTGATAATATCATATGTAATTAGATTAATATATAACAATGTTTAGTTGTGTAATGGATGAAAATATTCACGAAAGTTTATACGATATTTGCGAAAATATATATGATAATATGTGCTATTGCGAATGTAATAGCAATAAAGAGCACCTATTATTAGTGGAAGATTTAATTAATTTTATAGATGACCGTATTAATAGTATATCAGCGTATGATATGAATAATATTTTAGTATGGTATGGTATTGACAACGCTGTTAAAAAATACAATGAGTATTATCTATTAACTAATATTGATGTAAATAATTTCTCAAAATCTCTTATAACATTTTTGGTTATTTTATCATTCAAAGTAGAAGAAAACCACAATTAAAATTAAATAATAATATATTCTTCTCCATCGATACTATCGATACTATCAATACTATCAATACTATCGATAGTATCATTAATATTATCAATAATATCGACAGTATTGATATTATCATTAATATCTAAATTATTTAATTCGTTTATATTTTCTTCAACAATATCATTGCATTGCTTATTATTTATTTTTGAAATGATAGAAGCGTCATTAATATTAACATAATTATTATTTATTTTTATTAATTTCGCACCTTTTTTTGTTTTATATATTTGAAATTCCTTGTTGCTATGTCTAAATTTTTCATTCGTCAAAGTTTTCTGGGATCCCATAATTATATAAAATATATATTTTGCATATATATAAATTACAACATACCCTTTTACAAGTAAATTTTACCATTAACAATTTACCATTAAAGAGATGGTAGTTTTTTATTAAAATTTATTATTAAAAAACTAAAAATTGATAGTATATACTACTTTATATAAAGATTAAACAAGTAATATAATACAACAATGAACGTACTCCTCGCAAAGAACTTTAATGTCGACAAGCTTAAGTATTCGGAACTTAAAATTATGAAATCCGGTGCAAAGTCGATTTATATTAACTACAATGGGAACAAGGTAAATCTTCAAACACCTATTCTCAATATTCCTTATGGAGTTAATGATAATATGCAGTTTATTAAGAAAGATGAGAATAGGAAGGATGAGGAGCGTAAGTATGATATTACTGTATCATTCAAAGGAATGGAAGATAATCCAAAGATTAAGCAATTTTACGACAAGATGAAAGAGTTGGAGCAAAAGATTATTGACGATGCTTTTACGAACCGTCTTGCATGGTTCAAGAATAATTGCAGTGGAAATAAGGATTTTGTATCTAATATGTTTACTCCGATTGTTAAACACGACAAGGACAAGACAACTGGTGAATATGCAAATAAGTATCCGCCAACTTTCAAGGCAAAAATCCCTTATAATTCTGCAGAAAATAAGTTTGAATTCGACTGCTTTGATATGGATAATAATGAAATCAATTTTCAAGATATTCTATCAAATCTTAAAGGTGGAAAAGCGCAGTTTATTATTCAATTGAGTGGTATTTGGTTTTCAGCTGGTATTTTCGGATGTAGTTGGAAGATTGTATCATCAAAGTTTCAACAAATCAATATGTCAAAGCCTACATTTGTTGTTGATAGTGATGATGAATTGAACAATGATAATAACGACGATGATGACGATGATATTTCGGTAGATAATGATATTATTGCAAAGATTTCGCAGAAGCCTGTTGTTGCAGTTCAAGATAAGAAAACAGTTGTAGAAAAACCCAAAGTATCTCAAAAAGTTGTTCCTTCAATTCCTCCTCCCGAAGAAGAAGATGAAGAAGAAGATGAAGAAGAAGAAGAAGATGATGAAGACGAAGGTGAAGTTCTCGAACATGTTGATGAAGGAAATGAAGAAGAAGATGATGATACTCAACCAGAACCTGTTAAAGAAGTAGTTGAAGAACCAGTAAAACCTGTACAAGAAACAAAGGTAAAGAAGACAGTTCCAAAAAAGAAGTAAATAACAACTAATAACAACTAATAACAACTAATAACAACTAATAACAACTAATAACAACTAATAACAACTAATAACAACTAATAACAACTAATAACAACTAATAACAATTAATAATAATTTATATTTTCTATTTTTTATATTTTTATTTTTATAATATGAATATAAAAATACCTACAATTATAGACATAATTAATCTACCTAATGGCAATATATCTTCGCTTTCATTATCGATTAAATCTATATTATTAGAGATTAATTTGCATATCATATCTAATATTTTGTAGGCGATTGGTAATGATAAAAATACAAATAAGATTGATGCATATATGGCTGTTTTAAATTTGCAAATATAAAAATCATATAAGCTATTACTTTGCTCTTTGAATTGAATTCTTTCTGGAGGCATATAAATAAAATCAGGTGTATTCTTTATTAAATTATTATTATAACTATTCATTTACATATATTCTACATAATAATATAATAAAAAATTATTGCTTGGATTAATTGTTGATGGTTGCGGATCTTCATTCATATTCATGTTCATATTCATATTCATATTCATGTTCATATTCATATCATAATTTGTGTTTGTTATATTATACCTTAAATCATCAGTAATGCTATTAATATTATTTGATGTATTAATATTGCTACTATTATTTATAAGAGTGTTTATATAGGATGTAAAATTATAGATATCTGATATATATGATGGTGTTTCATATGACGACAACCATTCAGGGCTATTATTATAAAAATCATTCGAACATAATGCCAATGATTTCATATAATTGCAACATAATATATAAAAATTGTTATTGCATTCGTTAAACATTTTAATGCTTTCTTTGCAAAAATCATATGTAAATGTTTCATCGTTTATATTTAAAAAATATTTATTACTTTCCTCAATATTATTTGAAAAATCTCTAAATAATTTAATGCATTTTAAGAAATCCTGCTTTGACATTTTTTTAAACCATTCGGGATTGTTATAAAAACCTCGTCTTTCTATTTCGATAGATAAATCTGTATATGCATTCATTTCTGTTGTCCATCTGCATTCATCATTTTTCTTTGATATATTATGATATTTGAGTTTCATATTCAATCTCCAAATATTTTCATCATCTATTTTTTCACGTGTATAAGGGTTATATGGAATAACATTATCATCTAAACATTTTCTAATAAAATATTCAAACTCCACAATATCAAACCCATATATTCCTTTCGTATCTTTGATAGTAAATAGTTTGTGTGGAGGTATATCGCATATATTTACAGAGGTGAATACATCGTCGTCATTTAAAAAATTAGTGCCACAATTTCTATTTGATAATATTTTGTATTTAATAATATCTTGAAAATTAATTAGTATATTTACATTACATTTATTACTAAATAAGCGCGTATTTTTACATAGTAAATATATTTGCCGATACATATTGCCCTTTTTTATATTAAGAACATTATCGTATTTAATATATTTTTTATAATAATCGCTTAATTTGACAAAAGGAATATTTTTGAGTAAATCAAAAAACAATATATATGTAAAATCTTCATCATCACCACCTTGAGTTTTTTCTACTATATATATATACATTTCATAAATATCATGATATTGCAAATCTGATTTATCGTTAAATATCTTGTAAAACAGTTTATATAAATGTTTTTTTTTTGAATGAATATTTTTACAGCAAAAATGCGTGTTTTTAATTATAGTTTTACTACATATATGAAAGTTTTTTTTTCTGTATATGCATTTTGTTTTTTGCTCCATAAAATTAATAAAAATAATTTATATCTATTTAAATATAATAATTTATATTTATATGTAATAATTTAATAAATTTTATATATTAGCAGGCAAAAGAACCCCTGCATTTACATAACTATAATAATCATATAATTTGTCTTTTAGAATAACATATTTCTTGCCATTTTTTAATATTACTCTACCCCTATCTTTGCGAATATGTTGTTTATTTTTATATTGCAATATCTTCTTATCACTATCTATATTATTGGTATATGACAATTCGTCGTTATTTACATTTACTGGCCAATTATAACATTTATATCCATTTGACAAAGGATTATTAATATCAGATTGTATAACGCAATCCATTGATGCTGCTTTAAGCATCTTCAAGAATGAATTAATGAGGCCTTCTTTATTTTTTGCAATATTATAGATATGTTTATCAGTAGTTACTTCCTTATCTTTACTGCGTAATGTTGGATTGTCATTAAGCTGTTTTCTTGTAAAATTCATTAAATATGTGTAAACTTGGACATTCTGGTCTTGGACAGGCAACGATTTATGGCTACATGTTCTTACAGCACGCCCTATAACTTGGTCTATTCTTACAGAGTTCCAAAAATATTCGGTAATCAATACGCGCCTTACATTTTTTAAGGATATACCTTCAGCGCCGGATTGTGTAATCATCATTGCTTTTACAATTTTTCCATATAATTGATTTTCATCTATATTAACATATCTTAATTGCTCTTGTATAATTTTTGGTAAATCCTTGCTATTTCCATTAAATATATTCATAAGAATATTGGTTTTAACTCTGTCAGAATTAAAGACAATATACCTCTTATTATCATATTTTTCGTCAAATACATCCATATCATCTATCATATAACCAAAATCTTCGCTATTCACAATATTTATCTCTACATACCCTTGTCTATTTAGAACCTCTTTAAATATACCAAGTCCTTCAATCATACGAAACTGTGAATATATTAATACGCTTCCAGGTGAAGTATTAATATCTTCGTACATCTGTGCGAATTTGGGACTATATATTTTTTGTAAATTATCAATATCAAGATAGTCGCCTTTAACTAACTTATTCATTGCATCATCTAATTGTTCAACATATGCTGCAGCAACATCCTTATTTAATTGCTTTGCATCATCATTATCAGACTGGGAGCTTTTATCACCATCTATATTTACTAATTCTTTTTTCATTAGCAATTTTACATCTTGTGGGAATATACGATTAACTTCGTCAGGAAATGCAAAATTACAAATCATTCTACTGAATGCCCTATATACTGACCCAAAATCATCGTTTGCATTTCCCTTCTTAAAAAGTTTCTTTTTATCGTCCATTCTGATTTCTATCAAACGAACTTCCAAATATTTTTTAATTTGATGGTCTGCCATAAAAAGTTCTCTTGATACAGGCGGAAGCATTTTAGGGAATAGTTCAGAACCAGTTGTTTTATAATAACTAATTGTACCTAATATTCTTCGTTTGAATAAATCTTCATTTTTAATGTTCTTACTTTCATCGTCTGAACCGTGCTCATTAATGAATAATTTATTGAAAACCACTTTGTCAGTAGGAAGTGCTTCGTTATTAATTATTTTACTTTTGATAGATAATTTAACAATCCCAGATTTATTTAATTCGTCTACAATCTTTTTAATTAAATCATCCTGGCTATTTCCCCAAGGATGTTTTCCGATACTTGTGGAACTATCGTCAATACGCTTAAAGTTTTCTGGTAATAATGTGAAAGACATAATCTTATCATTATAGTCTATTGTATCTATGAAACAATATAAGTTTTTTGCTTGTAAATGTTCAATAATTGCTTTCAAATCTGGTACATTTGATTTTTTTAATAATTCAATATTATATTCTTTGATAGGTCCTCTGACAAGATTAATTAATGTTGCAATTTCATAAGGTTGATTTATTATAGGTGTACCGGAAAGCAATATTAATTTTGTCCCCGTTGCATTCATCATATGATTATACAGGGCTTTGGCAAGTCTTGACCCATTAACTATTCTGCTTATAAAATTATGTATTTCATCAATAATTATAAAGCAATTATTGAATGGTTTAGTACCTAATTCTTTAACCATTTTTTCGGAAAGACCATTGTAATTTATAAATGTATATCTATTTCTAATTATATGATTAATACTAATATCAATATCAGCTCGATATTTCGCTTCATTTGCATCTTTTGAATTATAACGTATTTTTTCTATAATAACGTTCGCCCCTTCTATATCGTCCTTATATAAGGGAACCCAAACTAACCCGTCTTTTTTAACAAATTTATCTGTGATTGCATACTTTGTCGTCAACTCGCTCATCATAGTGGCAGACTTTTTATTTACTTTTATTTGTGTCCATGATTTTTTAAGGCTCTTCCCTATTTTTGATACTTTTAATAATTCGTTTTCATAATTTTGAGACAAAGATGCGGGTGTCATTATAACTATCTTTTTAAGTGTTATGTATCCCTCGGCAGCTGCAATAGATGCGATAGATTTACCAGAACCTAATTCGTGATATAAAAGGATACCTCTATATGGACTATCATATTGCATATAATCTTTTACGATTTTTTGTTGCCTCAAAAGTTTTACATAATCATCGTCAATATCACAAGAATCATCTTTACATTTACAAGGTGCTGATAAAATTGCATTATCCGATATGCTTGAATAATTTGAAGGATTAAATGTATTATAAATTTCCTTATTATATCCTATACGATTTGGTAAAACCCATTTAGTTGGTTTTACTATAATATCCATATCTTCTATTATAATAATTCAAATTAAAAAAATAATTTAAGAAAAAAGTGTAAATAGATGCCTACTAATTATTAACTAATTCATTAGTACTAATTTGACTTTTAATTAAAGGTTCTAATATATAAACAGCACGCTTCATCCCGATATGTATTGATAATTCGACTATATGGTCGCATAGTAAAATGATAACAATACCAGTTATAAGAAGAATAGATATATTAAAAATTGCATTATAAATATAATTATTATTTGTTTTGTCTTTTTTTTCGGTTGTTTCGGGTTTTTCTGGGTTTTGGGGTTTTTCTGTTTCAACAGGTGTTTTGAAGCCTCCTGGCCCTGTATTTTCTTCTATAATAACTGGGTCTAATATAGATTTTCTATCATAACCGCTATTAATCTTTTCTTCAATACTTTTTAAATACAGAATGGCATTTTCAGCATTCTTTTTTTCTTCGGGTGTTAAATTATATCCACTGTTATTTAATAGGTTCGCGCCATGTTTAGGAATATTCGCAGTATTACTATATGCGGATGTATCATTATTTGCATAGGATTGTTTATTTGAGTTTGGCATATATGTGTTTGATTTATATTTAACCTCGTCATTCAAATTGTTAATATTGAAATATTGCTCTAAATCTTCTTCATAATAGGGCATCACATTATCATTTGAAACCTTCATATCACTAAATATATTTGTAGAACAATTTAAGCTTGACGAGCTTGACGTATTTGCAGAAGGTGGTGCAGACGGTGTTGAGTTATTTGTTGGTATATTTACATTATTTGCGTTTGATAGAGTAGAATTCATCATGGTATTCATCATGGTATTATTATTGTTTAAATTAGTATATACATTCATTGCATCATCGTGTTCCTTTTTGCAACTATTAGAAATAGGGATATTATAGTTTGGTGCTTGTAGGGGCGAACATGAACTACCTTGATTATTTTGATATTCTGAAACCTTGTTAGAGTTTAATGCTAATTTACTTGTTTCTACAAAAGACGGGCTTGTGTTTGAAGAAACTATCATGGACCCATTATTTTTATTTTGTTTTTGCACAACCTTGCTTTTTTTTTCAAAAGTATCTATATTATATGCTTCTTGTAATGTTGAATAATTCATTCGTTATATACTTCTATTATACAAAATGAAAAGAAAAATTAAAATTAAAATATTTATATAATATAATTGTAAAGAAGTATGGAAAATATATATATTGAGGATATATTCAAAGGAATATTAACAGGGATATTGACTTCGTATTTAATAATTCTGGGGATGCGTCCAGCCGCAATATATCCAGATGATATATTGGATATTATAGATAATCCTTGGATATTTTTAATATTATTCATAGTTAATTATTATATATTATTCTGGGATTTTACAATAGGATTACTGTTATTTTTAACATTAATTGCATTAATACTTGATATAATAATTTTTACGAATGGAGATTTTATCAAAGACAATATGAATATAGTTAATACCAATTTTTTTAACACCAGTTTTAAAATGGAAGAAGACAAAATAACAAAAGCTACTGCGACAACATACAAGGATGTTAATGATATTATATTAGAACAATTAATATATTACAATAAATTACATGAAAACAAAGATAATATCAAATCATACAATTCATATCTATAAAAATCTTCTCAAAAAATAGATTATGTCAACAATTTCACTAATACCTGGGTTAGATGGTATTGTAACAATAGAACCATTATCGATGATTTTCTTAATACTTGTTCAAATTGGTGGAAGATTTCTAAAAATAGAACTAACGCCAGCGCAACAAAAGATAATTAATAATGTAGTTATTCAGTCTATTATATTGTTTGCAATTATTCTTATGGCAACTAAAAACATTGTTAATAGTTTAATAATAGTATGTTTTATATATCTGTGTGTAAATATATTGTTCAATGAAAATCACAAATATAATATACTTTCAAAAAGATGGTTGGTTGAAGAGAATATAATATCAAGCAATGATTATAAATCTTTAAAAGATATATATAAGAAAAATATATCAACTATTATATAAATATTATCAACTATTATATAATATAATATTGTAAAATGAAAAAATTAAATAACACGTTTTTGGTTGATAAAAACGACACAACTGATGTAAATAGTATTATGAACAAACTATTTAGTTGCGAAGATGACAATCACCTATTTGATAATATATACAAAATAATTGAATGGAAAATGAGCGATTGGTTTATTAAAAAGGGTGTAAAACAAAAGAAGGAAGA
>Ga0209087_1000828_pt1 | contig 19158 bp, 33 predicted proteins | sample S_130805_EF_Meta_FD_187321 | JGI IMG/M metagenome (GOLD analysis project Ga0209087, IMG submission 187321) | Freshwater microbial communities from Lake Simoncouche, Canada to study carbon cycling - S_130805_EF_MetaG (SPAdes) (version 2) | ecosystem: Environmental > Aquatic > Freshwater > Lake ... | reverse complement strand
GGCGGTTCACTGAACAAGACTGGACCATGTTGAAAGCAGCGGACACCGGAGAGGCCATGTTCGTATCGGTGCGGGTCGAGGTTGACCGTGAGAAGTACAACAAGCTGAAGAATCAGTACATCAAACGCGCCACGCGCAAAGGAGAAACGAAGTGAATTGGAGCTACGGAGTAGCAGAGATTGTCTCGGAAGATGGAACTGTAGATTCCTACAGGCTCGTCGAGATTGCGTACGACAAAGACTGGAAGCCCATCAGATGGACGTTCGACGTGAGTCTTTATGGTTCTACCGTTGAGAGTGTGGCTGAGTGGTTGGAGCAAGCCGCTGAAGATGTGCGTGACAACGACGGCAAGCCCCACGTGCGCATCAAGTACAACGAAGAAATCGCGTTTGATGAGTACCCGAATGGATTGGACTACATGGAGGGTGAGTTCCTTATTGATAAGGCCACCGGACACATCGAGGGAGAAACGAAGTGAACTACACCGTAGAGCAGAAGCAGTTCATGACTCTGTACACCATCGCTGAGACCATGTTGGAGAGTGGTAGCAGTGATGCGCGTATGGGTGGACGGATGGTGCTAGACATCCTCATTGACATCGACACCAAGTTCCAGAAAGAAGTGGCAGCAGCAGACCGCTATTGGGACGAGGTGGCCGAGCAGTACGACCGAGACATCGCGCAGCAGAACTACGCCAACGGTGTGAATCCCATCAACCATGCCAGCACCAACCAAAACATCGTAACAACAGTGGATGGCATGATGGATAAGTTCTTCAAGCTATGAAACTCTGGAACGACATCACACCGGACATGCACTTCAACCAACGCAGGGCGGTAATCGCCGAGGAGAGGAAACGACAAAGACTAATCGCTGAGAACAACAAGACGTTCATTGAGTGGGTAGTCCAACAGGAGAAACAACGTGGAAGCAAGAGAAAGAGTATTAACGATGCGCGTGACCGCGCACATGGACGAGTGGTTAGAGCAACGAAGTCAACAGGCGGCACGAACCAAGTCGGGGTTCATCTACTGGGTTCTGATGCAAGAAATGTCGAGAGACCAACAGGAGACAAAGCATGAAACTGTATGACGAGCAGGAAGAAAACGCACCGAGCAAGGCTGAACAACGGCTTGTGTATTTCATTGCTATCACTGCCATCGTGGTCGTGGTGGTTCAGATTGCCAAAGCACTTGGCGCATGGGGAGGCTGACATGATTGATGAAGATAATTTCTATACGGGCCTGATGGTTGGTGTGGTGTTTACTGTTTTAGTGATTCTGACCCTCATCAACATCGGCGTGGACTGGCAACTGAAGGCTCTGGACTGTCATCCGTCCGTGAGCATGGGTCAAGATTCTTTTGTGTGCTACCGAGTGAGGGCATGATGACTAAAATCAAACCGCAACAGAACCGCCTGCGTTACCGCCTTGAAGAAGTGGAGAACGGGTGGATACTGACAATCTCTGTTGTCAATGGAGCGAACGACCTAGGTGTACTTTCACGCATGGTGTTCGACGAGCTTAGTGCTGCGTTGACAGGCATCGAGGAACATTGGGACAGCGAGATTGACCGCGAGATTGACGGCAACTAAGAAAGATGTTTAATCTCTTGTATTACATGTCAAGTTGTGGTACAATAGAGTTGTTGGTGGAGGTTGAATTAGTGCAGTACGTATCAACACAGTGCAGTTAGAGCAGTTCATTCTAGTAAATAACATTCCGTCGGATGATGGAATCAGTAAAAGGAGAACACCGTGCAGAACAGTCTCATGGCGCAGACGCGCCTCACCAAACCCAACCATCTCATCTCTCTCGCATCATCGGCGGTTCTTGTGTCGGTGGACGTGAGTGTGTGGTCGGCAACCAAGCAAGACCGTGGCATCAGTGATGAAGTTACCGCGGCAAAGAACGCGGACAAGTCGGCGGGTCGCTACGTCAAGCACCTGTTGGCAGACCATCCCAAGCACAAGGCGGTGGTCAACTATCGCCAGACTATCTACAACTGGATACAACGCCGGACGTACCCTTGGAACAACAGTCAGAATTTGCTTCCATCGGTTGAGCTTCCCAAGTTCATGCAGGAGTTTCGTGAGCATGAAGTAGCGTTCGGTGTGCTGGCAGAGGACTTCGTCAACAACTACGACAGCATCGTCAGCGACATGGCGTTCAAGCAGGGCGACATGTTCAACCGCAATGACTACCCCACGCGAGAGCAAGTGATGCGTAAGCTTGGTCTTCACCTCTACGTTGCAGACGTTCCCATGCAGGACTTCCGTTGCCAGATTGCGCAGGACTTGGCCGAGGACTTGTTTGAGAACTACAACCAACAGACGCAGCAGATTATCGACAACATCGTGGACGAGCAGTCTGAGCGTTTCATCGCGGTGATGGAGAGCATTTCACACTGTTGCGGCGTGATGGAGACGGGCGACGGCAAGATTCGTAAGCGTAAGATTTATGACTCCACTATCCAGAAGGCGCGGGAGATGTGCGAGACGTTCAAGCAGTTCAACCTGAGCAACAATCAGGCTATGGAGGAGGCCCGAGCATCGTTGGAGATTGTTCTTAACGGCGTTACCGCCGAGGAAATCCGTGAGTCTGACGCGGTTCGGGCAGCGGTCAAGGACGACATCGACGACATCCTTGCCAAGTTCGGTCGCCCCGCGACGGACAGTTTTTGATTCAGATTCATCAGTCTCTTATTCAGTCAACCATCAAGTGAAAGGACAGTAATCATGGCTATCGTTACCAATCACCTCACCATGTCCATCGACGAGCTGCGGACGTTCATCCCAGCGGTGGCAGAGGAACTCACAGTCATTGTGCAATCGGAGCCGGGGTGCGGTAAGACTTCATTGCTTGGCATGATGGCAGCGGACAACGGCGACAAATGGCGCAAGGTCGGGGATGACTTCCCCACCGACAAGTATGACTACATCTACGTTGACTGCCCCTGCAAGGACATGCAGGACGTGGGTATGACTATTCCCAACCACAGCATCAAGGAGCTGGAGTACTACGTCGCGTCTCTGTTCAAGCTACGCAACGGCAAGCCCAAGTACATCTTGCTTGACGAGTTCATGAAGTCCCCCAAGCTGCTACAGATTGTCTTCACTCGCCTGATGTTGGAGCGTTGCGCAGGTGACGTTCCGGTTCCTGATGGTTCAGTAATCTTTGGTACGAGCAACAACGCATCGGACGGGGTGGGCGACACCATGCTGGCTCACGCTGGCAATCGCGTGTGTCTGGTCGAGATGAAGAAACCTAACGCATCAAGCTGGCTCCGCTGGGCATCGGACGCGGGTATCTCACGCATCATCCGTGCGTGGGTGGCAATGTATCCGCGGGCACTGGCATCTTATCGAGACGGCGGTCAGGAAGACAATCCTTACATCTTCAATCCGGCCAAGCCGCAGTTGTCGTTCTGTTCGCCGCGTTCGTTGGCAAAGGCTGATGTCATCATTAGAAAGTCTGCCATCATCGGAGAGAATGCTACTCATGCTGGCATCGCGGGTACTATCGGGCGTTCGGCAGCGGACGACATGATGACGTTCATCGCCATTGAGAAGTCTGTCACCTCATTGGAGTCTGTGCTGAAGAATCCCAAGACGGTTCCGGTTCCCAACCAAATCGCAGCACAGATGATTCTGATGTTCAACGCCATCGACGGCATCGAGACTCAAGACGAGCTGTCATCGTTTATGGAATTTCTTGAGCGTATCGAATCATCTGAAGTTCAGACCATCTTCTTCTCCATGTGCTGTACCTACCCTCGCATGCTGCGTATTGCGAAGAACAACGAGAAGGTCAAGAACTGGGCCAAGGATAATTACTTTCTCCTCTGAGGATTGAATCATGAATAACGAACATGAAGTAGTTGATACGGGAGGTCCAGCGGAGTTCATGACTCTGCGGGACTTCTATGCGGCGTTCATCGCTTTGGGGATTATCAGCAGACCCGACGTTCAAGTTGAGTCTGAGGTTGAGTTCGCCGAGACGGTGTACAAACTTGTGGATGCACTAATTTTTGTGGGGGAAGGTGGCAATGACTACAAACACTGAGGAAATCGCTCTCAAGCGTGCGCATATCACGCTGATGCGGAACAAGTCTACCGCGATGTATGCGGGCATCATGATGATGGGTAAGAGTGAGGTAGTAGATAATCCCAACATCACGGCATACACCGACGGGGTCAACAAGGTCTATGGCCGTCCGTTCCTGCGCGGTGGTACGGTGAACTCTGATGCGAAGCTGCGTGGTCTGGTCTTGCATGAGAACCTTCATGTGGCATTACGCCATGTACCGCGTGGTCGCAAGATGTTCGCTGAGAGTCCAGAGCTGGCGGGTATGGCAGCAGACTTTGTCGTGAATGACATCATCGTCAACATCAAGGACAAGGTCTCATCGAACGAGCTGCTGGTCGAGCTGCCGGACGGAGGTCTCTATGACCCGATGTTCCACAACTGGTCGTTCCCCGAGGTCTATGAATTTCTTAAGAAAGCTTGCAAGAACCCCAAAGACAAGGGGCGTAACAAGGGCGACAAGGGCGGCGGCGGCACAAACCCCAATCCATCAGGTGGTGGTACGCCAGATAAGCCCAAGCGTGTCGAGGTCGAGATTGATGGTAAGACTTACACCTCTGATGATGTCTTGGATGAGCATGACACTAGCAAGTTCGAGGACGCTGACAAGGAGGAGCTTGAGGGGCATGACTCCAAGATTGACCAAGCTCTGCGCGAAGGTGCATTACTTGCTGGTCGTCTGGGCGCAAACATCCCGCGTGTTATCTCTGACCTGATGGAGGCCAAGGTTGACTGGCGCGAAGCATTGCGTGACTTTGTTCAGTCTTCAATGAGAGGCAAGGACGAATTCACATGGCGCAAGCTGAACCGCCGTCAGTTGGCGAACGACTTGTATCTGCCAAGCGTGGAGGACGAGACAATCGGTGAGGTGGTTGTCGCCATTGATACTTCTGGTTCAATTGGCACGGCGCAGTTGACCGAGTTTGCTACTGAGCTTGCATCCATCTGTAGCTTGTGTAACCCAGAGGCGGTGCGGGTCTTGTGGTGGGATGCCAAGGTTCACGGCGAACAAGTCTTCCGTGACCGATACGACAGCATCGCGCAGTTGCTCAAACCGTTGGGTGGTGGCGGGACCGTTGCCGGTTGCGTGAGTGAGTACCTGAGCAAGAACAAGAACAACGCAGACTGCGTGATTATGTTTACCGACGGGTACGTTGAAGACCGCGTGGACTGGCGCATCCCTACGCCGACTCTGTGGTTGGTGACCAGCAACAAATCTTTCGTTCCGCCCGCTGGTGGTAAGACAGTTAAAATCGAGAAAGGATACTGAGATGGGTTCTGTTAAAAGTATTTTAAACTACGATGCACTCTGTAAAGTAGCTGACACGGAGCTTCCGTTTCGTGGTAGGAAACAGAAAGAATATCCTTTGCGACACCGCAAAGATGGGCGGAGATACTTCACGGTTGAGGGTGAAGGCAACGACCGTTCGTTCCGTATCTACAACGGACTAGACTGGGAAAGAGTCACTCTGACCCAAGAAGCATACGCCGCAAAGACAGCAGATAATGAGGAGCGCCTGTATTCAAGCGGTAACACAGAATACTTCCAATGGGTTGCTTCGCCGTCGGAACTTTGCGTTGTGTCAGGTGATGGACTCGCAACTATCACTGCGAAACGTATGGGGCAAGGCAATCGCCTTTTGCTTGACTACTGTCTTGTTGACCGATACTACGGGTCTTTTTTGTCATCCGCTGGTCACGGTGGCGTAATCTACAGAAACCTACAAAAGACTAAGATGTTCCCCGTCTGCGTGGGTATGCGTATCAACTTCGACGACATGACGTTAGACCCTAGCAGTGAATATGAACTTATTGGGCGACGGGTAAACCGGAAGAAAAGCAAAGAGCTGCATCAGCAGCGTGAGGAGTTCCTCAAAGTAACAAAGGCGATGATGTCGTCTATACCCAAGCATGTGTTTGCAGACATGAGTCATGAACTTCTTAAAGACCACGAGATTATAGAACCTGATGTTACAGGGTCATATAGGTTCTGGCGAATGAAAGACTTGAAGGTGATAGCTAAAACAAAAGCTAAAGCGTTTGAACTTATGGACTCATCGCCTTTGGACGCAGCGGCGCTGTTCTGTTGTGCGTATGACACGAAGGGTTTTTGGAGAGAGGCGAATTACGGAGGACGGCATAAAGACACCCCCGTTGATTACTTGTACGAATCTATGTGCCGAAGAATCTGGGAGGACACTTATCGCAGTAACCAACTTTCTGTGATGGAGAGCAAGAGCTTTGAAGTAGGCAAACCATTCCCGAGGTCTGTGTGGAAGTATGAGTTTTACCAAGACGGTGAGCTGTTACCACAGTACGTCGCTTAATTACTAAACCATCAAACGAAGGAAAGAAAATGAACAATGCAAGTTTGATTCTCGACGGGATGTACGACCCTAAGATGGAACAGGCTTTAGAGACCCCACTCTTAGGCACTTTCACCCGTGAGATTAACCACAAGTATGGGTTAAAAGTTTTTACTGTATCGCGCAGCGGTGGGGCGATATACATGGCTACCCCGACTGGTCTGCCAATCTGCTACTTGTCGATGGGTGATGATGCGGACAAGCCCCAGTACAGTCTCTACACACCGTGGTACTCCAAGGCGCGGGGCAACAGCGATGTGGACAGACACACAATGCGTAGCACCAAACTGTCCACGCTTATGACTTCTCTGAAGAAAGTAGGAGTGATAGAGAAAGCGATGGAGTGTATGGTCAACCGATACAGCGACCACATACTATCCACTAAGAATATAGTGAGCCGTCAAGTTGGTGGTTCAGAAACTAAGTCCGTCTACGGTCTACCCGCAGAGGACATTCATGACCTTCTCAAAGCAGCTTTGTCTGACAACCCCGCCACAGAGATTAGAAAGCTAAACCTTAACTCTCTTAATAAAGTTCTCAAAGAGTATGACGAGGTCGATGAGACGCGGAGAAAGAAGAAGATAGAGATTGACAGAATGTTCAGTAGAGCTTGCCATGTCATCGGCATTGACGGGCTTGGTGAATACATTGTAGGTACGTTCAAGTTCCATCCTGAGAATGGTCCGCTGAAGGGCGATGTGATAAGACCGTTCAAGCGGATAAAGAATATCCTAGACTGTGGTATTGACGACCTTATCCCTACGCTACTCATGTTCAAGACTATGACATCAACAACTGAGGACGGCACTAGCAAGGTCGGCAACGACGTGATGTTCCCAGTCAAAGACCACTACTATGAGGAGCTTGAGATGGCGTTTTACTATCCGTCCAGCCCCAATAGCTGGAACCTTCAATGGGTGGTTACTCCCGCGAGTGAGTGATGGGTACGTTTGTTATCCACAACAAGGGCGATGCTAAAATCTACAACGTCGTGGACGTGTGTATCACAGAGTCAGGTATGCACTACATAGACATTGAGCGGCATGGCAGCACGATGTATCGCCTTTTGACTGCGGATGAACTACCAGATGAACTCAAATACAAACTTGCGATATTAAAAACTTCACCGAGTTCGTTCGGGTACTATGATGCGGACAATGACATAGGGTGGTTGCAGGGGGATGTAACGAATACCTATGATGGAAGTCTTAACAACTTCTGTATGGGGTTCTATGTTATGGTATCCAACGAAACTTTGGCTGAGTTAACAGGCGAGGAAACTTTAGATGATAACACCGGAAGGAAAGGTGAAGAACAAGGTGAAGAAGGTTCTTAAAAGCTTGGGGGCGTACTATGTTATGCCCGCAACAGGGGGCTATGGGTCTTCAGGCGCACCAGACTTTCTCATCTGTTACAACGGTAGATTCATCGGGGTCGAGTGCAAGGCGGGGGACAATCAACCTACTGCCTTGCAAAGTGAGAATTTAACTAACATACGAAACGCTGGCGGGTGGGCGCTGGTGGTCAACGAACAGAACGTAGGTGAGCTGGAAGAATTGCTGATGTCATAACGCTCGTCGTTATTTTTCATTCCGTCACCCGACGGAACGCGGTTTAAGGTATAGTGGGGGCTACGTGCTGTTAAGCGTGGCCCCTTTTTTTGTCTGTCACTCACGTTACCTAGCCCATGATAATTACCCTAGACTTTGAAACCTTCTACCGCAAAGGCTATGGGTTCCGCACCCATACCACAGAGAGCTACATCCGCGACTCAGAGTTTGAAGTCATCGGTGTTGCAGTCAAGGTGGACAACGCTCCCGCCGTGTGGGTTACAGGAACAAAGGAACAGATACGCGCACGTCTGATTAGCTTGCCGTGGTCTGATGCTGCGCTACTTTGTCACAACACGATGTTCGATGGCGCTGTTTTGAAATGGGTATTTGGTATCGCCCCGTCTGTGTATTTAGATACTTTGTGCATGGGGCGGGCGGTCATCGGCGTAGATAGCGGGGGGTCACTGGCATCATTATCTAGCCGGTTCAACCTTGGCGTAAAAGGCGACGAGGTAATCCACGCCGAGGGCAAACGCAGGGAAGACTTCGATGAGAATAGTCTGCGCAAGTACGGCGAGTACTGCTGCAACGACGCCGAGCTAACTTACCGGCTATGGCACAAGCTGTCGGAAGGGTTTCCAGAAGAAGAACTCAAGCTGATAGACATGACGCTTCGCATGTTTATTCATCCAATCTTAGAGGTGGACGACGCGCTACTTTGCGAGAGACTGGAAGAACTCAAGCAGGAGAAGCTGGATTTGCTTGGGACACTAAAGAGCAAACTGTCTTGTATCGACGAGGAAGCCGTTCGCAAAAAGCTGGCTAGCAACAAACAATTTGCAGAGTTACTGAAACAATTCGGTGTTACGGTTCCAATGAAGGCAAGCCCAACTACGGGCAAGCAAACTTTTGCGTTGGCTAAGAACGACGAGGGGTTCATTGCTTTGACCGAACATGAAGACCCATTCATTCAGCAGCTATGCGCGGTGCGTCTGGGTACTAAGTCCACGCTAGAAGAATCTCGCATCGAGCGATTCATCGACATCGGTAAAAGAAATCGTGGGCGACTGCCAATCCCGCTCAAGTACTACGGCGCACACACTGGTCGATGGAGTGGGCTGGACAAGGTTAACTTCCAGAACTTACCCAGCCGAGACGCCAAGAAGAAGACGTTGAAGAATGCGGTTGTAGCGCCTGATGGATACGTAGTTATCAACTGTGACTCTTCTCAGATTGAGGCGCGGATACTTGCGTGGCTGGCGGGGCAAGAGGATGTGGTGCAGCAGTTCGCCAACGGTGAGGATGTTTACTCTGTGTTCGCATCAAAAATCTACGAGCGAGAGATAACCAAGGCAGACCCGCTTGAACGGTTTGTTGGTAAGACCTGCATCCTTGGATTGGGTTATGGCACAGGGGCGGCAAAACTTCAGCACACTCTGGCAACGGCCAAGCCTATCAGCGTCAAGCTTGAGGAAGAAAAGTGCAAAGAGTTCGTAGACATGTACCGCGATGTCAACGACAAGATTATTGAGCTATGGGAAGACGGCAACGGAGCCTTGAAAGATTTATGTAACTGGGGTGACTCCACGCCGTACTGGTATGGGCAAAAAGATTGTGTGCAAGTTACCAAAGAGGGACTGCTACTACCCAACTCTATGTACATCCGCTACCCGATGCTTGAGCTTGGCGCAGAAGAAGCTGGCAAGTATTCATACAAGTCCCGCCGTGGGACTGTGGGTATTTGGGGTGGCTCGGTGGTAGAGAACGTAGTTCAAGCTTTGGCCCGCATCGTGGTTGGGCAGCAGATGTTGAAGATACAAGAACGGTATAAAGTAGTACTTACTGTTCATGACGCGGCGGTGTGCGTAGTAGAAGAAGATGAGGTAGATAGCGCCGTGGCTTACATCGTCGAGGTCATGTCTCAAGCACCTAGCTGGGCAGAAGGGTTGCCCGTGGCTTGTGAGGCTAAATTTGGAAGGACTTACGGAGATTGTTAGTGACCAATGGCGAGAGGCTGAAAGAGTGGCGCACTAGAAATAATTATTCGATGGATGCCGTAGCCGCATGGTTGGCAGAAATTACAAGGCACAACACCAGCTTGCATACCATCAGAAGATGGGAGAGAAATCAGTACGTACCACGGAAAGTTTACGCGGATGCTATATACAAAATTACAAATGGAGAAGTTAACTTTGCGGGAGAAAGTAGAGTTAGGTTTTTAGAAGTAAAGCCCGAAAGAATACGCAAACCGATAGTGAGGAAGTTCAAATGCAGACGAAGTTCGAAGAGTTAGAGCAACGAGTGCGGGAGTGGGCGTTCGCCCGTGACATTACTGCGTACTCAACCCCGCAAGCGCAGTTGTTAAAAGCCGTCGAAGAACTTGGTGAGTTAGCAAGCGCAGAGTTGAAAGCTGACCACGAAGGTAGGGTAGATGGTGTAGGTGATGTGTTGGTGTGTCTGATTATTTATTGTCAGATGTGGAACATGGACGTAACCAAGTGCTTGGCCCACGCATACAACGAAATCAAGGACCGCAAGGGCAAGGTAGTAAGTGGCGGTGCTTTTGTTAAGGAGCAGATGAAATGAGTTTGAATGACTGGGAAGAAGGTACGGAAGTCCCCGCTGACAAAGAAGGCGAGTACCTAAAGGACTTGTGCGCTGCGCTGCGAGAACAACAGACTTTGAGTCCGTTGCGAGAAGATGATGGGTCACAGGTTTGCGATGTTATTCCAGATGATTTAGCCGCCCATGCTGCCGACATCATTGAAGAATTATGGGGACGGTTGGATGAGGAATACAAAGAAGGTATTGCTAAAGGTATGGAAATTAAGATGGATGAGTTCACCTACGAAATCTCGAAAGGGGTAGTGGGCCGAGCTGCCGGTAAATAACCAACCAGCCAGAGTGGTGAAATCGGTAGACACAGCAGACTTAAAATCTGCCGACCATAACAGGTTGTGCCGGTTCGATTCCGGCCTCTGGCACCAAGGAGAATGAAGATGAAAGTAACTGTTGAAATAGATGATGATGCGTTTGATTTGATTATGGTTAAAACTTTGGAAGACCATATCAAATACTGCTACACAGATACTTACTACCACGAAGAAGATATTGAATGGAACAACAAACTTAGGGAAGCACTGTGGGTTATATTTGATTACTTTGCCGGTGAAGAAAAAGCAAAAGAGTTAAAGAACCTCATCGAAGGAGGGGAAGATGAAGTTTGATGTTATTAGTTGTTACGAAACCAAAGAAGGTTTAATGGTTAGCCTTGATGTTGATGAGGAAGGTCGTCAGTATTTGCTGGAGCGTGGGTTCAACGCAATACTAATTGACGCAGTAAACCAAATGGAGAAAGACCATGAACGAGAGCCGCCGGAAGGCATTTGAGCAGTGGTGGTTTGAGAACAACGACAAGACGCACAACCCCAACGACATCTGGGATGCAGCGTGTGATTGGATGCGTGACGAAATTCTCTGGCGTATGGAAAAGTTTTTAGAGAAAGCGCACGATGACTGAAAGAGTCAATCACCCCTCGCACTACACTTCAGGAAAAATAGAGTGCATTGATGCGTTAGAGGCTGCTACCATAGGGCTGCAAGGTATTGAGGCTGTATGCACTGCTAACGCTATCAAGTATTTATGGCGGTGGAAGCAAAAGAATGGCGTCGAAGACCTTGCCAAGGCAGAGTGGTACATAAACAGATTGATGAAACACGCGACAGGACAAGACAATGAGCAAAGTTGAGTACGCCCTTGCCGAGGCACAAACGGCAGAAGACGTAATAATTATTTGTTTTGATGAGTATGGTGAACTATCACTGCACTCAACCATCACGCGTGGTCCTGAAATCCTTTGGGCGCTTGAGCTTGCCAAGATGCAAATTCTTGAGATGGGCCAGCCGGAGGACGCATGAACGCTACACGCAAAGCATTGAAGTTGGCGTTGAAGTCTCTTAATTATTTTGCCGACTGTCCAGACGTGAACCACAAAGACTGGGCTATCAGTGAAGGCAGCGCGGCTATTGTTGCTGTCAAAGAAGCCCTGCGCAATTTACCCGACGAGGATACAAAAGATGAGTGACTTTATGCAGCGTCAGTTTGACATCAGCCAAGAGCTTATTCGTTTGATGAACCGCGAACACGAGCAGCGTAATAAGTTCTTTGAGAAGTACGAAGGTGAACTTCAGGAGAAAGACCGTTACATCGCAAAGCTAGAGGCCACCATCCAAGCACTAGAAGTTCTAGTGAAGAAGTAGGAGTTATCATGTACATCTGGTTTAATCTATTGTTATTTAGCAGTGGGCACTGGATGTATGTAGAAACACTAGAAACACTGGAAGAGTGCCAAGAATTAAAAATTTGGTATGAAAATGTCCGTCCCGGCGATTACTACTGCTTCCCAGCGCAAGTGAAGAAGTTATGAGTGAAGCCAAACGCGCCGCTAGTAGAAAGCATTACGCTGGTAATAAAGAAAAAGTAAAAGCTAAAGTAAAGGCATACAAGTTAAAAAAGCGTGATGAATGGCATGCTTACAAAGCTTCTTTAGTTTGCACCCAATGCGGTGCATCTCACCCCGCCATAATTGACTTTCATCACATAAACCGGCACGACCCTGACAAGAAGAAAGTACATAAACTAATACAAGGCGATAACTATACCGCTGCGTATAAAGAGATTGAAAAGTGCTTGATACTATGTGCCAACTGTCATCGAATCCATCACTACGAAGAAGGTAAGTTATGACGTTCACATGGTCTTTTTCATCCCTTAAAGATTTTATTAACTGCCCCAAGCAGTACCACGAAGTCAAGGTATTGAAGCAGTTTGAAAAGAAAACTACACAACAGATGTTGTATGGGACGGAAGTTCACAAAGCCTGTGAAGACTATGTTGGCAAGGGAGAACCCCTGCCGAAGAACTATCAAAGATTTAAAAAGATGTTGGATGCGCTAGCCGCTATTCCGGGTGAGAAACTCGTCGAGTACAAGCTGGCTCTGGACAAGGATAAGAACCCATGCAGCTTTGAAGAAGGCTACTGGGTAAGAGGCATAGTTGACCTGCTAATAATTGATGGGGCCGAGGCGTATGTTGTAGACTACAAGACGGGTAGCAACAAGTATCCAGACCCAAAACAGTTAAAGTTAATGGGTCTAATGGTTTTTTATCATTTCCCTGAAGTTCAACGTATTAAAGCTGGGCTGCTGTTTGTTATGCACGATAGCTTTATGCCGGAAGAATATCAGCGGGGTGATATAGAAACTCTCTGGAAAGTATTTGAACCGGACTTGGAGCGCCTGCAAGTGTCATATGAGAAGGATGTATGGCAACCCAACCCAACCGCCCTCTGTGGGTGGTGTCCTGTCAAAACCTGCGAATTTTATAAGGAAAAGCGATGACTAATCACAAAGAGTTTATTGACTACGCCGCATACTGCATGAACGCTGAACGCGCTCTTAAGAATCTCCATGAAGCTATTTTGATGAAGAAATTTGAGACTGCAAAGCATGAAGCAATGAAAGCGGTGGTTGAGTCTAAGCTCACATACAACGCTGTCCTTGCGATGGAGGAAGATAACGATGCCTTACACAAACAAGCCGCGACCGTATAAAAAGGAATACCAGCAGCAAAAGTCGCGTGGAGAACACGAAAACCGTATGGAGCGCCAACGCGCTCGACGCAAATTAGATAAGAAGGGTGTTGACAGGACGGGCAAGGATGTAGCTCACGTCAAGGCTCTTTCAAAAGGTGGTTCTAACGCAGACGGCGTTAGACTTGAGAGTCCTAGCAAGAACAGGGCTTTTAAGCGGAAATCAGACGGGTCGATGAAATAGGTCGAACGACTAGCCCCCGTAAGGGGCAAAGTTATAAGGACATCTTGTGGAAATCGTAGAAAATTGCGCAGTGCGGTTGCACGTGCCGACAGATTATGTTCCGGCAATTGTCAGGAACATAGAGAAGGTAGAAGTCCTGAAGCAGGACGCGTTGGTATCTGAGATTGTTGTCTACTGGGGTATCGAGGAGATGCAGTTCCTCACCCGTCTGCTAGGCTCCGATAAGATTCCATCATCTATTAATAGAGACTATAAGTGGCCCGGGTTGTACAACCCGTTCAAGCACCAGATAACCACTGCGTCTTTTTTAACTTTGCACAGAAAAGCGTTCTGCTTCAACGAGGCTGGGACGGGTAAGACATCGTCTGTCATCTGGGCATCCGACTACCTCATGAACGAGGGCATTATCAAACGGGTGCTAGTCATCTGTCCGTTGTCCATCATGTACTCCGCATGGCAAGCCGACATCTTTAAAACAGCTATGCACCGAACAGCAGGCGTGGCTCATGGCCCTGCGGACAAGCGTAAGAAAATTATTCGTGGCGCATACGACTTCGTCATCATTAACTATGACGGCGTCCACATCGTACAGAAAGAGATTGAAGAAGCCGCGTTTGACTTGATTGTGGTTGATGAAGCCAACGCCTACAAGACAGCGACGACCAAGCGGTGGAAGACCCTCAGCAAGATTCTTAAGCCAACGACCCGCTTGTGGATGCTAACTGGAACACCTGCGTCACAGTCTCCTACAGATGCTTTTGGTTTGGCTAAATTAGTTTGCCCAGAGAACGTACCAAAGTTCTTTACAGGTTGGCGCGACAAGGTAATGCGGCAGCTTACGCGGTTCAAGTATGTACCCAAACCAACAGCAAAGAGAGACGTATATGAAGCTTTGCAGCCAGCCATCAGGTTCTCAAAGGCCGAGTGTCTAGACCTGCCGCCGGTGGTGTATCAGACAAGAGAAGTTCCACTATCTCCGCAGGTTGTGCGCTATTACAAGAACCTCAAAGACCAGATGCTCATTGAAGCCGCTGGCGAGAAGATTAGCGCGGTGCATGCAGCGGCCAGACTCAACAAACTTTTGCAGCTTTCTGGTGGTGCGGTGTACACAGACAACGGGGAAGTGGTAGAGTTTGACGTATCCCCTAGACTGAACGCTTTGTTAGAGGTGATAGAAGAAACAGAGCATAAGGTCTTGGTGTTCGTGCCGTACCGTCACACCATTGAGCTGGTAGCTAACTTCCTTGCAAGTCATGGGGTTACGACCAGAACAATCAACGGGGATGTGTCTGCCAAGGACAGAGCGCAAATAATTAACGAGTTCCAGACGACAGACGAGCCAAGATTACTTATAATCCAACCTCAGTCAGCTTCGCACGGGGTAACCCTTACGGCTGCGGATACCATAGTTTTCTGGTCCCCTGTCATGAGCGTTGAGACTTATTTGCAGTGTGTAGCGCGTATCGACCGAGTCGGACAAGTGAACAGCATGACGGTGGTTCACATACAAGGCTCAGAAGTGGAGCGTAAGATGTATGAGATGCTCCGAGGTAAAGTCAGTAACCATGAAAAGTTAGTAGACCTGTACAAACAAGAGTTAGGGATAGAGTGATGGAAGACATGAACCTAGAAACGCTAGTGGAGGCGTACCTTGCTATCCGCACCGAGCGTGAAGTGCTGCTTCAGAAATTTGATGAAACAGATAAGAAGTTGAAGGAAGACATGACTTCGCTGGAACAAGCCATGTTGGTTATTTGTAATGCAACAAACGCTGATAGTATCAAGACCTCGCAGGGTACTGTTATGCGTAAGATGAACGAACGGTTCTACTGCACCGACTGGGATAACTTCCGCAAGTTTGTAGTAGAGAACCAAGCACTTGAGTTGTTGGAGAAGCGGATTCATCAGGGCAACTTTAAAGAATTCATGACCGAGAATGAGGGTGATGGTCTGCCCCCCGGCGTGAATGTGATGCGGGAATTCGGCGTCTCTGTACGCAAGCCCTCCGCACGATAATCAGTCATAAACAGTTAAAGGAAATATAATGAGCAATGACCTCGTTTCTATTCTTGCCACCAACCCTTCCATCGTACAAACCGGCCTCGACGAAGACACGCTGGCCGTAGCGGGTGGTAATCGACAAGGCAACAAGCGCCTGTCTATCAAGGGTGGTGTGTTCCGCAAGTACACCGGCGGCAAGGAAATCGGCGCTATTGAAGACCGCCACATGAATGTCATCATCGTTAAGATGGCACACAAAGCCTCGCGTATGTACTACGACCAAGGCTACAAGGAAGGCGAGAAGGTCAGCCCTGTTTGCTGGTCGAACGACTCCGAGACCCCGGACCCCGCAGTTAAGAACCCGCCCGCTAGCGCATGCAACAACTGCCCGAACAGTGCCAAGGGTTCTAGCGATAACGGTGTGAGTGCTAAGTGCCGTCTGTCGTGGCGTACTGCTGTTGTTCTTCCGAATGACCCGAGTGGCGACGTGATGCAGTTGGTTCTTCCGGCTACTTCTGCGTTTGGTAAGGAAGACAATGGCCGGTGGCCGTTCCGCCCCTACGTGCAACACCTCGCATCCCACAACGTGAGTGCTGGTCGAGTCATCACCAAGATGCAATTCGATACCAAGTCGCCCACGCCCAAGCTGCTGTTTTCTCCGGTTGGTGCTGTATCCGAAGATGACCTTGAGGTTATTGCACGACAAGCCAAGAGTCCCGCAGCAGAAGCAGCTATCAAGCTCAACGTCTATCAGATGGATAGCGAAGAAGAAGGTAGCGGCGAAGCAGCTCCAACGAAGCGCGAAGTTTCTAACAACACGGAAGCCAAGTCTGTTGATGTCTCCGATGTAGTTAAGAAATGGGCCAAGAAGTGAGGTAGATATGCCACGGAGTTACAGCGAAGAGTTTCGCATTGAGTTGTACAAAGCTGACCCCGAGGCACTAGGAACAAAGCTAGCGATGGCATGCGTGGAAGCGAACCTTCCAGCCAAGTATGTGGCAGTGGTTTTTAAGACTACGCGCATGACCATCCATAGCTGGTTCCGTGGTCAACCTTGTAGGAAGGCTAAGTGCAAGACGATTGAGGCTTTCATCAGCTTGGTTAACAAAGACCTTGCTGATGGCAGGCTACCCGCCAAAGGAATCAAAGACGCCAAGAGTTACCTAGAGGAGATGATTGGCGAATCCATTTAAGACCTGAACCCATGCTAAAACAATTTTATGAGAAAGCATTACCAAGGCAGGGTGTTTACTGTGTTAGTGGCCTAGAACCACAGACCAAAAAACTAACAAACAGGTTTGCAGAAACACTTGATGATTTATTTGAACTAATAAAGAAGACCGAGGACAAGGGCCACAACGTTTACGTGGCTCTTGGCACCTTCAATGGTTACAGCCGCAAGGCTGAGGATTGTCTGTTTTACCGGTCTTTTTTCCTTGACCTTGATGTTGGGGAAGATAAGGCCGCAGAAGGTAAGGGCTACGCTTCCAAAGAAGATGCTCTTGCCTCGCTAGAAAATTTTGTATCTGAAGTAGGACTCCCGCCACCCCTCCGGCTTGATTCGGGCATAGGGATTCACGCCTATTGGTTGTTGGACGAAGACGTACCGATTGATGAGTATTTGCCATACGCAAAGAAATTCAAGGCGTTATGTGTTTCTAAGATTATCTCTGACCCGTCAGTCATAGCAGAACCGGCCCGCATCATGCGGTGTCCGAACACGCTTAACTACAGAGCAAATCCGCCCGCGTTATCGCATTTTATTGACGAAGAGATTACATCCTATAGCTTTGAGTCTTTTAAAGAATTTCTTGGCGAAATAGCTCCGTCTAGCGATGACATCATGGCTTTGCTGCCCAAAGGGTTGGATGAAGAAACCCGGCAGATGTTGAAGCTGGATAACTTCAAGTTCACTTTTGAGGAGTTAGCGCACAAGAGCGTTACAGGTAACGGATGCGGGCAAATCCAATACATGCTGGAAAACCAATCCACAGTACCCCGTGACCAATGGGCTGCTGGCCTCACGATTGCGATTCACTGTGAGGATGGTTCTACAGCAATCCACGAGATGTCTAATGAACACCCAGAGTATGACTATCAAACAACCGAAAAAACTGCCAATTCTTTTGATGGCCCCAGAACCTGCGACTGGTTTATCAGTAACTTCCCCGAGCAGTGCGAAGGCTGTAAACATAGAGGAAAAATTAAAACTCCCATTGTTCTCGGACGGGAATTCAACGCCGCCGCGTCGTCTGGTAAGGAGAAGCCAATTTGGGAAGAAGCGGATTCCCAGAGCGTTTCGCAACTTCCAGACTTCCTAAGACCTTTCATTCGTGGGGCTAACGGCGGGATTTACTACGTTCCACCCCCAGAGCGGGATAAGAAGGGACAGGTAGTTCATAACAGCCCAGTGCTTGTTACAGCACATGACCTAGTGCCAGTACGGCGTACGTTTAGTCCGATTGATGGCGAAGGTCTGACTATGCGGTTGATACTGCCACACGATGCTCCACGTGAGTTTCTTGTGCCATTGAAAGTCGCCGCCTCTTTGGAGAAGCTCAAAGAAATTATGGTTAGTAATGGGGTTCTGTGTGACCCCGCAGCGTTCCCGTATCTGATGAGTTACGTCATCAAGTGGGGGCAATACATGGTTAATACATCAAAGGCAGAAATCATGCGGATGCAGATGGGATGGACCGAAGATAATAAAGCGTTTGTCATCGGCCAAGAAGAAATTACACATGAGGGGCTAATCATTCCCTCGGCCTACTCGCCCTACGTCAAGGGCATCGCCAAGTTCCTAGTACCCAAGGGCAACTATTCTAAGTGGCGTGAGTGTGTTGATATGCTCAACCTGCCGGGGCTTGAGATGCTTGCACTGCCGTTGCTGGCGGGGTTTGGTTCACCTTTGATGCGATTTACTTCTACGTCAGGAGTTGTGATTAGTCTTAACGGTAAGTCCGGTTGTGGCAAGACTGGTGCGTTGTATGCTGGCCTTAGCGTGTTTGGTTCGCCAGAGAACTTGTCGGTCTATGACTCAACGGACAATGGGCTTGTGATGCGCATGTTGGGCATGCGGTCGCTTCTGTTTGGGCTGGATGAAGTTGGCAACAAGGACGGCAGGGTGCTTTCATCCCTGACTCACGGCATCACGCAGGGTCGAGCAAAGATTCGTATGCAAGCGTCGGTTAACGCTGAACGTGAACACGAACTTAAATCTTCTCTTATCGCCATCTACACAACGAATCATTCTATTTATCAGCGCTTTGTTACTGATAAGGGTTCGCCTGAAGGTGAGACTGCCCGTGTGATTGAGTT
>Ga0209087_1000825_pt1 | contig 19183 bp, 25 predicted proteins | sample S_130805_EF_Meta_FD_187321 | JGI IMG/M metagenome (GOLD analysis project Ga0209087, IMG submission 187321) | Freshwater microbial communities from Lake Simoncouche, Canada to study carbon cycling - S_130805_EF_MetaG (SPAdes) (version 2) | ecosystem: Environmental > Aquatic > Freshwater > Lake ... | reverse complement strand
TTACAACATCAGCATCATGCAAAAGCCGCAAACAGTCAGCGAGTACCACCCAACAGTCTTCTCAGCGTTCAACCAGAACTTAGGGTTGCGCATACCGTGCGGTACATCTTCCCAAAGGTTCAGAACAGTCAGTTTCATAGAGTCCCCGTCAGAGTAAGAATCACAAGAACCGCAACCGCAGCACCGAAGCAAAACTTCTCCCAGATCGGATGCTCCGCTTCCTTGACATACAGCGGCGCATCCCAACCGTAAGCTTCCTTCATTGACCGAGCCATACGGTAGTCACTAGCCCGGAACTCAGTGAACATCTTTTGATTCTTTTCCACGACACTCTCCATATATATAAGTAAGTAATAGTACCCATGCTGGTGAGACGCACCTAGCCTAATCCCTAGGTGCCTTCAACTGTTACCCACGCCGGAGCCAACAGCACCCGCCAGACGTTCGATCAGAGGCTCTGGCTTCGCCACCTCCCACGCATCTCAGACCTAACCCCACAGTGCGCGTATCCCTAGACTCCTGCCGTATCTCGCCGACAAGTCTAGCGGTCATCCAAAAGCAAAACCCCAGTGTACTGATAGAGGCTTGGCCCTTGGCTTGGGCAACACTAGAACACGGAAAAAGGTACGTGTTGCAGTGCCACACAAGCCCCTATCAATAAACTGGGGTCTTCCTTTTTCGGTGCCTAGGTGCCACCCCAGACAGGACGAACCTTATACGACTCGAGATAGGGTGTCAAGCACCTTTGCGATGGTGTCGTTCAGCACAGACATCTCTGTAGCTTTCATCACCGACCACATACGCTTCTGCCCGTGGATCCCATTATGGGACCCCTGATGGCAATCCTTGCATAAAGGTATGCAGAGGTACTGCTTGTGCTGCTCAATGTGATGAGCGTCGCTAGGACCAGCTGCCCCGCAAACTCCGCAGGGCATCTCCTTGATCCGTTGCATGTAACGCCTCTCAGCTGCTGTGAGTTTGTTGTTCACAGCTTGCTGACAATCTTGCGTTGGTAAGAAGTGCAGCATGTCCCATCAGGGAAGTACAAGGTGCCAGTCTTTACATCCACCCATACATTCTCAGCGCGGTTGATCCACGCAAGGATCGGGGCAACCTTGATTTCAGAAGTCCCACACAGGCCCTCAACAGTTGCAGGCTTGACCTTCGGATGGGTTCGCAAGAATGCCAACAGCTTGTCGTAAGGCAGGCACGGGCCTTCTTCAGAGGTTTGCCAGATCTTCACGCTACCGCTCTTCCTTCGCGGCGGTTTGAAGCTTCTAAACTTCGCCACACGTCCACCCGCGCCTGTGCTGCAACTAGATCCCATCTCAACTTCTCCTCACGTTCAATGGCTGCACGCAGCCCCTCTAACAACTCTTTATATTCGGGATGAGCGTAAGCCTCACGCTCCTGAGCACCAATGCTCTCTTCCCGGTGCCGCTGCATCAGCAGGGCCTTCTTAGACTTGCGGAACTCCTCGAGATAAATCCGCTCGGCCTTCGCCTGAGCAAACTGTTCAGAGTTCTTTAAGATGTAGTCAATCGCCTGATTGGGGTCTATGTCTCTCATGTTGATTCCATCTTTACCGGGAGGCAGTAATAGTTCCCGGGGTCTGTTTGTTCGTATGAAGCGCGCACGCTCTGGCACTCTTCCAAGGTGTCTAGCGTTTCAATCAACGTCCAGTGACCGCTACTCAGCAACAACAGGTTGAACCAGATGATCATCACAGATCTCCCTAGCAACAGCTGCCCAAGCCTCCAGACTACACTCAATTGTGTAGTTGTAGTCATGCCACCAGTCCGCTTGCTGAGTACACACATGTACACACAATGGATACACAGCTCGCCACTCGCCGCGCTGGCGCTTGTAGATTAGTAGCGGGATCAATCCTTTTGATTGGTGGCAGGTCTGCTCCCACCAACCCTTCACGTCCCCGAGCGTAGCCTTGGCGTGGTCCTTGACCTCTATGCCCCAACCGGGAACGCCAATCAGATCTGTATCGCCGTGGTCATTCCTAACTCGACGGTGCGCGTTCCACCCGGTTAACTCAAAGATGAGATTGGCAACCGTGCGCTCTCCGCGCTTGCCTTTCTCTTTAGAGAACTTACTCATCTTTACCCCCGAGAAGCTTCTGAGCTTTCTTCCGGCGGTCTTCATGAATCCTAGTCATCAAGTCCTTCAGCATCTCAGAGGCAGTCTTGCCGCGGATTTTCTCGCGCTCTACTAAACCTTCCCGGCGTTGTGGCATGGGATAAGTCAGCAGGCGTTTAGCCTCGCATTCGAGCGCCCACAGGTGGCAGTTGCTGCACACAACACATCCGTCCTGCAGGGTGACCATGCTGGGCGCGTACTCGCACTTAGCGCTACCTAAACAAGGCATCCCCGTCTCCTCGGTCTGATTGCAGTTCTGCGGTTCTGCTCCGACTGATGGCGATGGCGCTGAATCTGAGAGTCAGCAACTGCGTGCACATAGCCACCGGCCGTTAGCTCAAAGAACTCTTTAAGCACCGGCTCGACGCAATCAAGATCCAGCTTGACGTGTCTCGCCAAAACAACGGGGTCAGCAATCAGCGGCGCCTCGCTCAAGTAATACAGGTCTAGGAGCCTGCGGTAGGCAAGGTCTTCCGCGTCCGGCAGGTGGTGCGTCTCTTGTATGTAGTCCGCTACATAAAACTTGTACCACTTCATAGGTACAGGTCCGGGCGAAGGTCTGCGCGAGTCACAGCGCTACTAGTCAGACGCTCAATCGCAACCGCCATCTCTGCGCTCGGCTTCTTGCGCGCATAGATAACTTGAGACAGCCAAGTGCGCGTAACTCCTAGGCTTGCAGCCATTTTTGCTTTGCTTCCATGCGGCTGACTTAGGAAGTATTGCGCAAACTTTGTTGGTTCCATGATGCCTCCTTTAACCCAATCTTACACTAGGTGCAAACTTTCCGGTAGATGTTGTAAGTACGAAAAAGATATGTTATGGTGATGTTGTCGCATTATGCGACTTGAGGAAATTATGGACATTGATGACGCATATGAGGCGGCCTATCAGGCCGAACTCGAACTGCAACAGATGCTTGAAGAAGCCTTACAGCGCGTTAAGAAACATGAAGCGACTGAAGAAGATGTATCTCTTTTGAGATATGCGTGTGGACTAGGGAGGCATAAATGATTATTGCGAAAGCTGGAGAAAATAGAAAAGAGTTTAAGATTGTGCCGGCAGGCTTGCACCTTGCTCGGTGCTATCGGGTCGTTGACCTTGGTACGCAAGTGACGGTTTTCCAAGGCAAAGAGAAAACCAACCGCAAAGTGCTTATCTCGTTTGAGATGCATGGCGAGGACGAGTTTGGCAATCCAATGGTTACTGATAACGGCGATCCTTTGTCGGTCAGCAAAAACTACACGCTGATGCTTGCGGAGCTAGCGTCGCTGCGCAAAGACCTGCAGAGCTGGCGTGGCCGAGAGTTTACAAAAGAAGAACTTAAGGGCTTTCAGCTTTCCAACATCCTTGATCAATGGGCGATGCTGTCCATTATTCATACCAATGGAAATGATGACCGAATTTACGCAAACATCTCAGCCGTGATGCCGGTGCCTGCCAACATTAAGAAGGCCGGGCTGCCAGCTGGTCACAACAAGACCACCATCTTTTCAATTGATAGCCCTGACATGGCGCTTTTTGAAAGTTTTTCGGATGGTCTTAAGGCAAAGATTGAAAAGTCGCCGGAATGGCAGTCGCGTACGTCCTATGCGCCTGTAAAGACTTCACATCCGGCACCACAACAGACTTCACGCCCAGCGGCACCTGCCGTTGAATTTGAAGAGGATGATATCCCTTTTAGTTAGAACGGCCCTATAATGGTCAAATCTTCAGCACAGGAGATTTGACATGGACCGTTCCAAAGTTTGTTTTAAGTGCAATTGCATCAAGCAGCTGGATGATTTTTATGCTCATCCACAAATGAAAGATGGAAGGTTGAACAAGTGTAAAGAGTGCACCAAAAAAGATGCGCACACACACAGAGAAAACAACATTGACAAGATTAGGGAGTACGACAGAAATAGATCAAAACTTGCGCATCGAATATCACAAAATACTGAAATAAATAGGGCTTGGAGGGAAGAAGATAAAAGGAGGCATCGAGCGCACAGCGCAGTCCGCAGGGCGATTTTGAAGGGAGTCCTTGTAAGGCAGCAATGTGAAAGATGCGGGAATCCTAAATCGGTAGCCCACCATGAAGATTACGATAAGCAGTTAGATGTTATGTGGCTTTGTCAACCTTGTCATAAAGACAGGCACAAAGAAATAAATCTAAGGAGAGAAGCATGATTCTAAAAATCAAACATAACGGTGTTGAGATTGAGTTCAACGCAACTGATTTGCAACAAGTGGCCCAAAAGGTCTCTGAGGTTGCGAAGCCTGTAACACTGAAGTCCACGGTTGCCAAGCCCGTTCGTGGGCGCGGTCGCCCCAAAGGCAGTAAGAGCAAACCCGCGGTCAAGATTGTCCAGCCAATCGAATTGGCGGCTTGATCTAAAGCCGATGGGTTGTCCACAAGTTAATTGGGAGAGCAAAAATGCAAAGCGATTTCATGCAACGTCAGTACGAAATATCCCGGCAACTCATCGGCTGCATGACAACAGACGTTGAGTACCAGCGCCAACTAGCTGACTTGGCTCATCATTACGAGCACAAGCTGGCTCAACGTGACCGCCAGATCAGCAAGCTGGAGTCAACGATTCAAGCAATGAAAGCACTGAGCGGCGCCTACTGATGGCCGCCGACTTTGAAACCCTGCAGGCCAACGTCATTCAGTGGGCGTTGGACCGCGGGATTGTTCATCACTCAACCCCCCGGGCTCAGCTGCTAAAGATGTTCAGCGAGGCCGGGGAAATTGCAGACGGAGAAGCAAAGGGACGACTTGACGACATCGAAGATGGCGTTGGGGATGTTCTCGTTTGTCTAATCATCTACTGCCACTTCTATGGTCTTACCGTGCCCAAGTGTCTTAATGCCGCTTGGCATGAGATTAAAGACCGCAAAGGCCATATGGTTGAGGGTGGCGTATTTATAAAAGAGGTTTGATATGGCTGTCATATTGCCTTCAAATATAAAAAATGTTACCGGTGGGCATTTGCGCGAAATAGCAAGAAATGGTTATTCAGAACATGGAATTTTTACAGAAAACTATGTTGATAATTTTTTGCGCAGTGATCAGTACATGAAAAGTTTTTCATTAAAAAATGAACCTTGGGGAAAAGTTATGATTTCGCTCGAAAACAATAGAGAAGAACTGGAAAAATCTACAGAGGCGCTACGTCAGGCTTCTTTCAAAATTGTTGATGTATGCAAAGAAACCAATGAAGGTTTGATTGATGCTGGCCGCAAGATGCGCGACAACACTGAAAAGGTTGGAAACGCAATACAAAAATTTTCTGGCATTGCAAATGCTACAAACTTAGCAAAGATTGCAGATGATGCAGCGCGTTTAGCAGATAGCTTAGAACGACTTTCCAAGCTGGAAGAATCTGGGCAATTGCAAAAATTGATTGCGGCTATGGCCATCAAACACTAAAGGAACAGCATGAGCATCGTCGTATCTGAGCCCAAAGTCTCTGAGCATTGGTATTCCAGAGATGGCATGCCGATGTATACCGTTGAGTCAACAAAGGGCACACAACGCCCTACAACGCTCCGTGACGCACGCAAACTGAATCTTGTACCCTCGGTGACCACCATTATCAATGTGGCTGCCAAACCGGCTCTTACGCAGTGGCTGCAGAAGCAAGTCTTGATGGCGGCTCTGACTCTGCCGAAGATCAACGAGGAGACCGAGGAGCAGTACATTGCTCGGATCATCCTTGATGCTAAGGAGCAGGGTAAGGTAGCAGCCGACCGCGGGACCGAAATCCACGAAGCCATCCAAAAGGCTTACGAGGGCCAACACTATCCGTTCGGCTTCTCGGAGTTTGTAAACGGATGCCACAAAACCCTTGAAGACTTCTTTGGCAAGCGTGACTGGCTTTGTGAGCGATCGTTTGCTCACGACCTAGGATACGGCGGCAAGTGCGACTTGCACTGCGATGGTTTGGTGGTGGATATCAAGACCAAGGAGTTTGCAGAGGGTGAGGAAGTAACTCTGTACGACGACTACCTTCTGCAGCTGGCCGCCTATCGGGTTGGCCTAGGCATGCCCAATGCGCGCTGCGCTAACGTGTTTGTATCTCGCAACAACCCCGGTGTCGTATCTATCTATGAGTGGCCCGAGGAAGAGATACAGCGCGGCTGGGCTATGTTCTGCTGCCTTCTTGAGTATTGGCAGCTCAGGACTGGACATCAATAAGGAGAAAACAATGCTGACCAACGACGACTTCCGTAAGCTTTACCTGCAGTGCGACGGCAAAGACATTGAGAACGGCATCTTTGCTGACGAGGTAGACATCCTTGAGTACGGCCGCGCGGTAGAAGAAGAAGTAGCCGCAAAGGAACGAGAGCGCTGCATTGAGTTTGTTGCAACCCTTAACAAGGTTGTAGCGCAGGAGATGCAAGACCAGCTGTAAAAAAAAGCCCCTCACTCGAGGGGCTAATGACTTCTAAAGAGGAGCTCAGTTAAGAGCACTCGCATGATGTCAGATAAACATCACAGCAGTATTTCAGCGCGGCGTCTGACTAGTTGGGTTCTCGTATGAGAACGTGCCCTTCGGCGAGTTTCCACGCAGATATAAGGCGCCCTCAGACAGGCCGGTCAACGGCAAACCAATCTCTGGCTGGAACGGCGTCAATGCCATGCCGGCAACAGATCCGCTTTTAAGCAAAGCAGACGTATAGTCTGGATTTGGCTTGCGTAGCTCTTGAGCAACTTCCGCGGCTCTTTCGCCAGCACCAGCCAAAGCCAGCGGCGGAGTAAGTACGCGAAGCTTGCTGGCATATCGCGTGATTGGGTTGTTGATTAGAGATTGCAAGATTCCCGTTACTCGCTCCAATGCTCCTACCTTAGGAGCCGCTGGCTCAACAGGTGGAATTGGCTCAACAGGTGGTGGTTTGCCACCGCCAATTTCACCTTGAGGACCTCGTGGTCCGGTGTAAGCATTTTGCTCTGGAAACAAAACACCTTGAGGTGTAGCGTTCCATGTGTTGCGCGTGAACACATTTTGTACATTCCTGCGTTGAGCCGCTTGGCGCCCGGTCTCTGTGTTGTACACATTTTGGCGTTGACGGCCTGTTGTGCCCTCTTCATTTACAGCACCTTGAATGCTTCTCTCAAACTGGTTTTGTGGATTGCTTACAACGGAACCAGCCGGAGCAGTTTCACCAAGTACGCCCGGAGGGGTTGTGGGAGGCGCTACTGCTTGCAATGCACCGGCTTGCTGCGATCCCTGAGTCAGCCCCCTGCCCAAAACCTCACCGGCTTTGTTAAGGATGCCACGGCCACCTATTACACCCGAAATGCCAAGACCTGTAAGGCCACCCAAAAGTCCCGCCTGCAAGCGCTCTCCAATTTCAGCCGGAGTGGCTATACCAGACGGATTGGGAGTACGCGGAGAAACCCTTGGAACAAAATTGCGCTGCAAATCTGGATCTAATTCCTGTTGGAGCGAGGGTTGATCTTCTTGAGATATTTCAGAAAAAACTTTTTCAGATTCAACAGGAGTTTCAGTGGAGTTGCTTTCAACTGCTTGCGCGGGCGCACCAAATCCACCCATTGACTCAACGTGATCAAGGTACTGTTTAGTCACGTCAGGAAGCTTTCCACCTTTAAAAAATGGATGGTCGGCGCCTTTATTGTATGCAATCAAAGCTAGATGTGGATCGTTTTCATGTGCATCTAGCTGCTGTTTAAGATAACGCAATCCAGCATCAATCTGTTGATCTGGATTTTTTTTCAATTCTTTGGGATTAAATCCCATACCTTCGGCAGTTGTTGGCATTACTTGCATGATGCCAATTTCACCATCTTTGCCAACCAAAGATGGATCAAAAGATCCAATGCTTTCATGGTAAGCCATAGCAACAGCCAAATCTGGGGAAATGCCCATATTAGCCGCCTTGTTAGCAACCTCAATTGCGTACTTCATTTGTACAGGATTGAGATTTTTGCCAGCAAGTTTAAGATTTCCAATGACCCGAAGGGCATTGTCAATTTGTTCATTGCTTAGGGATTCGACATAGTCAGCCATCATTTACCCCATTGCTTTCTTAAATTTTCTCTTTGGTCTTCAATTGAAATATTTTTTCCAGACGGAGCCGTAGGTTTCGCGGCTGAACCAGCGCCGGGCGTCGAAGAAGTCGTGTCGCCAAAATCCCCATTTTGGGTTATTTTTTCACCTCCAACAACGCGACGCAATTGTTGGTCATACTCTTTAATTATATTTTTATAAGCTTGAGACCTTTTGAACTTTTGAGGATCTTGAATTCCAGAGTTTTCAAATGCATTTGAAATTTTTACTTCTACCAATGACCTCAATTCCAATATGTCATTTTTCATACTAATTGTTTTGGCTGGATCGCCAATATTCATAACCGACTTTGCCAAAATATTTTGCTCAAAGTCAGAAACAGAGCCCTTCAACAAAGCGGCCATCTTTAGCTGCAAATCATTAAAGTATTGAGTTGCCAATCTCAAATAAACAATTTGATCGTCAGTCAACCTTGCGTTGCGCATTGCATCTTCAAGACCAGAAATTTTAATGCCCATTACGCCTTTATCAATCATACCAACGGCATTATCCAAAAGATTGTTTGTTGTAAACATACCAAATATTGGAGAAATATTTGGATCTTCTACCATTTGACGAACTTGCTTTGTCATTGAAATTGTTTCTCTTGAAGACTCGGCTCTGTTAAAAAGGTCTTCAGTTTGTTTTTCAATTCGTTCTGCGCGTTTTGTAGATCCAGTAACAGCGCCGGCTTTTTCTGCCTCAAGTCCAATTTGACTTCTTTGTTTTGCAAGTTCAATATCTTCTAAAGATGGCCGGTCAGCAATCACGCGCCTCGCTTCTGCAGCAAAGCTTGGATCTTTAGAAGTGCGCAAAGAATCAAGACGAATTGCATCTACTGGGTCAATCTCATACGTCTTGTTGTTAAAATAAAACTTCTTATCAGGTTGGCCCGGGGGTATTTCGTATTCACCGGTATATGGGTTATATGTATAACCCTGTTGAACTTTCACGCGATCAATACGCTTGTCTGACGCTTCAATAGCACCGGCAAAGTCATTTGGATGCTCCCTTAGATACAAGGCAATAAATTCCTCTTCGCTTAATTGCATGCCAGTTGGCGTGCCAAGCTTAAATGTGCGTGAACCTAACTTCGGAGAAGCTTTCCCCGATGTGCCCAGAGGAGTTACGGGAGCAGCAGTAGGAGCGGCAGGGCCAGCGGCAGGGCCAGCGGCAGGGCCAGCGGCAGCGGCCAAAGGGCTGGTTGGTTTAGGAGGTTCTGCGGGCTCTTGAGCAGCCGGCGCCGAGGGATTTAGATTGAATCTACGAGCAAGAAGATTTTGCGCAAATGTCTCGTTTCCACGCTGGCGCTGCAGATCTAGACCCATGCGAGCCAGCTCAACACGTTTGGCAGCAATGTCTTGTTGCTGTTTGATGTCCGCCTCTTCTCCTGCGCTATAGGCTCGAACGCTGCGGCCCAAAGCTTCACCGAAGCCACCGCCGTGACCGGGCTCCAGCATTGCAGCAGCAAACGATGCGAGCGCAGGATCAAATAGACGATTCTTGCGGACGTCGAGCGCAGAGTTCAGATTGGCAAGAGCATTCTGATACTCAAGGTTTGCTTTGAGAGCATCTGGGTCAGTGCCCGGAAGATACGAAATGGGAGAGTCTTTGGCCATGATTAATCACCAAAGTAAGTTGTAGAGCCACTGTCGTCACTACTATATTCATAGTCTGGATCAAAAGTAAACGTAGGGCTAGAACTACTTGAACCACCGGAATTGCTAGAACCGCCAGAACTACTAGAGCTGCCAGACCCAAATACACTTGGGAATTGACGGGCCAACCAATCTGCAGCAGCCTTATATGTGGGATTGCTTGTGTTAACCGCACCAAGCAAGGAGAGCACACCAGTGACATCACCCAGAGTTGAGGTGCCGTAGTAATCCTTGGTCTTCGGACCAATGTCAGTCAAGTTATAGCTAGTCGGCACTTGAAATCCGCGCAACAAACCAGCCGCGCTTGTTGCCGTCTTCAATGGCGCATCAATTTTTGCCTGTTCGTAGGCTTGGCGTTCCGCACCGGCCTTAGTCAAAGCGCCCGCGCCAGTCAGGCCCAATTCTTGTTCTCTGGCCGCAAGCGCGGCTTGCTGTGTGGCTGCGTCACGATACAAACCAGATTGTTTGTAAGCGGCATCTAGCGCATCTTCATATCCCTTTGATAGGGCGCCAGTCTGAGCGGTGGTGAGGTTTGATTGAACATCTGCAAGAGACTGACCAAGAGCGCCGGCATAGCGTTGGCTGCCCAATCCACCAGAACCAACAAACCCAGCCTTCAGGGTCGGTAGATTTTTCTGCAGAGCAATCTGAGACTGGCGAGCCATCTCATTGACGACGTTCTGCGTGTAAGGATTCATGAACTGCGAAATCAACTCAGGACTCATGCCTCGAGCGGCTAGATTTGCAGTCTGTTCGGCGCTTTGAAGCCCGGGTTGGTAAGCCGTAGCAGCAGCAGGAAGGGCGCCATAGCCTTGAGTCTGTAGAGGATCATAACCAGCAACCAATTCACTTGCAGGTTTCTGCGTAGCGGCAGTGCCAATCTTTGACAGATTAGTCAGGTAGTCGGTGTAATACCCCGGAGACGTTTCCGTCTTGGTCTGCGTTGTCGTGATATTGGGCAGGGCAGAACCCTGAGTAATTGAAGCCATGGTTATCTCCTACCCTTCTTTGAGCCCTTCAGATAATCCAGCGGCGACTTGGCCGGAGGGGGAAGGTCCTTAGGTTTATTTGACCGAGCACGCGCACGGATTGAGTGCATCATTTCGTATAGTTTATCTGAACCTGCCTTGGTTGAGCCATTACCAAGGGCAGAAACCACGTCCGCGGGAAACACGAATTCTCCGTCCGCGAGCATCGCCGGAATATCATCGGACTGACCATCGCCTGCGCCAGTAACGGCATCGCCGGTGCGGAAGTCCACACGCATCTTTCCTTCATGGTGGACTACATTCATTGGGCGCCCAGCGTTTTTACCATGGCGCGTACCTCCGGCAGCCATAAGCGGAGTGGACATCCCACCGGCAGCCATCAGTGGAGGCACCATGCCGCCTTCCTTAAAACCGAATATATTTGGCGAGCCACCAGATCCAAACAGAATGTTGGATATGTCGCTTTGCTGACCATAATTGAAGTAATCTGATTGCATTGGTTGACTCTGCGCTGGTTGTTGAGATTGTGGCGCTGGGGCGGGTTGTTGAACAGCCCTTTGCGGCAAATACGACCCACCCTGAACTTGTTTGAAAAATGCGGCGAGCGGGCCTTCAAACGCCTGCGCCTCACCCGTTGAAAGCAGTTTTGACGGAGATGTTGTGGTTGGAACTTCGGTGGCAGATGTGGCGCTAGCGGCCAACGAAAGCGGCGTTCCGGCGCTCGAACCTGAGCCCGAGCTTGATCCTGAACTTGTCGTAGTTCCAGATCCAGTGCCCGTACCAGTTCCTGTGCCGGCTCCGCCGCCCGCCCCGCCACCAGTGCCAGTTCCAGCGCCAGTAGTTGTGCCAGTGCCTGCGCCCGTACCAGTGCCCGTTCCGCCACCAGTGCCAGTTCCAGATCCTGTGCCAGTTCCCGTTACACCAGTTCCAGTGCTAGTGGTGCCGGCGCCGCTTCCGGTGCCAGTAGTAGTTCCAGTGGTGGTGCCGGTGCCCGCTTTAGCATCTGCAGCGGCTTTGGCGTCGGCAGCGGCTTTGGCATCTGCGGCTGCTTTGGCGTCTGCAGCGGCCTGCGCATCAGCCCGAGCCTTGGCATCAGCGGCCGCTTGCGCATCTGCCGCAGCTTTAGCGTCTGCTTGGGCTTTAGCGTCTGCGGCTTGTTGAGCAGCTCTTGCCTCTTGCGCTTTTCTGTCAGCCTCCGCTTGACCTGCAGCTTGTCTTGCCTCTTCGGCGCGTCTGGCAGCCTCTGATTGATTTGATGCGAGTCGCTCGGCCTCTGCCCGTTTGGCAGCCTCCGCTTCAGCGGCTAATCTTGCCTCTTGGGCCCGTCTTGCAACCTCTGCCTCAGCAGCAGCTTGTGCATCTGCTTGAGCTTTGGCCTCAGCGGCAGCCTGTGCGTCCGCAGCAGCTTTTGCTTCAGCGGCGGCCTTCACTTCTTCCGCCGTTTTTGCCCCGCCAGCATCTCCCCCCTGAGTTGTTTCGGTTCCACCACCGCCCTTGACAGTGTCTTGACCGCCACCACCAACCTGAGTAACCGGAGGCGGAGGAGGAGGAGGGGGAGGTGGAGGAGTCGGAGTGGTAGGCGCCACCGGAGTGGTAGGCGCAGTCGGAGTTGGTGTAGGGGTGGCCGGAGTTGTGGGTGTAGTAGTCGGAGTTGGTGTAGGGGTGGTTGTGGAAGGCGCGGGAGTGGGCGCTGCCGGAGCCAAAATTGGGGCCAATTTCTCACGCACAACAGGATCTCGCAAATCAACCGTAAGTTCCAACGGTTTTAATTCATACGGCAGATTGCCTTGCGTTTGAATTAAATTTTTCTCAATCGCAAAGTTAATAAGTTTGTCGTAAGAATCTTTATCTATGTACAGTTTTTCTGGATTAAAAATATCAACAAAGCCCGGCCCTTGGGCTCTAAGCTTTCCGCTAAGAATGTTATCAACATCTTTTTCAGTTATTGGTTTGAATGAATAGACACCGCTAACTGCAGGCAAATCATTAAATGTTGTTGTTTTGCCGGTTATTTCACCAGTTTTGGAATTAATAGAAGTTGTTGGAATGTTGAATGTAGAGATTGCCTTATCAACTTCGCTAGAAGTAATGTTAAGGCGATTGCCATTCAAGTCCATGTAGTACGGAGACGATCTATCATAACTTGGATTAGTCAAATCATCATTAACTAAAGGATATGATTCAACAATTTCATCGCCATTTCCAAGCTGTATAACTCTTCGTCCATGCTCATCCGTTATAACACTTTGGATTTTTCCAGATGCAATTTGGTTTCTTGCATTGGCGGAAGAAATTGGATCTGCTGCAGTTGAAATGGTTATTTTGTCTGTAACAACAACCGGAGGTGCAACATCAGTTCCTCCGGTTTTAATCAAACCTGACGTGTCGCCCGTATCAACAACCCGATCATCACCAAAATTGGTTTTGGTTGGGCCTTCGGCGTCGTCAACAGTGCTTGGGCCAACATCCACAGCCCAGTTACCCCCGGTGGTGCCGCCGGTGGTAGCAGTGTCTTTCAAAGACTTAATAACGGAGCCCAGCTCGCCCCTGACCAGCGAGAACCCGGCGTTCGTTACGATGCGCTGAATTGCAGAAGCCGGATCTTGTCCGGCAGCAATTGATTCCGCCACATCTCCAAAAGCATTGGCAATCTTATTTTTGTCTGATGCGCTCAAAGAACCGAGAGAGACCCCGCCAAAACCCGGAATAACATCAAAGCCTTCATCTCGTAGTTTTGCGGGGCTCCACTTGTCCACCAAGTCCGTCTTCAGAACATCTTTAGCAACATCCGAGGCAACAGAGCCAATTGCAGCAATAGCGCCTTCTTTGAGAGACGACCCTATATCGCCCGTTGCTACAAAATTTACGGCTGTATTGGATATTGCAGAGAACAGCGCATCTTTTGTGGTATTGGAAAGTCCCGAAATAAAAGAAGAGTTACTAAAGTATTTGTTCAAGTATCCCGGTATGGCCGCGCTTGCGCCTCCGGTAATAATGCCCTGCAGAACATTTTGATCATTTACAATTGCTTTAACACCACCAATAACCGCGCCACCAATAGCTGCGTTGGTTATTGCCTGAGCGGCAGTGGCGGTGCCAACTGATGTTCCGGTGATTGCTGCGCCAATATATGGAGCGGCATATGGAGCGGCAATCGTTAGTATCAAATTAAATGGATTGGTGAAAAGATTCTTAATCATTCCACCAAGGAACCCGCCTAACCCCCCACCGCTAGTTGGAGTGAGCGTGGTATAAGTACTTTGATACTGCGGAACGCCAGCGCTAGGCCCAGAATTGGGCACAAAAAACACAAGATGTGAGCCGATTTTTTTGGAAAACGGAACAGTTTTTTGGTAAAAGTCTCCATTGGCGTTGCTAGAAACTTTTGTCGCGCCAGAAAAATAACCAGCGGGATTGTCTTTGGCTTTTTGAGCCAAATTGGCACCATTTAGTATTTCATTTAGTTGGCTTGCATTAACTGTTGCGGCGGCCAAATCTGGTGTTGCTTTATATGTTTTGGTGGCTGGATCATAAGCATCTGCCAAAAGCGAAGCTCTGAAAATACCACCGCCATAAACAGTTATATCTCCAGTTGGGACATACGAAGAATCTTCTAACGGCAGACCCAATGACAAAGCAGTTTTAATGCCTTTGTCTAATCTATTGGTGGCCGACGTTAAAATTTCCTTTGTGTTTGCAGGAAGAGAGGCGTATTCAGAGGCATTTTCATATTTATCCGCCGCAAATTTAAGCGACGCCATCTTACTCTCAATTGCCCCGAGATTGCCTGCAGCTGCTTGATACTCCGCCCCCAAAGGTTCACTAACGTCCAAATCCTCTATAGGGTAGTATGGTGAGCGTCCCGCCAAATCGCTCATCTTTGCTTTTAATACATTTGCTTCTTTGTTCAGAGAATCATATTCTGCCTTTTGCGGAGCAAATTCTGTCAGTGCATTTTTATATGACTGATAACTTGAAGAAAAAACTGGCAGAGGCTTTGTTAAAGGCGGCTCGCCTCGCTTGATTCCATCCTCATAAGAAGACTTAATGAGTTCAAGTTTTTGCGCATCGGTAAGGTTTGATCCAGAAAATTGTTTAGCAACATCTGGATTCTTCAAAGCCTGACGAAAGGCATCTTCCGTTTCTTCTGGCGTTAGTGGAACTTGATATTTGGAAACTTTATTTTGATAGCCCGGGACGCCCTGTGGCTCTGACTGACCATATTGAGATGGGTCGCCATATCTAGAAACAAGAAGTTCATTGAACTCAATGTCATTTGCTTTTTGCTCAATCGCAACAAGTTTGTTAATGGCAGAATCAGAAAGTCCAGCTTTTTTTGCTTCATATTTAAGAACTGCAATTTCTTGGCCTTGATAATTTTTTAGCCCAGATTCTTCTTTTTGCTCATAATCAAATATGTTGGCATCAATAGCAGATTGAGCGTCAAGATAAGGCTTATAAGCAGCCTTGTTTTCATTTAATTGCTGCTTTAGCAAATTGAATTGATTGACAATTGCGGGGGATGGATTTGTGTAGTTTCTAGAATCAAAGTCTGAGCCTTCCCTAGCATCAATGCCATAGATGTTTTCTAATTGATTAATTTGTTGTTGCAGTCTTTTGGACGTTTCTTCATAAGGAGCAATAAGGGCTTGTGTTGCGTCATATCCACGAGCAAGCGTAGTAATGTCTGCGCCACTCTGGTTGGCGAAGTTCATTTGTGCAATCAAATTTTCAATTGTGTCAGCCATTAGTTCACGCTCGGATTCATTGCACCAAGAAGGGCCGTTGCCCAGTCTTCCCACTTCTCATACTGAGAGGGGTTTGGAACAGCCTCATTGGTAAAGATGTCAATAGCCAGCAGACCCTGCCCCCACAGCTTCCAGTCTGTCCTGCTGTCAGGAATCTCTAGCTGTTGAGCAGCGTATTGCTCACCCATTAGGCATGCCCACGACTCAAAAGTGTGGTAGCGCGGGTCATAGACAAGCTGTTGAATGGGTGTGTTCATGATTAGTACGGACGAACATCGCCAAAATCAGCGTTGATGATAATGCGACCCAACTGGTAGTCACCGCCCTGTACGTTTGAGACAAACCTAAGTCTCAGCTCACGACGCTGCTCTCGCATGTCAATTTTATGCGTATCGGGCATAAAGGTATATGGATCAGACTGCTTATCATCTGCCTGAGCAAACGGGCGGCCGGTCACAATCAAATCCATTGGGCCGCTTTGCAAGAAGTCGGGCTCCACCCGCTCAACTCGCAGCCAGTAGTTGTCAGCCACCTGAGAGGGCTGCGCAGGACCGCCAGACACCCAGCCAAGGTCATTGGTCTCAAAGTAAGACTCAATAGCCAGCGCCTGATTACCCTTGACGGCATCCGTACCAATCTCATGCTGATACAAAGACACAAACGTCTTTACCGTGGTAAGCGTCATGCTGAAGCTGCTGCCAACTGGCAAGCTAGCAGACAGCACATCTCCAACAACATAGTCAACGCCATAGCCGGTGATGGTTACTGATGTGACTGCACCACCGCTTACCACAATTGTGGCAGTTGCCCCGGTGCCAGATCCACCAGTCAGGGCTTTGTTCAGATAGGTGCCATTGGTGTACCCAGACCCCGCGGTAAAGGTGAACAGATCCAGCCCACCAGTTGCGTTCGGCGTCCAGTCTGCATTGATTGGGTAGTGGAAGATTTGCGAGAAGTAGCCATCCGATCTACGGGCGCCCATAGCCTGACCAGCGTCATACCAGCAGTTCTCGCGGATGTTGTAGACGACCGCATCCGTACACTCAGTTGCGTTGCCTCGAGGGTAGAACCACCAGATCTCACCGTAACGGGGGACCTTGGTAACCCATACCTTCTGGCGTTGAGAGTAGTTTAGGTTGTCAAAGAAGTAGTTCTGGTTGAAAGAATTTGGGATCTCTTTGACGGCGCCGTTGTATAGCAAAAATCTATCAACACCGCACCAGTAATAGATTCCGTCATACTCAATCACAGACTGCGAGGACATGATTGAGGACTGGCTCGAGATGATGTCATAGCGCCAGTACTGGGCCGGAGTTCCAACACCGCCCACAAAGCTCACGCGGATTAGGCTATCAAGGCTCCAAAAGAGCCCAGACGGTGCATTAGAGCCGCCTCTGACGGGTAGCCCTTGGACAATCTTACCGGTGGCTACGTTGACCGTATTAGCGTCTGCAGAGACCCAATCCTGTAGATTTCCGGCAGAGCAGTTGCGAATCAGGCCATCATTTCCGTAGACAAATACATACGGGTGCAAGGCCACGACGCCGCCAGATACAGATACTTCATTATCAAACTGGACACTTACAGCACCAGTAGACGTTGCATTCTGATCAAACGTCACAGTGCCGCTGACGTTAGAGACAACTCGAGTGCCAGCGGGAAAGGCAGAGCTAATAACCAGCTGGCCGGCACCAATCAGGGGATTGGATGCTGCTAGAGTTCCAGTGGGAGAGCCGCTGGCGGTTGTAACGGTGTCCGTTACGATTCCAATTGGCGACAGACTATTGCCGGTCAATTGACCGCCTAGCACGGGCGTATTTGCATCGCTGTCAGTCAGCGCGAGGTTCTGCCCCGGGTGAGCCAACAGCTGGTTGTTTCCAGATCCGCTAACATCAGTGAAGGTGTCAAACTGCCACAGGTTATTGTCGTTGGGCGTAAACCCAGACAGGCTTAGGTCCGACACGCCAGTGCCAACCCCATTGGCGTCGATTGGAAGCTTCTGCAGGCCATTGTTATATCCGCTGAATACGTTAGTAAACCCGTTCTGGGGGTTAACGTACAGTCCGCGAGACGGACCAGCAAGAATGCTTGTAATCTCTTGATAGCCGCCCATCTTCCGCGGGCGCCCACGCTGGAAGCGCATCCAACGCCCATCGGTGTAGAAGTTCTTATCAAAGAACGTACCATCCCGCTGGACGCCAGCAACAGAATCAAGGGCAAAAACCTTTTTCGTCATTAAAAGGTTCCACCAGAAATACCCGACGTAAAGGTGCCAGTCCCATTAACGGTAAGACCAGTTGAATCAAGGATTGCCTCATTAACACCAAGAATTGACAAACCAAACTGACCGGCGCTAGGTCTATAAATACCAGTAGAACTTTCGCTAGCAAAACTCAAAGAAGGTGCCGCAGCAGATCCATTCAAAAGGCTAATGATGGTTGATCCGGCCTGCACAGTATTGGCATTCAAAAAATTAACGCCATCACAAATCAAAGTTACTTGATTGCCCGCCGGAATGGCAACAGAGGCCCCACCAATTGCACCCGTAGTAATTGTAAGTGTGTATCCATTGGCAGTTGTTTGATTTGAGATTACATACAAATTAACAACCTGCGGATATACGGCGGTTACGTTACCGCTCAAAGACCCCGTGTATTGCTGAATGGTGTTTGAAATTTCTTGGGTGGTCAGGTTGTAGGTCCCCGACGTAACCGGCTTAACAAGAGCGGTAAACCCAAACAAGGTTGACTGACCATAGCCTACGGTCACGTAGCCCAATCCCGTAGAAATCAAAAACGCCGATTCATTGGGGGCGAAGTTCACAGAACTTACGCCATCCATCAAATCCATGCCCGTGGCGGCAACCGTTACCGTGCCAGTGCCATTGTTCTTGAATAGGGTAAACCAATTGTCCCCAACAGCTGCAGCAGAAGGCAGATATACAGTTCCAGATCCGCCCGACCAAATAACGGTTTGGGCGCGTTGAGACGCCGAAAAGGTTGATCCGGCACTAATACCAGACAAAGGATGGGATTGGTTTAGCGTAGCGCCAGAAGCCACCAGACCCAGTCCGGCCAATGTATTGGCGTCCGGGCTTGATGTCCCCACACCGAAAGCAATCACGCCCCACACACCAGCCGTTGTGGCGGTGTTAGTTAGATAGATGTACTTGGCCTCGCCCGGTGCAATCGAAACAATCGTACCGGCAAACGCATTTGTCTTAACGGTAAAGGTGTATGCACCACTGTTCAGGATCAGAGCATCTTGACCAACAGAGACCTGATTGCCGGGCGGCATAGCCAAAGATAAGCTGCCAGCACTCGGCGTGACTTGCATGATTCGCGCGGCAAAGTTATCCGTAGCGTTACCATTGATTGGCCACTCAAGCTGCGTATCAGCCGTCAGAGAGATGCCACGATACGAAACATCAACCGGCTGGATGACGTTCCCCGTGAACGGACTGTTATAACTCATGATGCATCCCTCACAATGGCTTGGCGATCGCCAATGCGGGCGACGTTCTCAAGCTTGAGCATTTCAATGGCTTGTTGATACATGGCCTGCCACAGCTGCACCCGCTC